>JGI10211J34971_10003478_pt1 | contig 12605 bp, 8 predicted proteins | sample Etolagsediment_FD_34971 | JGI IMG/M metagenome (IMG submission 34971) | reverse complement strand
ATATATTCACCTGTTTTGTTGAATTGTCTAAACCATTTTTCACCATCAACACCCATATAATTATCAGGAGCATTTGAAGGACCTCTTGAATTGGCAGTCATGGACCAATCTGAACCATCACCTCCTTTCTTTTTTTTTGAAGATGTTGTTTTTTTAGGTTTTTTTTCTGTTTTTTTAACAGTTTTCTTTACAGCTTTCTTTTTTTTGGCACCTCCTTGAATAAGACGTTGATTACCTATTTTAATATTTTTAGTTTTATGTACAGAATGATTATAATTTTTTTCTAAATTTTTAAAAAATTTTTTTACAGCACTATATGTTTTATCAGCAATTTTACTCATTACTTGAGGTGGTTTTGTATCCATAGAAGGAATGGTACTTCTGCCACCTTTTTTAGAACTTTTTCTTCCACCAGTTTGTTGATTTGTAGCAGGATTAGCTGTTTTTGAATTAGAAACAGTAAAAGGAGCTAACATACCTGTACCTGCGTCTGATGGTTGAATAGCACCATACGCACTTTTAGCACCTTTTCCACTATTTGAAGGGAAGCTTGCTAAAGGAGCTTTGGGATCATAAAATTGAGGTGGCATACCTGTGGCTCCCCAACTTTCTTCACCTCCTTTCATTTTTTTAGATGATTTTGATTTTTTCTTAGATTCTGATTTCTTCTTAGGTACTTTTGATTTTTTAGTTGATTTGGTTTTCGTTTTAGTATCTTTTGATTTTTTGGCTCCCCCGCTTTTAGATGCTTTTAATGTTTTTAATAATGAATTAGCAGCATCGCTATCAGCAGCCATTTGTGTTCCAACACCAGAATTCATACCAAATTGTGGATTATTTGGGAATGGAGCATTAGCAGGAAGACCATTTTCTAACATACCTTCTTCACTTAAAGGGGTGCCATACCTCCTCTTTTTTTATAGCTTCTTTTTGAACCACCACTTTTAGATGCTTTTAAAGTTTTTAATAATGGGTTAGCAGCACCACTATTAGCAGCCATTTGAGTTCCTACACCTTGAGGATCTCCAAATTCACCTGTTTTAGGGAATTGAGCATTTAATGGCATACCTGTCATATCACTATTTAAAGGTGCACCTTGTAAGTGTCCACCTTTTTTCTTTTTAACTACCTTTTTTTTAGTAGCTGTTTTTTTCTTAGATGTACTATCCTTTTTTTTCTTAGATACTGATTTCTTTTTTTTAGCGCCACCGCTCATCATTTCTTCAGATGAAACATTCATCATATCTTTGTTATCCATAATATTTTTTAAAAAATCAGAAATATTATCGGAATCACTTCCGCCGCTCATATGTTTACTATTAGATTTTTTTTTAGACCCCCCAGCAGAAGTATTATAAGATTTACCACTGTTATTTTTTATTAATGTTTTCATTGGTACATTAAAATTGGGTGTTTTAAAAAAGTTTTTACCAGCTTTTGTTGATATAAGAGACTTATCTCCACCACCTTGCATTTTATAATCTGTTGAAGGATAACATTTTGAACACCCACTTTGAAAAGGTGCAAAATCAGGAGTATTATAACTTGCCCTAGACATTATATTCTATAATTATATTTTTTTTTTAACTTATATTTAATCAAATTGTACAATAATACTAACATCGTGTTTATTTACCGTTTTTGTAGCACTAATTGATAATTCAGTTCTTTTACGACGTGTTTTTGTGCCATCTTTTTTCTTATATAAATTTCTTAAACTATTATTCATATCATTTTCGATTACATCAAAATGTTCTAAGATATAATCTAATATATTATTCTCAATTGACCATCTAAAAAAATTAAGTTGCCCAACTGTTGTAATAATTTCTTTACCTTCATGATCAAAAAATAAAATGCGTTCTCGACGACAAAATGGATCAAATTGTTTTTTTGAATAAGCCTTTAATTGTGATTTATAATCCAAATAAACTATAAAATTCTTTTTTTTACTATTTAATTCTACTTGGTATGCAATATTAAATTTCTTACTATAATTGGTAACAAACCAATCTAATATACGAAGTGATATTTTCGGTTTATTTTTTGTTTCATCATTTCCATTTATAATCGGTTTTACACGATCCAAATAAAGTTTATTTGAAAAAAATTGAATAAGTGATTCCATCAATAAATCTTTTTTTGAAGAAATATTGTTGTTTTTTTCATTCGTTGATATATAACAATTTTTTTTGGGTTCATTGTTAAATGTTAGTACATTCATTAGTTTCTTATAAAAGGTAGTCTTTAAGCTAATTCATAAAAATAATGATTTTCATGAATTATAAAAAAAATAAAATATTTTAATAAATAATTTAATTATTATTACAAACATACTAAATAGGCCAAACTTGAACATATATATTTTTCGGGTATTTTTCGATTAAAATTATCAAGACTATTTAATGCATTAACAAACTTAACATAATTTTTACCTAATATTTCAATTAAATCATATTTTTCATTGATTGACGCATACATAACCACATTGTATCCCATAAAATGTTCTTTATTTTCAAATAAATAATCAGGGTAGTCGTCTAAAATAGATTCAATAAGTTCATAATTATTTGTTTCTATTGCTTTCCAGAATTCATTAATCATAATTATCTTTAGTATTTAATGAACCCTAAATATTATTTTCAATTTTTTTTAAGTAACAAAATATTTCCTAAAATAATTAAAAATGTACCACTTATATTCATTATATTTGCTTTTTCTTTTAAAAAGACCCAACTATTAAAATACGTTAATAATATTCCTATATAAGAAAGTATAGAATAATAATTAGCATTTAAACGATTTATAGCATAAAAACGTAAATAATATCCAATAAGTAATATAAATATATAAAAAAAGCTGGTCATTGCTAATTTTTTATCAACTTTAATATCTATTATTTTCTTATAATAAAACACACTAATAAGGACAAAACCAATAAAATAAGAAATAAAAATATGATTCCAATGATTATTTGTTTTTATTTTCAATATAAAAAAATAAATCATAGCTTCTGTTATTGAAGCTACTATCATATTTAAAACTCCTTCATAAGGATAATTTTCAATTGTTTGTATATTTAAAAAAACACTTTCTTCTTGGTTAAAATTTTCTTTAAGTTCTTGTTGTATATTTCCTTTTGCTAATAAGTACAATCCAAATAACAAAATGAAATATTGCCATTTTATTTCATAATTTGTAAAATATAAAATAAAAATAGGGTACATATAGAAAATACTATTTGCTACACCCCCTTTTAATAATTCATACCCTCGATAACTACTTATTACATGAATAATTGTAATTATACCTAAAATTAAACCTTCTTTACTTATTAAATATTTTTGAATAATTTCATTATTTACAAAGAAAAAACTAATAATTACAAAAAATAAAAACCGTAAAAAATATTTATCAAAGAAATCTATGTTAATTGACTTTATAAATGAGGGAACAATTGATAATATTGATTCCGAAAACAACTTACTTAATAATGCTGTTATCATACTTTATATACCTATTTTAAAACAAGTGTAATGTACTACAAATTAATTTTCTTTTTACTTTTTACCTAAATAAGGAATATAAAAATATCTTGATATGGGATGATCAATATCTGACCTTTCTAATCTTGTTAATTCTGATATGAAATGACTACAATGACTACATGTAACTATAGTAGAATTATCACTATAAATATAACAATTTTTAATCGTTTCAATACAATTTTCATATTTTGTTTTGTACTCATTAAAAATAGTTGTAATGAATTCATTTATTTTTTTTTTATAGTTATTACTTTCATCAATTAATGTTTCTCTATTCTTTTTTTCTCTATCTTTATATTTCATTAAATGAGCATTAGGAGATAAATAAATGGATGATCTTTCACCATTGTGAATATCATTTTCTGAAAGATCTAAAGAATGACCATATTTATATGTAAGTGTATCTACTTGTATAAATATTGTACAAACAATAAATAATTCATGATCAGTAATAAGATCATTCTTGAGTAACTCATTCAATAGATTTATATCACAAAAAGACAATACATACTCAATTAATTTATATTTTATTTTTATTTGATTTTCAAAAGCATTAGAAAAAGCATTTTGAATAAATAAACAAATTATTCTTTTTTCTAACTCATTTGGAATGCGTTCATACATCATAGTATTTTCATCTAATGAAAAAGAAGTATTCAAGAATTCAAAAAATAAATTTTTTATATTTTCTTTTGATACATCATGAAAAAAATTTTCCATAATATAAATCAAAATCTTATATGCTTTGTTTTTTACAATACTTTCAATGAAATTTTCAAAAAGAGTTTGATTGTTTATTTCATTATATGATATAAATGAGTTTCCTATATTTTGTTTATGTTTTACAAATAATGGATTACTCATTTTGAGCTTTTCAACAACAAGTAAGAAACTTTCCAAATCATCATTTATGATAATTGAAGTAATATCTCTATAATTTATTTCATTATTTTCAATATATCTTTGTATATAAGATATGTTATTTCCATATACAGCACAATTGAAATCGTGTTGTGTACTTTGAATGTTCAAAATTGTTGTACAATATTCAATAAGGTCCATATTTTTGTAATAAATAGCACCTAATAACAAATATTTTTGATTAAATCCTTGAAATGTAGTTAAACATTTCTCTACAAAAACCATATTTCTACTATTTGCAACATAAAACAATATTTTATGAGCTAATTTATATTCTAATTCAGTATTAACTTCTTTAGTATAATCTTTAGAAAATATAATATTTGAATCAACATGGAATTGTGGTTGAATAATCAATATATTCGTCCACTCTTGTGTATAACAATAATTTAGAATTTCAAAATTTTCTCTTAATGCCATTTCATAAATGAAATTAATGTACAATAAAGTAAAATTATATGTTAAATTATTCAAATTAATATCTTTAACACTTTCTAAAATAGATATCATCATACCATTAGGTACATTTTCTTTAATAAAAACATCAAGAAAGCAATTAGACATTTTTTTTATACAGTCCATATTTCTATCAAGAGCATATTTAAAAATGTCTTTATTAAGATAAAATGGATAATTTCTTGCTTCATGACAACTCAATCTGTACTCTTTACAATTATCTAAATTTAACTCTTCTTGTATTCGTTTTTTAAAAGATTTACTAACTTCAACTAAAGGTTGAAATTTAGTATTACCAATATATGATAATATATGTTTCCAAAAATCATTAGGTAAATCCTCCAGTGTATAACTCATTTTATATATTAATTGTTATTCTTTCAAATATATTTATTTTAATTATAATATTCGATTTTTTTAATAAAATAAAAAAGCAAAAAATAAACCTAATACATAACCCCCAAATACTTGTATTTCATTATGACAATGTTTATTTAACCGAGAATTCATGACAAGTAATATTGGTATTTGAATCATAGATAGCCATAATTTTTTGTAAGAACCCATATTTTTTTGATTTTGAAAATAATATACATAAAAGTAAAAACTGGTGGTTAAACTATGTCCTGAAGGAAAACCACATTGATCTCCCACATATCCACCATCATTAAGAAGACCACAATTATAAGCATTATCAGGACGCATGAATATTTGCATATTCCATGTTTTGAAATAAATTTTCAATTGATGTTCAAAATATAATAAAAAAACCAACATGAAATAATAAGAAAAATCTCCATGTAAACATTTAATTAAATAATCATAATTAAAAAATAATACACTTATGGATATGAAATCATGAATATTATTTATCATTATTTTAACTATTTTATATTTATTTAAATGTAGGAAAAAATAATATGATTATAACTACATAAACAGGTATTCATTTTTTTTATATTTTCTTTTTTCTCAAATATATAATGATTTAAATAAAAAAATTGATTTTTACATTTTTTACACAAAAACTTAAAATGTATATGTTTATCATTTTTGTAAAAGTCTTCATTACATATATTGATATATTCATATAATGTAATATCCCTAATTAATTCATCAAATATGTAAAATCCTAAACAATGATCACATAGTCCTAAATAATATGATACTATTAAGTTCTCTAAATCTTCATTTAACATATAAAATAAACAATTAATATTTATTTAAAAATATTAATAGTTTTAAAAAAAAATTATAAAATTAAATTTAACAAGATATTTCTGTATTTTCAACATCCATAGTATCCTGTTTTTCTTCTTCTTTTTCTTTTTTCTCTTGTAGTTCTTTTTGTTTTTTCATGTCTTTTTCAATGTTATTAATAATAAAACAAAATTTCTTTTCATCTAATTCATAAAGCAATACATTAACATCTTTGAATACAACTTTATTTCTTGTTTGTAAATACAAACCATGAATTTTATATATAATGTCTCTTATATAATAAGGAACTTTATCAATTTTCTTAGACACATGTCTATTACGATAAATATCAAGTATAAATGTTGAAATACTCATTAAATAATGTTCATATTTCAAAAATGTTTCTTTATCACAACTGTAATAATTTAAATATTCCATGAGCAAATCATTGTTTTTACGTAAATGTAAATATCTAAATAATCGATTATTTGTATTTCCCCATAAATCTCGATATTTCAAATACATTTTCTTGTTTATTTTTTGACGTCTATAGTGATTATTAATAAGTATAAATCCTGCCTCAGTATTATATGAATTATTCTTTAATTCCTCAATATATGAATCTAAATACTCTTTATTTGTATTTTCAATTTTCAATAAGGTGTTCTTTTGAATGCCAATATCAACACTTACTTCACAGTTTTGTACTAAATCTATTGTATTAATATGTATCAAGAAATTATGATCATATTTTAATACAATATTATTATCATTATGACTCATTAAAAATGAATAACAATAATTAATATTCAATTGAGGTAATAAATTAACATCAAATAATTCTGAGAATAATTCACCAAAACTTTTTGAACTTATCCACTTTGCATTATATGCATCAATCATTTTTTTAGTACTTATATTCCATTTGTTTTCAGCATAATAAACACGAATAAGTGTTCCTTCAAATGCTGGTTCCACATAAAGTTCTCCTTCTAATAATTTCATATCTAAATTTTCATCTTCTAAACATTTGTCAAATGTATAACATACAATCTTAAGAGTGTTTTTGTCAATAATAACTCCATTAAAAAATAGAACCATTTCTTCATTTAAGTTTGATTCATAATTATTAAAGATAATGGCCAAGCTTTCTTTTGTTTTATCTTCTTTTACTTTTAATTTATATATATCACTTTCTACTAATGTTTTTAATTCATCAAATGTTTTAATATTGTTTGTTTTCAAAAAAGTGTAATACTTATTCATGCTATTTGTACTATTCATCTTAGTATATAGTATTAATCGTTTGTTTTTAAAATCAATTTTTTATATTTTTTAAAAAAATAAGAGAGTTTAAAAAATTAAAATATTCTATGAATTTTATATTAGAGTATAATATGAGTAATAATCATATTAAAGTGATAAATTTTAAAAACACAAATACTCAATTGAATAATATAAAAGAATCTTTCAATGATAATGTTGTAAAATTTCAAGGAAAGAATAATAATAATAATGTTGATATAGAAATCAATAACAATGAAAAAGTTGATTTTTTTCAAAATACTAATAATGTTATACAAATTGAAGAAGAAGTTGCATTAAAAGAAGAAGAAAAAATATATAAAGATGATACCATCTATATTCAAGAACTTGTAAATCAATTTTTATCAACTTATCCCGTTCAAAAACAAAATGATAAAAGCATCATAGAGAAAGTAGAACAAAGGGCTAAAGAATGTGTTGACTTAAAAAATATAGGTTTAATAAAAAATAAATTACTTAAAGCAAATGTTGAATACCAACAAAAATTTGATTATATAAATAGTGATTTTAATAGTAAATGGGTTATTCCTGTCGTTTTTGATAATCATCTTGTGTTTAGTAATGTCATTGCTGACCAAAAACCCATAAATAATGAAAATAATTTTAATAATACTCAGTTATTAAGTGAGTTAAGAGAAGACTCTACTGGTTATACTGAATTAGAACAAAAAGAAATGTTCGAAAAATTAAAAGAAAACGAAGAAGCATTTGAAAAAAAAGAAATAACTTTTTTTAAATATGAAGATACAAAAGCAAAATTATATCAAGATTATCAAATAAAATATAATTTAAATGAATCTATTCAAAATACTGGTTATATTATTAAACCTAAAAGTGCTTTTGAAGTTCTTCGATTTACTGATATTCAAACACAACAATGGCATTTAAGAAAAACTCAAAATAATTTTAATACTATATTTGATACTTTTGATGAAAATGGAAAAATAAATGGAAATAAACAAGAAGTATTAGTAAGAGGACAAGATTTAAATGTTTTTGGTTTTCTTGTTTTAAAAGAAGGCGGTTCAAATATATTATCAGATTATCAAAACATTTTTGAGAAAGATAATTTTAATAATCATTTATATCATGTTTTATATGATGAAAAAAAAATAAGTAAAATAACACAATCAACTGGTGAAAAGGTATTAGTCACTATTGAAAATCATCAATTAAATAATGAAAGTATTATTTATATATATCAATCAAATTCTTATCCAAAAGTAGATGGTTATTATGGATATCAAAAAAAATTTAACATTATAAATGAAAATCAAATAGAATTGAATATCAAAAGAAAATTAATGTTTGAAGGTACTGATGGTTCTATGTATATTTTATCAAAAATAAAATATGATTATTATAATGTAAATGATAATTTAGGTTTTGATTTTATGTATTCGAATTATGACACAGAAAAGGAAGATAAAAACCATAATAAGTTATATTTATTTCAAAATGTACAAGGTATTAATAAAGATAAATATGCTGAATTATTACAAAAAATAGTACCTTCTTTGGATGATATATTAGATTTAGAAATGGAAAATTTAAAAAATTGTAAAACCATTGAAGATGTAAATATAATATTAAATAAATATAGTTTAGGTTTTAATGATTTACATCAAAAACAATTTGAAGTAATCTATGATATATTATTAAAAAACAATGAAAACATGAAAAGTGAAATAAATGAAAAAATAAAAGATAAAGATACAATTACACATGTTTTTTTTGAAGAATTAGATTTTCTAAAAAATAATAATTATTATTTAAACAATGATTATTTATTAAATAAAGAAATAAAAAAATATTATAATTCTTATTCTTATTTGAATTTATCATTTGACTGTATTATTCAACGTTATGATTGGTTATTTCAAAAAAAAGATTATGGTCATTATTTTTATTTAATATTATCTCTTATTTATCAAGAAATATTTAAAAATAAGTTAAAATATATAAGCAATAAAGTAGTTGAAATATCAAAAGAAGTTTCCAGTATTGAAAAAAGTTTTAATCAAGAAAAAAAAATAGCTTCAAAATGTTCATATTATAAATATGAAGGTTATTTAGTAAATATAAAAGAATTAAATAAAGAAGAAATAAAATCTCATTTTTCAAAAGAATTAACACAAGAAAAAAAGATTTTAATTTTATTTGAAAATAAATTATATTCTTTTGATGGAAAAATGTTTGAACTTCATGATAATATTGAAAATAATAGTTTAATGTTAATTAAACATAGTTATCCAAAAGACAAAGCACATGAAAATAAACTTTATAAATATGAAAAAAATAAATGGGAATCTACAAATGAATTATCAAAATACGATAAACTAAAATATTTATGTGAATTTAAAAATGTTGATTTAGAAAAATTAAGTTTAGATGATTTAGATTGTATTTATCGTAAAGATTATGGTTGTCAATCAAAAACATATGTACGTTTAAGTACAAAATTAGAACAACTTAAAAGCCATTTAGAGATGTTTAAGACATTAGAGTCTCAATTAAAAAATAATACAAGAATCAAAGAAATTAATCAAAAAATAAAGGATTTAATACAAAAATATGAATTTAAACCAATTAATGAAGATAAAGTTAAAAATAAAAATAAAAATAAAAATAAAAAAAAGAATGTGAATATAACAAGTAGTCATTCAACATTACCCATTGATATTTTAGTTTCAAAAATAAGAAAATTAGATAATATTTTAAGTGGTGATGATTATTTTTATCAACTTATTGATAAAGATGGTTTGTTAGTAGATAAAGATATATACTCAAAAAAATATAAACATAAATTTAGTTTTTGTGGTCATTATTATTATAAAAAAAAAATATTTTATTCATCAAATGATGAGGAAAGACATAAATATATTCAAATTATGATAGGTAAGTTTAGTGATGCTGGTGAATCGGAAGGGGATCAACATATATGTAATCATTGTGGAGAAACATTATTAAATGCAGATTATGATGAAGTAGAGGGACATGCTGAAAGTGGTGCTTATATTATTAGTCGCGATAATTGGGTACCTGAAGAATCATTTGAGCTTGATAAAATGGATTTAGAGACTTATTTAGAAAAAAGTATTTCATTAGATTGTAATGATGAAAAATTTAAAGATTTATTAACAAAAAATGGTTTACATATTGACTCATTAGGAATAGCAATAGATATATGTAATTATATATCGAAAACACTTTATCCGAAAATAGATATTCAATTACCAAATGGAGATTTTATTCAAATTATATTAGATAGTATTCAAAAGATTAATACAATTATATCATTAAAACAATACAAAATAAATAAAATAAATATATATAAAAAACAAGGAATTACAGAAAAGAAAATTAAAATAATGGAAGAAAAAAAAATGTTTGAAGAACAATATAAAAAATTTTATGAAATTCAGAAACAATGTATTATTTGTAGTCGTTTATTTATAAGTATTCAAACCATTATACCTAATTTAAAATCTACTAAAAAAATTGTTCAATTTAACGAGACTGAAGGAATAGATTTTTTTGCTGAATTATTGAAAAATTTGAATGCTAAATTATTGGTAAATACAGAAAATGTACTTAATATGTATAAAGAAAATTTAAAAAAAAAATATGATGAATTCAAAACATATGTATATATTAAAGAAGCTTTTAATGAAAAAAGAAAATATTTACAGACTTTAAAAAGAGATTTAATAATTACTCATAAAACAGAACAAGAAGAAAGAATTCATTTTAATAAAGAACCTGAAAAAATAAATGTGGATCAAATGTTTAAAAAAATGAAAAGTTTAAATAATATAAAAGAGTTTTATGAGTTATATCAATCTATTAAAAATCGTGAATTATGGAATATTCAAAAAATAAAGGATATTATTCAAGATGTAATTGAAAAGAAATCATTAAATTCAATTGATTTAATTGGTGGTTTAGAACGTTCATGTTGTGCTCAAGATATAAGTACATACATAGATTTTTATCAATATTTTCAAATGATGGATGAAGATCAAAATATTATGAATTATGTAAGAGAAGCAAATGATATAAATAGACTTATACCTCTTAAATTAAATTCTGGAGGATATCATCGAAAAGTGGTATTTTCAAAAGATTGGTTTTGTGGTGTTCATAATCCAATTATTGTATATGATGGAAAACATGCTTCTGATAGACTAAAAATGTCATTGTTTATTCATTATGTAGATGAAGGACCTTATAAAGGTACTCCAAGAGATTATATTCAAGAAATGAATACAAAAAAAGATATTAAAACAAGTAAAACAATAGAAGAAATAAAAGAAAAAGAATATACCATTGATGAAATGAATGAATTACTTAAAGCCATTGAATTAAATAATATGAAGCTTATTACTCATAGTACTTTTAATCCAATATTTGATAGTGAAGCTAAAAAAGAATTAAAAACAAAAGCAATAAATGGAATTTATATTCAACAAAATATTTTAATTCAAAATATTAAGAATTTACTCAATAAAAATAATAATTATGAAGAAGATTATGAATTTATGTTTAAACATTTTGAAAGTTTAGATTTGGATAAAATTTTAAAAGATAAAACAACCAAAGAAATACTTATAATAATGAATGAAATTCATAATAAGAAATTAGAATATTTTAAAAGAATGTACATGAAATTAAGTAAGAATATATCAATTATTCAAAATAATTTTAAGTTTGATAAAGAAAAAAATTTATCATTAATAAATAATTCTACAAAAAGAAATGAAATGAAAGTTCTTATAAATGAAGAGAACTCAAAATTAGATGATTTTTTAGAACCTCCAATTATTGAAGATTTTAATAAAATAGAATTAAATTACAGTGTAAAACAAGTAAATTCAATTATTGGAAAAAACAATATTTATTCGGAAAACCAAAATAAAATAATAAAATTAAGTGATTTTACAAATGAAAATGCCTATCAAGTTGTAGTTTATATGTTGTTTGAACAAATGAATAAATTGTTTAAAAAAAGTGATTCAGATAATTTAGCACCCAAAAATAAATATAATATTATTATTGCTCAATTTTTAGATGTATTATTAAAAGAATTTAAAGAAGATTATGAATTATTTAATATTTGTGATCGTTTTAATGAATTTGAACATTTAGATGCTC
>JGI10211J34971_10003476_pt1 | contig 12608 bp, 10 predicted proteins | sample Etolagsediment_FD_34971 | JGI IMG/M metagenome (IMG submission 34971) | reverse complement strand
CGGAGATACTCCTGCGACTTGCGGTAGGAGGCGGCGTCGCAGGCAGCCCGCATGGAGTCCGGGACATCGGGTATGGCGGCCCGTAGGTTCAGGAGGTCGGCCACGAATCCAATGACGAAGTCCCCCAGAATGAGGGCCAGAATGACGGTTGCGTAGAAGCTCATGGCAGATAGACCGGGTGAAAGATGCGGAACCGGTAATGTACCCCCGGCGCGCCATCGGAACAGCCTGTCGAGTCGTCTGTTCCTCCCCGCCGTTGCTTTCGTCGCCCGGTGCCAGGTCTCGGGAGCTGGTCAGCCCAGCTCTGCGTTGCACCAGAACTGGTACGAACGCCGGAGCAGCACGCCCCCGGCAAGCAACAGGGCAACCGCCAGCCGTACGCCAGTCGACACGCCGTTCTTGTGGAGCGCGAGAAACGCGGGCAGCATGCCGACTGCCGAGACGACGATCAGCCACACGTAGGCGGGCCACAGTCGCCGGGTCGCCAACGCGCGCGTCATCACGGCGAACGCAGGGATCTGCAGACTGCCTGTGACGAGCGCGAATGCGAACCACGTCCGCACGTCGACAAGCTCGAATCCGGACACGGCCGACACCACCAGAAGTGCCGTAATGGCCGCCGCCCATGTGCACAGTGTAACGAACAGACCGACCAGCCCCATCTCCTGGACGTACTCTCGCCGGGAGAGAGGACGGAGCGACTCCCACCCCATCGAACTCGCCCGGAACTGGAAGAGGCTCAGCAACGTTGCCTGTGGAAATGTAATGAAGACCCAGAACTGGCCGACGAGCGCCGAACGCCCTCCGCCCTCCATGCCCGACCTCATCCACCACAGCAACAGAGGCAGCATGACGACCGCCGTTATCATCGTGCCCCGCGCGTTGGGCCAGCCCTTGAGCCAGTGGCGCAATCTCCCGAGCCGTGATCCCCCCACATATCGTGCCCTCTCGGGCAGCCCTGCCCCGGCGAGCCACACCCAGAACCCGCCTTCCGTGTTTCTGGTCGAGTAGTAGTCCGACATCGCTTTGCGAGTCGCGCGAGCGTTCAGGTCCCACATGTTTGTCCGGAACTGGCACCGGTACGACGGATCATCCTCGGTCATACGGACAAGCCGTCTCAGCGCCGTGGCAAAGACTGCCACCGAAGCCGCGATGGCCGCGGCTGCGAGTCCGTCGTTTCGGCCATTTGCGAGGAACTCGAACAGGTCTCTGGCACCGGCAGTGTAGGGCGCAAAGACCGCAACCATGAGAAGAGCGCTCCACGCGCCCCGCTGGATTACAGCCCAGGAGAAGACGAGCGTGTAGTACGTCGCACAGGTGGCCGTCAAGCCCACGAAACTGTGCCCCGACAACCACGCGATCAGGGGAAGCGGCAGGACAAAGGCAGCCGTCACGATGAGCAGAGCGACTACGTGAGGTCCGCGGAAGCCGGGCGTGAGCGCCGCGCGTGGGTCGGCGAACTGCTGTTTGACGTGGAATCCGACCGTGGCGGCCGGCCAGCCGCAGCCGAAAGCGATCAACATCAACAGCATGGGTTGAATGCGGGCAGATCCCGTCCCGCCGAGAAAGCCGACCATCTGCGAGGCGTAAAGCGCGCAGCCGAACCAGAGCAGAGGCCGCTGTAAGTACGAACGAAGAACGGTCTTAAGCTGTCGCATCATGGTGGAGCTCCAGGAAGATGTCTTCCAGGTTCAGACCCTCGATTGCGGCCGTCGCACCAGTGTCCCGACGCAAGCTGTCCGTAGTTGCGGCGATGTTGCCGCGAACGGTCAGGATCGCACTGTCCCCTTCCCGCTCCACACGCAGCACACCATCAAGGCGCAGGTTGCCGGAGTAGTCGTGCAGGCCAGACAGGCGGACACGTTTCACTTCGTCCTTGAGTGCATCAAGTTCCCCGGTGAAGCTGACTCGACCATCTCGGAGAATGGACACATGACTGCAGACGCGTTCTACGTCGGACGTGATGTGGGTGGAAAGCAGCACGGTCCGTTTGCCGTTGGCAACGATATCGAGGATCATCTTCAGGAAGTCGCGTCGCGCCGCGGGATCCAAAGCAGCCACCGGCTCGTCCAGCAGCAGGATGTCCGGTCGCGGCCCAAGAGACAACAGGATCGCGAGTTTCTGATGTTGGCCGACCGACAGTGCTCCCACCCGCTTCGTCGGATCGAGCTCCAACCGTTGCAGGAGCGACGCTGCGAAGTCCGCATCCCAGTTCTCGTAGAACGCGCCGTGGTAAGCGATCGCCTGTGCCACCTTCATCCAGGGATAAACAGCCGGCTCCTGGGCCACGTAACCCAGGCGGGCCTTCGTGCACGGGGACATGTCCGGAGCTCGTTCCCCGCCGATCAGGCTCTCGCCGGCGTCGGGACGAAGCAGGCCCAGGGCACATTTGATAAGTGTCGTCTTGCCGGCGCCGTTTTTCCCGAGCAAGCCCAACACCTCACCGCGTCCTACATCGAGCGACACGTCGGAGAGCGCGGCCGTGCCACCGAAGCACTTGGTGATGCCACGAATCGAGATGGGAGGCACAGAGCTATTCATCGTCGAGCTTCTCCAATAGTGGGGCGAGCACATCCAGCACATCGCGACGCGACAGTGACAACTGGTACGCGTGAGCAACTGCCTGTTCCAGGTAGGGACCGAGCTCACGCAATCGCGACGTCTTCAGCTGCATTGAGTCCGGTGCCAGGATGCGCATGCCTTGACCACGGATTCGTTCCACCGTACCTGCGAGCTCGAGCTGTGAATACGCCTTCGACACCGTCATCGGGTTCACTTCCAGATCTGCGGCCATCTGCCGTACAGACGGCAGGAAGTCCCCGGGCTCGATCCGGCCGCTGGCCACCAGCACTGCGACCTGATCCATGATCTGTCGATAGATTGGCACGCCCGACGACGGGAAGATGCCAAACAGTTGCCTGGGTTCATGCGTCATATGGTGTATTATGACACTAATACACAAGACTGTCAAGTCCCTCTCCCGTTGCCCTGCAGCTTTTCGGGATTCCGTTTGTGTGCGCGGCCCGCAACCGCGGATGGCGTGAACCGCCCTTTGAGACAGGGCTGGCATCGTAGTCGTTCCAAGATAGAGTGATGTCGAATCCGACGCCGGGTTGGCAGGCCATGCCTGCCTTCCACCGGGCACCCAGATCAACGGGACACGTGAAATGACACTTCGGATCGAGCATCGTGTATCGGCGCACTTGCCGAAATCCATGCGGACATGGGGTGGTGTAGCCGCGGAGAGCGCGCCGCTGCTTACGGCGGGACGCGCGGCTGACGTGACTGTTCATGTGTTCCTGCAACGCGAAATCCCGGCAGGACACAGCATCGAGCTGTGGCGGCACTTTGTCTCGGATATCGAAATGGTGCAGTGTGTGGATGCCGCGAAACCGGCCTTCTTCGGCTGCGATAGCGATGTCTCGGCCGAGCCGTTCGTCTTCCCGGACGCGCGTGTCCACGGCCCCGGCACGTTCTTCCCCTACCGGCGTTATGCCGGTGTGCGACTTTCGCAAGGCGCGCCGGCAGACGCTCAGTTTGCCTTTCACTTCCACGATGTCCGCATGCAGACGTATGAGGAAACGATGTTCAATCTGCGCGTGGCCATCCTCAACAGCGATGAGCTGGTGGCGTATCTCGGCGACGCCATGCTGCGTATCATCGGCGACAAACCGGAAACGCTACGTCTCATCGCCCCGACGTGCGTGGTGGCAGGCGAACCCTTCGATCTCAGGATCGTCGCGTGCGACCGGTTCGGTAACAAATCCGGTAGCGACCTGTCGAGCGTGGAGTTCGAACTCGAACACGAGACGGGAAACGCTCTGATCCTCGACGACATTCAATACTCGGACGACGACTGCCTGCACACCGTCAAGAGTGTCGTGCTCGACGCGGACGGCGTCCACTACGTCCGCGCGCGCCTTACCTGCGACGGCCTTGTGGAGGGGGTGAGCAACCCGATAGTGGTCCGCCGGTCTTGGGAGGAGAGGGTCGTTTGGGGTGACCTGCATCAGCACGCGTACTTCGCGGACGGGCGCGGCCGGCCGGCCGCAAACTACGAATACGCGCGCACGACGAGTTGCCTGGACTTCTGTTCCGTGTGTCCCCACCAAGAGTTCCTCTATGCTCCCGGCCTGCTCCGGATCGCGGATGCGCCTGTGCAAGAGGGTTGGGAGGAACTGATCGAAGCGGCCGACGAGTTCAATCGCCCTGGTTTTGTCACTATTCTCGGCTCCGAGGCCGGCTCTCTCGCCTCGATCGCAGGCCACATGAACAGTTACTATCTGGACCACAGCAACCGGCCGGAACTGGAACGACTTCGGGACAAGGGTAAGTGCCGACCCGAGAGCAACCGGCCCGAGAGTTATGACGCGTACCTGACGGAGCTGGAGGCGTCGAAAGGCGAGTACCTACTGCTGCCACATGCTCATGCCCGGGGCGGGCCCGGGCAGTTCGATCTGCCCAGGCGCCCGGCGTACCAGACGAGTGTAGAGGTGTGCTCCGTACACGGTGTGTTCGAGGAGTGCTATCGACAGTGGCTCATGAACGGACACTGTGTCGGGGCGAACGGCGGAGGAGACAACCACATGACCTCCACCGGCAATGCAAACCCCGGCAACCACTACCCGAACACCAACGGTCTAACCGGCGCGTTCGTGTCCGAGCACAGCCGTCGGGGGATCTGGGACTCGTTCAAGAACCGTCGGACCGTGGCCGTGACCGGCAATCAGCGGCTTTTTGTCGAGTTCAGCGCGAATGGCAGTCCAATGGGCAGTGTGCTGTCCGGCGGAGTTGGGCCGTGCCAGCTCCGTGTCGACGTCGCCGGTACCGCACCGATCCTGAAGATCGAGTTGGTCAAGAACGGCGAGGTCATCCGGACACATCGCCCTGAACTCGTCACGCGTGGGCTGTTGCGGGTGGTGTGGACGGACAACTGCTGTTCCCGTCGAACCGACGAATCGAAGACCACGGGCACAATCTCTGTCCCTGCGGCGCGGCTGTCCCTGATGCGGAAGCTCCACGCATACAACGGCACAGATTCGTTCGAAGAGGCCGACGGTGTGATCCGCTTCCGCTCGAATGCGTACTCGGGGATTACCCGGGGCGTCCTCGCCGCGGTAGAAGGTGCAGACATGGGGTCTGACTTGGTGTTCGAAGTGGAGGATACCTCACATAAGCGGGTGGTCCTGCGCGATCGGATTTCCGTCGCGCTCGCACAAGACAGGCAGCGCGTTTCCCGCGCGTTGGACACTGAAGAGGGATTCCGGCGCCCCGTGTTTACTCCCGGGCCCAATGTGCCGCATCTGTTTCTCGACGTGGACTGGGTCGATCCCGCGTGGCCTCGGACGGCAATCGTCGAGTGGATTGACACCATCAAGAGCGGCGACTGGTACTATGTCCGCATCGAGCAGATCGACGCCAATATCGCCTGGACGAGCCCCATCTGGTGTGCGAAGATCTGAAGCAAGGAGCTTTTCCTCGTCACATACGCCATTTATGCCTCCTTGCAGCCTTGAATCGAACGCTTCGGGATGTTAAGATAGCAGTAAGGAACCAGGAGCTTGGATCTCTGAACATTTACACACTGGAGCTGCAAAGTTCTAATCTTTGTTAACTACAGAGTTTGCCCTCCTGGTTCCCTTTCTCCTCCCTTTCGAGCCCCCCGTCAAGTAGACACGCCGTGGACCCGGTCCCATGCCTTGTGCAGGCTGTCGATTGCTGAGGCAATTCCGTCGGGTGCCCGGAAGACGCTACTGCCGGCGACCAACACGTTTGCCCCCGCGTCGATCACTTCCGCCGCAGTCTCTGCGTTGATCCCGCCATCGATCTGCAGATGAACCGGGTGGCCCGCGTTCTCGATCATGTCCCAGAACGCGCGGATCTTGGGTAACATGTCCCCGCGGAACGACTGGCCGCCGAACCCGGGCTCTACCGTCATGACCAGAATCATGTCCAGATCATCCAGATACTCGCGCAATGCCTCGGCCGGCGTGCCCGGACGCATGGAGATGCCGGCCGAGCACCCGAGGCCGCGGATCGTATGGAGCGTCTCGCGCACGTTGCCGTCCATCTCGACGTGGATCGTGATGTGGTCCGCCCCGGCCAGAACGAATGGCTCGATGTAGCGTTGCGGGTGTCGCAACATGAGATGCACATCGAACGGCAGCTCCGTCGCGCCGCGGATGCCCGCGACTACGGGAGGCCCCATCGAGATGTTCGGCACCAGGTGACCGTCCATCACGTCGATATGCACCATGTCCGCGCCGCCTTGTTCTGCTGCGCGGATGTCGCGGCCAAGCGCTGCAAAATCCGCAGCTAGGATGGATGGCGCCACGGCGAGTTTGTCCGTGGGCAACGTCGTAAGCGGCTTCCTTGTGGTCTGTGTCATTGCTATCTCGTCTCAGTGAGGGTTTTCTCGTTGGTTCTCAACCACTCGACCAGGCGCGTCAGTCCGGTTTCGTTGTCCACTCGGGGGCGGTAGCCGAAGTCGCGCTCTGCCTTCGCGTGGCTGAACCAGTGGTCGGTTGCGAGCTGGGTGGCAAGGAAACGTGTCATGGGCGGCTCTCCGCGCAGACGGAGGACCGTGTAGGCCGCCTCCATGACTGCACCGATCGTACGGGCCGTACGGAGACTGATGTGCTTCCGCACAGGCGGCAGATCGACCCGACGCAGGAGATCGTTTATCCAGTCCCACAACTGCACGGGCTCGCGATCGCCGATGAAGTAGACTTGTCCTGCAAGGGAACTCCCGGGAGCCAGTCTCTCCGCTGCTTGAAGGTGCGCGGCGGCGGCGTTGTCGATGTACGTGAGATCGACGGTGTTCGTGCCGGCACCGACCATCATGAGCTTCCCGGACCTGGCTTTGCGGATGAGTCTGGGGATAAGGTGACGATCGCCCGGTCCCCAGATAAGGTGCGGGCGCAGCGCACAGGTTGCTAGGTTCGCATCATTGGCTTCCGTCACCGCCTTCTCCGCAGCGGCTTTGGAGGCCGGGTAGTGTGCCAGGTACGAATCGGGATAGGGAAGTGTCTCGTCGCCGCCATTGACGCCTTCCGTCCCGTAGGCAACACTCGGTGAACTCGTGTACACGAGGCGCTGGATGCCGGATTGACGGCACGCCCGGATCACGTTGCGTGTCCCGTCGGTGTTGATGCCGAAGAACAGTTCCCTCGGCCCCCAGATGCCGGGCATGGCTGCTACGTGAAACACAACGTCCATGCCGCGACAGGCCGACAGAACGGAAGCCGCATCACGGAGATCGGCCACACGGCACTCGGCGCCGAGGGTCTCGACGTCGGGGTAGCGGTGTCGTCCCAGCACTCGGACGGTGGCGCCGTTGTCGCGTAGCATCTCCACGATCCGTCGACCGAGGAAGCCGCCGCCACCCGTGACCAGCGCGTTGCAGGAAGACAGTTCCATTGGCTCAGGTCACGCGGTGGGCCGGTGGTTTGCGAGGATCGCGGAAAGCGTGTGTACGTACGGTTCGGGCAATCCCGTATCGTAGTGCCGGCCGGCCACAAGGAAGCCGCTCAGGCCCTCTGCTTTGCGGAGATCCTCTATCGCCGTGGTCATCTGTATCTCGCCACGCTCCCGATGGTCTTCGTCGATGACACGTTGAAGGTGGTCGAAGATCGCCGGAGTGAATACGTACTGTCCGTATACGCAGAGGAAGGTGTCCTTCGTCATGCCCTCGGTCACCAGATGGTTGCGTGCGTAGTCCGCGTTTGGCTTTTCCGCGATTTCGGCGATGTCCACTACGCGCCGCTCGTCGTCGGCCCAGAACCCGGTCACGGTGCCGTAATGAGACACCTCGGAGACATCCGCGACGTACACGCCGATCGTGCTTCTACGCCCACTGCGCTCGAAGACATCGATCAACTGACTCGCGCAGGGCGGGGAGCCATGATCCGCCATGTAGAGATGGTCGCCCAGCATCAGCAGGAACGGCTCGTCCCCTACCCACTCACGGGCACAGTAGACCGCATGGCCGAACCCCTCCTGTTCGTTCTGGGTGAGGAATGTGATCCTCTCGCCCATATCGTGGAGTGTGTGGCAGTAGCGCCGGGCCTTTTCCGGCAGACGGTTGTAGTGGTCCGGGCTGAGGGGGGCGTTGAAGAACTCGTCGAAAAGTCGTCTGTCTTCTTCCTTGATGACAATGGCGATTTCCTCGACGCCGGCCTCGATTGCTTCCTCGACGATCGCCAGGATGATAGGCTTTGCGACGCCGTCCGGGGTCACCACCGGAAAGAACTCTTTCTTGATGGCTTTCGACGCGGGGAACATACGCGTACCGAAACCAGCGGCGGGGATCACCGCCTTGCGCACGGTCTGCGGCGGCTTCAGGTCGAGGGGAAAACAGTCCATGCCGTAGGTTTGCTCGAGATGCCGCACAAGCTCGTCGCGGGCTTGTTCGTCGCGGACGACAAACTGGACACACCCGTCTCCTTGCGAACCCACTCCTTTGGCCCCATACGTCAGTCTTGCCACTGTCGCATCGGCCAGCACCTTGTGCAACTTCACACTTGTGAGCTGGTCGGGGGAGGCGGGCATGAGGTAGCGATCGAACTCGGCCTGGGCACACGTCATGAGCTTGCCGAGCGACTCCGCGTCCCCCTCCGCCAGAGCCTGGGCGGCTCGTCCGACGATGTCCGCATTGATCTCTCCCAAGTACTTCCGCACGCCTTTGCTGGTGTCATCCTGGGCGAAGGGGTAGGCCCGGTTTAGGTCGGACAGGATCTTGATCGTGTCTTTCGACCCTTTCAGGTCGGCGAGCAGTAGACAGATCGGCTTGCCGACACGGCTCTGGTGAGCTCTGAGGAAGTCGCCGTCAAAAGTCATCACAACCGGGACCTGACCATAGGCGCACCCTTGGTCCATTCTCCCGCAACGGGAGGGAGTGAGGATCTCGCCCTGGTAAGCGGCCTCCATCTCGGCCCGAACCGTGAGCTTCAGATCGTACGCCTTGTTGAACGCCCGGGCCACAAGAACGCACATGGCCGCCGACGAGCTCAAGCCCTTCTTGACCGGCAGCGTCGTCAGGTAGTTGTCGATCTCGATGCCTTTCACATGGTAGAAGGTCATCATGTAATAGGCCACGCCTGCCGCGTAACTGTAGAACCCTCCCGATCCCGCTTCGCGAAGCAGGGCATCGCGCTCCATGGGGATGCGGCACTCATCAGCCTTTTTGCCGTCGGGCAGCGTGGACTTGATGACCAGCGTATTGGGGTGCGCCGTGGCCCGGGCATGCAGGCCTTGGTTTGTGCCGGCGATGATAACCTGGCCCGGCAGGATGTTGGAGTTGATCCGGCGATACCCCCCGGCCCAGTCCGAGTGCTCGCCGAAAAGGCAGACACGCCCCGGCACGAAAATGTCGAATGTACGTTGCATCCCGGACCTCGTTCTTGTCGATATGGTGCGTTGCTAGGATAACAGGGACGCCAGCAACCAGACGACGACAGCGCCCAGAGCCAGCACGACGACGACGACAGCAAGGAGTACCAACCCCGGGCCGGTGCGATGCGCCGGTTGTGATGTGCCATTGCCGGGCTGTCCCGCCTTACCCATCATCTGCTGCATTTCGCTGAAGGCCTCGGCGCGCGCGCGCTGGGCCATGATCTCCACGGCTTCGCCTTTGGATATCTTGCCGGCGGCGATCATCTCGCCCAGTTCGTCCGGCGTAGGCAGCTTGTCCATGCGATTGTTCCCGGTTGCTACTGTGTCGCGTCGTTGTATACTGTAGTGTTTCCGGATGTGCGAGGGAAGAACGGTTGTCTCAAATGCGCTTTTGCATTTCCATCCCGAGTGTCGTTCTCCTGGCCGTTGTGGTCACGGGGTGTGTGTCCACCGTAACGTTGCCGCCTCCACCGAGGCCGTATGCATACTGGCTGGATACACTCGGCGAACCGCGACAGATCCGCGTCCACCACCTGAAGATCGATCTGACCAACGTCGATGTGCTGGTGGGTGTGAATCCCGATCCGGACGGGGCGGGAGTTGCTGAATCTCAGCTCAGCATGCCGATGTCCATGGTGCGCAGGTATGGGTGCGATGCTGCGGTGAACGCCAACGCGTTTGCCGCGATCCCCGACAGCCCGGGCAAGCAACCGAAGGGATGGCGTCCGCGTCAACCTGTGGACATTGTCGGGCTGGCCGTGGAGCAGGGGATTGTGCGAAGTGCGCCACAACCGCAGTACATCGCTTTCTGGGTCGACTACCTGGGGAAGCCGCATATCGGCAATCCCGCTTCGGCCGATGGCGTCCGGGACGGCTGTGCCGGATTCGGCTGGCTTGTCCGTAACGGGCGAATAGCGGCTGCGGGAACGGACATACACCCTCGTACGGCTCTCGGGCTGGATGCCGCAGGACAGGTTATGTGGCTGGTCGTCGTCGACGGACGTCAGAGGAACTACAGCGAAGGGATGAGCACGCCTGAGCTTGCCCGGTACATGCGTTCCCTCGGGTGCTGGAACGCGGTGAACTTGGACGGCGGGGGGAGCAGCATCATGATGGTCGCCGACCGGGAAGGTGTGCCGGAGGTGGTGAACCGCCCCTCCACAAGGGTAGGCGGATTCTCGATCCACCGGCCCGTGCCGGTGATTGTGGGGATTCGGACGAAGCGGTAGTCCTACGGAGCGGGAGCCGGGGCTGCAATCTCGCCTCGGGCACCGGCGACGCCGATGTAGGAGTTCTGGTCGGTCACGGCGTCGAACGAAGCACCGACGGTGGTGGCGTCAGCGCCGAAAAAGGTGCCGATGATGGACGACGCCTTTATCTCGCCGGTGTCATCGGAGATTCTGTTAACGCTTCCTTCGAAACCGTGTGGGCGAATGTCGCCACCGGTCGAAATCAGTGGCCCGCCGTTTGCGGCAAAATCGAAATCTCCCGTGAACTGCTTGCTCGCGAAATCGAACTCGAAGAGGGATGTCCCGTTGAACAGGTCTGTACTGTTGCGCAGGCAGTGTGCCTCGCCCCGGTGCGTACCGATGAAGTCGTTGCCGAGAAGCCTGCCGGACAGGTAGTCCTCGGGGGTCTTGGCGAGATCCGTCCCGATCCACAGTCCCCTCACGGTGCGATCGGTCGATGCACGGCCGGCAACCGGCTGGTTGGGGTCGTGGTGTGTCATGTTCCACGTGCCCCAGTTCATGTACTTCTTCTCCTCGGCCCGAGGGACGAACTGACTGGCGGTCACGGCGGATTCCCGAGAGCTTATCTCGCCGTTGGCGATGTCAAAGGTGGTCTGTGGGACGGTCGGGATTTCCCCCGGGGCTTGCCCACTGGCAGTCTTGGTTGTGTATATGCCCAGCGTCATCGTACCTTGTTCGACAAGTGTGACCGTGCCGTCCACGACTTTGAGGTCGGCGCCGAATTTCGCCGGATCCACATTCCCCAGCAACCATCCGGTTTCGGTTTCGCGACCGATCACGAAGCCGGTCACGGCAGCCGTGCCGTCCGGGGTCTCTGCCTGGTCTTCCACGTTTTCGTCTCTGTCGTAGTTCTGGACTTGCCCCGCGGCGTCGTCATCGCCGTCTCCGCCCCCATCGCCGCCGTCATCGCCGCCCCCATCGCCGCCGTCATCACCATCGCCATCGTCACCGTCCACGTCCCCATCGTCGCCGGCGTCGTCCCCATCGTCACCGTCATCGCCGCCGCCGTCTCCGTCGTCGTTCCCATCGTCCCCATCGTCCCCGTCATCGCCGTCGTCTCTGCCGCCGTCATCATCGTCCGGAGTTTCGCCGGGACCGGCTTCATCCTCTTCGCCGCCTACGCGAGTATCGTCAAGAGCGCGGGTGATGAACCCGCCCATCTCATCCAAGTTGCCCGGCGGTTGGCCACGCTCGACACGCAGGCCCACGCCCGGTATGACGATGTCTTTCGAACCGAACTCGTTCTCAACGTAGATGCCGACGCCTGCGAGGAACGCGACCACCGTCTCCTGAAACGTCGCCATACCGGCGTAGTAAGAGCCACGGATACCGATACTCGCGGTGGGTGTGTTGGTCTTGAATTTATCGGGAGCAATTTTGGTGATGGCCCCCCCCATCACGCGGAAGATGCCTTCCTTGATATTGAAGACCGCTTTGGCTTGAGAGTCTTTCGGTTTGTAGAGGTACTCGGTAATCTCTATCTCGGTATTGCGTCCGAGGTTGACGATGGTGTGGTCCTGGAAGCAAAGCTGAATCCTGCCTTTCGGCCCGGTCTTCACGATGTCGCGCTCGTGGACGGGGTCTCTCATTTTCAGCTTGCTCGTCGCTCCGCCCGGCTTGACGAGTTCGGCGTCGCCACGAACGGCGACAACCAGTCCCACGGGCTCGGCCTGCTGTGCCGACAGCATTGACGGCATGAGCACCAGCAACGCAATCGCGGTAGACGCCGCGTTGTTTGCCATCTTCATCATCGTGCAACTCCGGGCTGATCGTGTCTTGGCGCTTTTTCTCATCAGAACGTGTAGGTCATGGACAGGGAAACGACGCGACGGTCGTAGTCGTAAAGTCCGATATTGGAGAACGCCTCAGTGAGCTTGTAGGAGGCCTCGGCGGTCAGGCGCTTCGCAAGCGTCTTGCGCAGGCGGAGCATCACTTCATGAACGTCGTCTCGGCGGCGCTCACTCG
>JGI10211J34971_10003475_pt1 | contig 12613 bp, 14 predicted proteins | sample Etolagsediment_FD_34971 | JGI IMG/M metagenome (IMG submission 34971) | reverse complement strand
TCTTCATATGCTCCCAAACAGGCCCCTTGATCTCAAAGCAGCGCAGTTTCTTATGCAAATATTTAATGTTGAGATCAGACCCTATCAGTACAGTGTTAGCGGTTTGAGGCGAGGCTCTTAGGAAATGAAATCATCATAAACCTTCTACTGTTTACTGTCAATAATCATTTTGTTTCATTCTTGAGTGTTACACAGGTAAAATAAGCAATGTGATCTGATGCACTCCGATGTTTTTCTGGAATTAAACCAGCATCTCTCACTTCAAAAGATGTGGGATCAACAAAGATATAATCTATACGATAATTCGAAAACCTTAAAACAGTTCCAGTCATTTTTGCATCTTTTGAACCATCAGTATCTACCGCTTTGCAAGTGTCAATCATTTTTTCATAAATCGGTTTTAGTTCATAAGCACGCTCAGTGAGATTTAGATCTCCCATTAGTACCACCGGTCCATCCGTATCCCTTAATAATCTCATAGTTGCTTTAACCTGTTGTTCATAATTACCCAAATGATAATGAACATTTATAAATGTAATAGGGCTTCCATTTATATCAATGATATGTACAACACCGACTCTTTGGTCCCTACCATAATATATTACTTTACTCCAGACTTTTAAGATTTTGAATTTAGATAATACTGCCAACCCCCAATCAAGACCTCTCCTTCCATGAGACGAATATGCATAATTCAAATTCAATGTCTTTGCGAGAAATGTTGCTTGATGAAGGCCTCTTACCTCCTGCAGAGCAATTATATCAGGGTCAACAGATTTTATTGCTAATGCAATTCTTTCAAGTTTTTTTCTTGAACTAGGTAGGTTTCGAACAGATGAGAATGGATTTTTAATTCCACCCCCTACCCTTATGTTATAAGTCATAAATTTCAAACATGGACTTTTGTCTGCCTCTCTTACATATTCTATTATTCTTATGTTCTCCGGTCCCATAGATTCCATAGGTCCCATAGGCCCCATGCATCCAACTGGGATAAGAACAATTACACAGAAGATAACCAAATATATAATTTCCCTAGTTTTTATAAGAGTACCTCGCTGTTATAATATTACATGCAATTATTTAATGTTTGACCAGTTGGTTTCCCTTGTTCTATTAATCATTTCGCAAATCTCTATCATCTCTTCCTAAACCTTTCTCCAATCTTCATATGTTCCCAAAGAGGTCCCTTGATCCCGAAACGGCGCAATTTCTTTTGCAGTTCCACCGTTATATTAATATTCAGACCAGGGAATATCCAGATTGGATTTTCCTTTGAAAATCTTTCTATGAAAGGCAGGATTTCATTTTCTATAGCGGGAGAGAGGTAAAAAACTGGTTTTAAAAAGTCCTCCTCAATGCCTATCATTCCCTCCTCCATGGCCATAAGAGATAACTTGGTGTTTGGGAAAACCCTGATTCCGATCATGCAGATAACGGCTGTAGGGGACATCTTGTTTATTGCATCCAATGTCTGGTGAACTGTCTCCATTGTCTCCCCTGGCCCCCCTAAAAGGAGGTTATGGCAATAAGATATGCCTGATTTCTGGCAGATGGCAGAGGCCTCGCTCAGATCATTGACTGTGAAGTTTTTGCCCAGATTGACCAACATGGTTTGATTGGCAGCATCACTTCCGAATTCCAGCCCGGTGCAGCCTGAAGAAAGCATTAATTCAATAAGTCTTGGTGTGATAAACCTGGGATTAGCATAGCAACTCCATTTAACGGGTAGATTCCGGCTGATAATTTCCTGGCAGATGGTTTGAGCATGGTCTATGGGATAATTAAATGTATTATCAACAAAGAAGAGATTGTCTATCCCGTATTCCAGCATGCCCTCTATCTCATCACAAACAGGCTTTGGGTTTCGCAATCTTATTTTTTTTCCTTCAATAATAGGATAGGTACAATAAATGCATCTAAAAGGGCAGCCCCTTTTTGTCTGTATATTGCCCATTCCACCCCATTTTAAATAGGCCTCGTTGTCGAATCCTGACCGATTTGGGATTGGGATGGCGTCCAGGTTTTCAATGATTTCAGGGGAATAATCAATAGTTCCTGGTCGAAGGCTACCATGAGGATCCTTCTTCGCTTCGATATGATTTATGAGTTTGACAAGGGAGAGCTCACCTTCCCCCACAATTCCAAAATCAGCCCCCAAATATTCTAAGATTGAGTCAGCCACCAGGGCAAAACCACTTCCCCCTATGACAATGAGTCCATGGCTTTTTTTCCTGATGGTTTGAACGACCTGGCGGTAAAAGGGAAGATAGGAGATATAATTTGGATAACTCACATTATCAAGATTTCTCAACGATAGGCCTGTGATATCAGGCTGGAAAGAGGTTACAGCAGACTCAATAGCGGTTTCATAGTCCTGTACAAAACACAGGTCCAGAACCTGATGCTGGATTCCGTTCTCTTCTAAGGAAGCGGTGATGTATGCTAAGCCGAGGGGGAAAACAGGATCGGGAAGAGACTCAAGATTGGGTGAGATGAGAAGAACTTTCATAACGATTCATATTATCTTGTCCTAAAAACGAGGCTGGCACTCCCTCCACCAAAAGTGGTAGTAGTCATTAGAGCNACNTTAGCTTTTCCTTTCGAACGTAGATCCCACTCCAGAGAGAATTGAGGCTCACCTTTCAATATTTCAATACTTACTGTGGGAAGTGGCAACTGGTGATAGAGGCTAAGAAAAATGGCGGCTGCCCGTATAATACCTGCTCCCCCAAAATCACCTATGAGATATTTCAAAGGTGTAACCGATAGATTTTTTGTAGGCTTTCTGAAAATTCTTTTAAGCTGATTATACTCCATGCGATCTAATTCACTGGAAAAATTGGCAGAAACATTGATTTGATCAATATCATCAGGGTTAATGTTAGCCTCTTTCATGGCCAGTGACACAGCTCGTGCCGTCTGCTCCCCTTCGACTTCGTAATGTCCAACGGATGTTATACCACCTGTAATTACACCGGATCTAAGAATTCCATAGATCTTTGCTTTCCGCTCAAGAGCGAAATCAAGCCTTTCCATGACCAGGACCCCGGCCCCTTCCCCAAGAATGAGGCCATCACCGGGTTTAGGATTTATAGGCTCATCATTCTCTACCTTGATTTTGTTGAGCGCTCCAACGGCATCGTAACAGGAATAGAGTATAGCCGATAACTCATCAGCTCCTCCCACGAGGGCTACATCCACCTGATTTTGTAACAGCAGATTCTGGGCATACAGAATTGCATTCTCAGCGGAGATCTCGTTTTGGCAAAAGGTGGTATTAGGGCCTGTTATCCCATGAAACATGGCAATATGGCTTGCAGGTGCATTAGGGACAGTCTCTGGGAATAAAAATGGCTGGGCCCCTCGAGGTCCGTCTTTAAGAAGACTGATATAAAAATCTTCCACATAAGAACTGCTGCCGTATGATGTTCCCATAATGACAGCAATTCTTTCTCTGTCGACAATATCCAGAATCAGTCCACTATCTTTCACTGCCTCCACGCTAGAGGCTACCGCCATCCTTGAAATCCTGCTCATTCGCCGATAGACCCCTGGCGACATAAATTGACTTGGATCAAAGTCCTCAACCCAACCAGCAATATTTGATCGTAGGGAGCTTGTGTCAAAGGAGGTGATTTTTTTTATTCCTGTCTTTGCCTTTCTGCAATTCTCCCAGAAAGCCTTCCGGCCCACACCCAGTGGACTTATAACTCCAATACCTGTGACCGCAATATTAATCATTTCTAACTCTTCGTCTTCCCCTTTTGCACCTTATCTCGGCAAAAAACCACTGAGGTATTATTCCCCCCAAAGGCAAAGGAATTGTTCAGGGCTATACGGATTTCCTGTGTCCTGGAATTATTGGGGACATAGTCCAAATCGCAATCTGGGTCGGAGTTCTCTAAGTGTATCGTAGGTGGCACAACCTGCTCGCTCAAGGCCAGGACTGTGGCTACCGTTTCGATTGCTCCGGCTGCTCCGAGGCAATGACCTACCATGGATTTTGTTGAGCTAATCGCCAGGGCTCCGGCACCTTTCTCGCCAAAGACCCTCTTGATAGCCTTGGTTTCCACCTGATCGTTTATCTTGGTAGCTGTACCGTGGGCATTGATGTAATCAACTTGATCTATGCTTACGTTTGCTGTCTCCAGAGCCTTTGTCATTACCCTACTCATGCCCATTGCCTCAGGGTCTGGTGAGGTCATATGGAAGGCATCCGAATTAGTAGCATAACCAAGAACCTCTGCATAAATGGTTGCTCCTCTCTGCTCAGCACTTTCGTAATTTTCCAAGATAAGAATAGCAGCACCTTCCCCTAAAGAGAGTCCCCGACGGTTTTTATCAAAGGGGCGGCAATATTCAGGGTCCATAAGCCGTAAAGCGTTGAACCCAGCAAAGGTCAATTCTGAAAGGGATTCGCTTCCTCCTGTGATCACAATTTCATGAGCTCCTGATCGAATCAGATCAAAACCAAAACCAATTGATGTAGCACTGGAAGAGCAAGCTGTTGAAATGGTGGCCCGAGATCCAGTCAGCCTATAGTGGCTGGCAATCAGATCAGTTAAAGTGCATTGTGCAATGGAAAGGAGTGGAGATGGCCTTGCCTTAGTTCTTTTTAACCATGAGGTGCGGCGATATTTCTCCCAAGAGAGCATGCCGCCTGCACCACCTCCTAGAACAACACCAATGTCTTTCTTAGAGCATCTTTTGCTATCCAGATCAGAGTCTAATAAGGCCTCATGGGTAGCAATAAGGCCCAAAAGATCACACCTCGAAACCCTTTTGATTCCCCTAGCCCCAAAAAATTCTTTTAGATCCTTAATTTTTACCTGTGCAGCAACCTCACATGTAAAACCGGTGGTGTCAAAGAGTGATACCGGCCCAATTCCACATTCTCCATTAAAGAGTGCTTTTTGAAATGTGGGTATTGATTCCCCTATGGCTGTTATAATGCCAAGCCCTGTTACCACCACCCGTTTGGCAGTATTTTTGTTCATCGATTTTTCCAGAACAAATTCATGAGAAATATGATGCTGATACGAAAAGTATCCTTTACAGGACGGTAGTATGATCGGTGTCGATGGTTTGAAAAATAAATCGTTTTAATGGGAACAAAGCCTATCTTATACCCCCGCTTACCTGCCCTAAGGAGAATGTCAGCCTCTGCCTCAAAACCATCATTCAGAATTTTAATATTTTCCAACACTTCACGGTCATAAAGTCTAAACCCACATTGTGAATCATCAACAGGCTGGCCAATTAACCATGAGAAGGTATATGTTCCTATTATGTTGTTAGCGTAACGAATTTGAGGAATTTTTTCCTTACCCTGTAATCTGTTCCCAATAACAATTTTTGATTTATATATCGCATGATGGGTAATAAATTTTGGTATTTCAGATGGATCGTGCTGCAAATCAGCATCAAGGGTAATAATAGCATCGAAATCTTTTTTTAGCGCATATAAGAAGCCAATCCGCAGGGCATTTCCTTTGCCTCTGTTTTTCGAAACCCTTATGACATGTGCTCCGGCATCTTCAGCCAAGCGTGCTGTTTCATCTGTAGAACTATCATCTACAACCACCACGTGATCAATCTCACGTCGTGTTTTCTCTACAACTGTAGAAATAGTGGTTTTATTATTAAAAGCTGGGATAACAGCACAGGTTTTCATGTCAACTTAAGATATAAATAATCGCCTCTATGCGGAAAGATTTTATTTTTGTGAGCAGTAATTCACAAGATTCCTTATTCGCTTTTCAAATTCCCCGCTAAGTCGATAAATCATTTTCTTATTGGTTGTTAAAAGGACCTGTGTCGTCTCTCCCTGAGCAAGTAGCGTTCGATTTTCTTTTAGTAATATCTCAAATTTAAATGTTAATGCAGCGACTTCGGGTTTGGCCACAGTCGTTCTAATAACAATACGGTCACCTGATCCTGCCGGATTCTTGAAATCGCATTGTAAATTGATTACCGGCGCAATATAACCCAAGTCAACCATTTGCCTTGGCAGAAGATCAAATCGCCTTAGTAGCGATAGCCGACCAACCTCAAACCATGCCATATAATGGCCATACCAGGCCATTCCCCATTCGTCTACCTCGTTGAACCGGACGATTTCCTCTGTCTCTACCCACTGCATGGGTTACTATCCCTGTTTATATTTTTTCTGTATGAAATTAGCTAGGGCATCTATCGAAGCAAATGCTGTTTTACCCACTTCCTCGTCTTCGATAATAACATTGAAAATTTTTTCAATGGCCACTACAAGTTCCAGTGCATCTATGGAATCTAGGCCCAATCCCTTCCTGAAAAGAGGTGCATAACTGTCAATTTCCCCAACAGTAACATTTTCCAGCTTAAGGGTCTCAATGATCATTTTCTTAAGGAACTCACACATTGCCTCTGAATTATTAATGATTTCTTCCAATTTGTTCCCTTTATTATTTTTCTTCATGTTAAACCGCCATCAACAGTCAATATCTGACCAGTAATATATCCTGCTTTTTCTGAGGCTAAAAATAGGACCATACCGGCAATGTCTTCCGGTTCACCGAATTTACCCATGGGAATCATATTTAATAAATCACTTTTTGTCTCCTGATCTAAATTTTCTATCATAGGGGTAGAAATAATACCTGGGCAGACGGCATTTACCGTAATGCCCAACCGGGCCATCTCTTTGGAAAGGGATTTGGTAAAGGAAATTATCCCCCCTTTTGAGGCCGAATAATTTGTCTGGCCTGCCCTGCCAGTAATTGCACTTGGTGAGGTGATATTAATAATACGACCAAACCTTCGAGCTATCATAGTTTTTATAATTGCCCTGGAGCAAAGATAAGTTCCCTTCAGGTTAACTTCCAGCACCCGATCCCAATCTCTCCTCGTCAAGGAACATGAGCAGTTTGTCTCTAATAACTCCGGCATTGTTAACCAAGATATCCACATATTCCCATTGGTCTAAAACGCTACCTATCATCTTCTCAACATCAGTCCCGATAGAGACATCTGCCTTTAAGAGAAGGGATTTTGTTGATAAGCCTTCCAGTTCTGCCTCTGTCCTCGATGCACTTTTATCATCAGAAGAATAATTTACGCCTACCCATGCACCTTCCCGAGCAAAAGCTAAGGCTATTGCCTTCCCAAGCCCCTTGGTGCCGCCTGTAACAATCACTCTTTTATCCTTAAATTCCATAGAGTTATGCGCCAGAGTAATAGAAAAGGGACAAAATGACAAATAATGTTTAGCAAATGAACTTTTCTTGTGCAAGATTAAAGCGGGCAAAGTCAGGTCTTGGAATTACTGTACAAGGATTTCTTAGTCTCTCCAGCAATATATTTGCCTTTAGGTACTCTCTTTTTCTTTCCACAAATGAGGATAAAACATTTTTATAATCCTATCCAAAAACCTTAGCTTGACCCCAACAGCATTACATGATTTCTCAATTATTGCAATCATCACGAGAACAGGAAGCATATATGTTGCAAGTGTAATCTTAAAAAACCCAGAATTGAGCCTCCGAATAGACGCAAAATTATTTTTGATAATTGGTGAGAAAAATATGTACTCGATTAAGAATAAGACCGATCCAGGAAAAATTGTGGGCACGATTATAGCCTGAAAAAGTCTGTCTATTATCTTATGTCGACCTATTAAGTCACGAATATTGTTTGGTGAATACGAGTAAGGCCTATTGGAACATACCCCTTCCATAAGCCATTTTATCATGAGATAAGAAATCACATAAGCTGTTATGGCAGTTATATCCATAATCGTCCTGAAATGGCTATTATAATTGCCATATATCGTCTCGATTTTTACAGACCTTATAAAACCGCCCCCATCTCCTGCCTTCATCAATATTTCAGTTTCGGTGACATACCTATCTGTTGTTAACAGGATTTTCTTTATTAATGACAGAGGATATAGTCTAAAGCCACATTGTGTATCCTCAATGAATTGGTTTGCTGCAAGAGAGACATAGAACCTTGCAACATGCATCGAATTATATCTTGCCCTTGGTATCTTTTCCTTCTCATGCATTCTTGAACCTACGATTATGTCATTTGGATGTATATTATGTATTTGAATAAAATTGGGAATCTTTTCAGGGTCATGCTGCAAATCAGCATCCATACTGATTACAGCATCGTATCCTTTATCGATAGCCCTCTGGAAAAGCATCTTTAATGCGTGCCCTTTCCCTCGGTTTTTCTCTATTAATATTACCTCACCGCCTGCTTCAACAGCAAACTTGGCTGTATGATCAGTTGAGCCATCATCTGCAACTATAACAAGTGGCATGTATTTTAATGCTCCTCTGACTACTTGCCCTATTGTCTCAGAGGCATTGTATGCTGGAATTATCACGCAAATTTTAGATGCCAATTGTGCGCCTTCCCTTGTAAGAATTTCTAATATTCCCATTCGTCAAAAACACTACCTATCATCCTCTCGACATCTGACCCGATAGAGACATCTGTCTTTAACAGAAGAGATTTTGTTGCTAAGCCTTCCAGTTCTACCTCTGTCCTTGATGTGCTTTTATTCTCAGAAAAGTAATTCACGCCCACCCAGGCGCCTTCTCGAGCAAAAGAAATGGCTATTGCCTTCCCAAGCCCCTTGGTGCCGCCTGTAATAATTACTCTTTTATCTTTAAATTCCATAAAATCATTCCACTTCGCTGAGAGAGTGATGAATTAGATAAAAATATTTAACAAAGGAAGGTTTTTTACGCAAGATTAAAGTGTGCAGAAGCACGTTTTATATTTTATAGTCTTTTAATACTCAAAAAACTAAATTGCTTGACAGCTAATTGAGTAGTATAAAAGAAACATTTTTAAATTTTTTTTCTTTTTTTTCCATGACATCTGCCTGTACATGTACAAATTTTTTTATTTCCTTAATCAGAATTATGCTAAAAAATAGTTTATGAGCTCTGAAGTATTCATTACCGATGGCCATTGGAGAAAGTCACTCGCGGCTGTTCGAGCCCTCGGAAGAAAGGGCATTAAGGTCACAGTTGGTGAAAGTACTTGTTTAGCCACCGCCGCCTTCTCAAGACACTGTCATCGGTCTGTAGTGTATCCTTCTCCCCATCATAGGCCCTCGGAGTTTATAGACTTTCTTCTTAAAACGTTATCGCGTATTTCTTATCAAATGCTCCTCCCTATGGAGGATGAAACCTTACACCTAATATCCCGCTACCACGCTGAATTTTCCCGCCTAACATATCTCCCGATAGCATCCTTTGAGAAGCTCTCGTTTGCCCAGCGCAAAGATAAAATCCTTCAAATGGCAGAAAAGCATGGGATACCCGTTCCCAAAACATGGTATATAGACGATATTTCTCAGATTAATAAACTTAAGAACAGCCTCCCTTATCCAATAGTGATAAAACCTAAAATGAGTTCGGGCGCAGTGGGGATATGTTATTCTAAACAACCGGGAGATTTGATGGAACAATACCTATCAGTCCATCAACGTTTTCCCTACCCCTTGATTCAAGAACTCATCCCCCAAGAGGGGCCAGGTTATGGTGCCTCTTTTCTCTTAGATGAAAGAGGAAGGGTGAAAGCCTCTTTTATTCATAAACGCTTGAGGGAATATCCTGTAACCGGGGGTGCGAGTACATTAAGAGAAAGCGTCAGACGTGATGATATCCGTGATATGGCACAGGTCTTATTGAATGCTCTTAATTGGTTTGGGGTGGGTATGGTGGAATTCAAGGTTGATCCACGTGATAACATCCCAAAATTGATGGAAGTCAACCCGAGATTTTGGGGTTCATTATCTTTGGCTGTACAAGCGGGTGTCAATTTTCCATATCTCCTGTATCGTATGTCTCGTGGTGAAAGTTTTACACCTGTTGAACATTACCAAATAGGAAAAAGATGTCGGTGGCTTTTGCCAGGGGATATACTCCATTTTATTTACAATCCCAAACGTAGTAGCCTATTGCCCGAATTTTTCAATTTTTGGGATAGAAATACCGCCTATGACATAGTATCTATTGAGGATCCTCTGCCAGTCTTGGGGAGGATCCTCACTCCACTAACCTTTTTATATAACGCAGACATGAAAGAGCGACTGAGAAAGAGAAAACCATGACCGTTGAAAACATTTTAACCGTAGATGTAGAGGATTGGTTCCATATCTGCGGGGTTGACGAACTCATACCTGAAAACAGTTGGCCTCAATTAGAAAGCCGGGTTAAAATAAATACCGTAAGGATATTGGAAATTCTACGCCAAAAGAGGATCAAAGCTACCTTTTTTGTCCTCGGTTTTGTTGCAGAAAGGCATCCTGATCTGGTTAAAACAATCGCAAGAGAAGGTCACGAAATTGCCACACATGGATATGCCCACAGGCGGGTTTATACAATGTCTCCTGATACGTTCCGACAAGACCTTATAAAGGCAGTAAGCATCATTTCTGCAATAACAGGTTGCCCTGTTAAGGGGTACAGAGCTCCGGAGTGGTCAATTCGGGATGATTCTCTCTGGGCCTTGGATATCTTGCAACAAGAAGGCTTTGAATACGATTCCAGCATGGCACCTCTGCCAATAATCGGTAACACTCGTTATTCTAAAATTCCTTACACGTTGAAATGTGATCAAGGTCACCTATGGGAATTCCCTCCCCTTGTTGCAACCACTCCACTTGTCAATCTCCCCGTGGGTGGGGGATGGGGATTACGAGTTTTTCCCTACAGTCTTATCAAAACAACTATTCGAAAGTTAAATAATCAAGGCAGGCCTGCAGTCATTTTTCTCCATCCTCGTGAATTTGACCTTGATAATCCTCATATTAGACTTCCTCTGGTTACAAAATTTATTTTGGGTGCACGGCTCCAAAGGACAGAAAAAAGGCTTGGCCGATTACTTGAAGACTTTCATTTTACTTATGTATCGGCTATTTTAAATAAAGTAAATTCGTAACAAAATTAAGCGGGTGAGCTAGGTTTTCACCAGAGCCGTCAGCTAAAATAGGCATTTCAAGTCATGTATGATGCTATTCTATTTTTAAAAAACAATCTTGCCGATCATTTTGCAATTTATTTTATCCCCCTTTATATATTGGGAGGAAGGCCTGTTGCCATCTTAAGCGCTCAGTTTTTAGGTTTCAGAGCCTTTTTTTTACTACCAGTAGTGGTCATGCTGGACACGCTTCAAGTTCCCTTGTTTTATTATCTCTATGACAGGATCTCTAATGGGTTATTTATGCGAAAGCTCTACGAAAGAACCATAAAAAAAGAAGAGAGGCTCCACAAATCAAAAATTTTCCATTGGATACAGCTCATGGGAACACCCGGGGTTGTAGCTATCTCCATGTTGCCCCTTAAAGGCTGCGGTATGTGGACTGGGGTTCTTTTATCAAAACTCCTCCGACTACCTAAGCAGGCCAGTTATCCACTTTTGATTGCGGGTAGCATATTAGGGTGCATTTTAATTTATGGCATGGGTGAAGCTGCCTTGCAATTGAAGGATCTTTTTGTTAATAAATAAAAAAAGTAACTATTCAGCCACCAAGGCACAAAGACCCAAAGAGGAGATAAATATAAATTGAATAATGGAGTTTTATCATTAATTTCAATGTTCCACGCATTAAAAAGGCTATAATAAATAATAATTCTATAATCTTGGTGGCAAGATACCTGTGTAGTTACTAAAAAAATAGAGTAAAGAAGGCAGTTAAACTAATGTTAGCAAGCATAAAACAAAATTTTTTAATTTATGCTCTCAATTTTCTCTTTGCCACCCTTTCTTGGATAAGAAATGAAAGGGTCTTTAAGTGGTCGTATTCGCTTATAGCCTGGCTGGCAGAAAAACTTGTAAAAAAAGATTATTACGTAAAAAAGATACGATGGATAAAGGACCTATTTGATAGCAACCACCCAAGTTTAACCGTTACAAAAAAAATATTCCGGGGTACCAACCCATACCATCGAAAGACAATTATCAAAGCCTTTATCATCAACCATTGTCTTGTGGGAACCAATAAGAGAAAGATTTTTTCCGAAAAGCACGATGGACTCTACCCCCCGGGTTTCTTTGTTATCAGCCCAAGCATGAAATGCAACCTGAACTGTTATGGCTGTTATGCCGGCTACTATGACAAAAAGGCTGAGCTAACCTTTGATGAAATAGATAAGGTCATGACCCAGGCCAAAGAGATAGGCATGTATTTTTGTGTGGTTTCGGGAGGTGAGCCATTATTTCATCCAAGAATCTTTGATATATTTGAAAAACATAATGATGCCCTTTTCCATATGTATACTAATGGAAGTTTGATTGATGAGGAGGTCTGTCAACGACTTGTTGAAGTTGGCAATGTTATTCCGGTTATTAGTATTGAGGGATACCGAAAAGAGACTGATGAGCGGAGGGGTGCCGGACATTTTGATCGCATAATGAAGGTGATGGATTTATTACGAGAGACCAAAATCTTGTTTGGATTTTCAGCCACATTAACACGACAAAATACAGAAATCCTGAATAGTGATGAATTTATTGACTTTATGATTGAAAAGGGCTGTATTCTTGGGTGGTATTTTATGTACGTTCCTATTGGGCGTGAACCGAATCTTGATCTGATGCAAACTCCCGA
>JGI10211J34971_10003474_pt1 | contig 12616 bp, 14 predicted proteins | sample Etolagsediment_FD_34971 | JGI IMG/M metagenome (IMG submission 34971) | reverse complement strand
AAAATTATTTTCATCTGACATAACATTAGTTTAATTGTACATTCATCAATTGGAAAGTTTGTTTAATAAAAGAGTAAAATAAGATATGGAAAATAAAATTTATAAATCACGAAGAGAGTCTTTAAAGACCATTCTTCCAAAAGATTGCGCATTGATAATTCCTGGAGCAGAGCTTCAGTATAGGAACGCAGATTCGTCATATGCCTTAAGACAGGAAAGTAGTTTTTACTATTTTTCAGGATTTTGCGAGCCTTCGTCTCTTATGGTTATGGTGCATCTAGAAGATAATATCTCTTCTATAATTTTTGTACCGCCTAAAGATAAGTTAAGAGAAATTTGGGATGGCTATAGAGCGGGACCCGTTGGAGCAGTTGATGACTATGGGTTTGATCAGGCTTTCGATAATACTAAGCTTAATGAGCTAATGCCCGAGTTGCTTCAAGGAATCAAAAAGGTTTTTTATCCCATTGGCAAAAAAAGCGGATTTGATCAGAATATTATAGATTGGACTTGTGCTGCTAGTTCAAAAGATAGACATTCTCAATCTATTGATATTGCTGACGGGTCTTCAATGATTGGAAATTTGAGGCTTGTAAAAGATAGTCATGAGATAGAGATCATGAAAAAAGCCTGTGAAATTTCTGCTGAATCCTTTATAGAAGTCATGAAGAATATTAAGCCCGGACAAAATGAACAATTAATCGAATCAAAATTTTTATATGAGTTTGGAAAAAGAGGAGGAAGGTTTCCTGCTTACACTCCTATAGTTGCTGGAGGTGAAAATGCATGTGTTCTTCATTACATTGAGAACAATCAAGATCTAAATGAATCTGATTTGATACTGGTTGATGCTGGTTGTGAGTATAAGATGTATGCATCAGATATCACCAGAACTTTTCCCGTAGGAGGGAAATTCTCTGATGAACAATTGGCTATATATAATATCGTTCTTGAGGCAAATAAAGCTGCAATCGATGTAGTTAAAACTGGCAATAATATTATGGAACCTCAAGTTATTTCTGAGCAAGTTATCACAAAAGGTTTGGTTGAGCTTGGTATCTTAAAAGGCAATCCTGAGGAGCTTCATAAAGAAGGTTCATTTAAAGATTTTTATATGCATAAAATAGGACATTGGCTAGGCTTAGATGTTCATGATGTTGGAGATTATATGGAGAATGGAGAGTTTATGAAGTTTAAGCCCGGTATGATTACAACCATTGAACCTGGAATATATATAAGCAGCTCAATGAACGTAGATGACAAATGGAAGGGCATTGGTATAAGGATTGAAGATGATATATTGGTCACTAATGACGGAAATATAAATTTAACTGAAAAAGTTCCATCATGCCCCAAAGAAATTGAATCATTGATGGCTTAAAATATGAATGTTCCAATTATTATTTCTGGTGGTGGAATAATTGGTAACTATATTTCTTTAAGATTAAAGCGTCATAATATTGAATCATTAATTATTGAAAAAACTTCAGAAATCCTTGATTATTCCGAAGGCATTAGAACACTTACACTTAACAACCATTCGCTGTCCTTACTAAAAAAGGAAAAAATAGACATTGAAAGCGCGTCTATAAATCAAATCAATGCTTTTGATGGGGAGGGAACTGGGAGAATAAAGTTTAAATCAGATGATATAGGTGAAAATTTCTTATCCCATGTTGTCATGTTTAATACATTAAAAAATAAACTTGCAAAAGCTTGCCATGAAAGAACAGTTTTTGATAATCAAATTGAGGCTATTCAAAGCCTTAATCAAAATGACACAAATGAAGTCTTATTATCTAATGGAAGTAGCATGGAAGCACAAATAGTTGCAGGATGTGATGGCAGGAACTCTAATGTAGCCAAGCTTTCTGGGCTATCCTATAAGTCTTCAGAATATAATCAGACAGCAATAACATTTATTTGCAAAGCAGATAAAAACTTTGAAAGAAAAATTGCTCATCAGGTATTTTCAGAGAAAGGAATTTTTGCACTAATGCCTATGCCTGATAGAGAAGTAAAAGACAACAGATGCACTATTGTTTGGTCGGTAAGTAATAAAAACCTAGAAGCTTTATCAATAAATGATTTTGTGGAATCTAATTTATCTTTTTTTGAATCAAAGCTTGGAATAAAAATGAAAATAGATTCTGAATTGCTCCATTTTCAATTATCAAACCATCATTTTGAAAATTATATAAATAATTCCATAGTCTTAATAGGAGATGCTGCACATTCTATTCATCCTCTAGCGGGCCAGGGCATCAATATAGGTTTTGCTGATGCTGATATATTTTGTGAAGAGGTGGTAGATGCCTATAACAAAGGGGTGGCTATAAATGAGGCGGCTGTTTTAAAAAAATATGAGATTAGAAGAAAGGGTATGAATTTATTAATGTTAAGGTCCATGGATTTCTTTGTTTATTTTTTTAATGATAATAATTCCTATATTAGGTTGTTAAGAAATTGGGGACTTAAGACAGTTAATAAAACGAAGTTTATTAAAGCATTTTTTACAAGGCACGCTTCTGGCCTAAATAAGATTTAATTATATCTTTTGGCCTTTAGCTCTGAGCTCTTCAAGAACAACGCTTATACCTTTTTTATCGATTATTCTCATACCTTTTGCAGACACTTTAAGATTTACAAATCTATTTTCAGATTCTACCCAGAATTTATGCGTATGTAGATTAGGAAAGAATTTCCTTTTTGTTCTATTTTTTGCATGAGAAACATTGTTCCCAGTCTGTGGTATCTTACCTGTTACTTGACATATTTTACTCATAGAATCGCGATTTTATAGAACACTGAGTAACATAGCAATACTATTATGAAACAAATTTTTCTATTAAGGCATGCAAAATCTGATTGGAGTACCATGGGTCAACAAGATTTTGATCGGAGGCTTGCTAGTAGAGGAATTAAAGATATTTCTTTAATCTCTGATTATGTAAAAAAAAATAACTTTAAACTAGACGAAGTTCTTTGTAGTAGCGCAAATAGAACTAAGGAAACTTTTGATTTATGTGCAGATGGATTTAATTTTGATATTAAAAATGCTAGATACCTAGATGACCTTTATTATGGTAATCATAAATCAATAATAGATTTATTAGTTAATGTTAATCAGTCTGTAAATTCATTGCTTGTTGTTGGACATAATCCAACTATGCATATTTTATTAGAGCAGTTAACAGGATTAAATATCAATAAGTATCCTACTTCTGCTCTTGCTCAAATTATTCTACAAAAAGAATGGAAAGACTTATTATTAAATAAATGTGAGTTAAAATTATTTCTTAGGCCTAAGGAGTTGAAATCTTGAAAGATATAGAAATTAAAATTATTAATCCTTTAATGGGAGATTCAATCCCGATTCCAAAATATGAGACCAAAGGGTCTGCAGGAATTGATTTAAGAGCATGTATTGAAGAAAAAGTTCTTTTGGCAGCCGGAACGACTTTCATGGTACCTATTGGTTTTGCTATGTATCTTGAAGATCCAAATTTAGCTGCTTTGGTTGTACCAAGATCTGGACTTGGATCAAAAAAAGGTATTGTATTAGGAAATTTAGTTGGTTTAATTGATTCAGATTATCAGGGCGAATTAATGGTCCCTGCATGGAATAGATCTAATAAGGATTTTGAAATTAATCCAGGTGACAGAATTGCTCAAATGATAATTGTTCCAGTTGTTCAGGCAAAATTTAAAATTGTAGAAAGTTTTAAAGAGTCAGAAAGGGGTGAAAAAGGTTTTGGTAGCTCGGGCTTAAATTGATTATCTTACTTTTTTTTACCAAATCTTTCTTCAAATTTCTGCACTCTTCCACCAGTATCTATAATTTTCTGGGTACCAGTATAAAAAGGATGAGAAGCAGAAGATATATCTGAGAAGCAGAAGATATATCAAGTGGAAAATAAGGATATGTGTTTCCATCTTCCCATTTTTTAGTTTCAGAAGTTTCTAGAGTTGAGCGAATGATCCAGTATTTATCAGCACTAGAGTCATGGAATAAAACTTCTCTGTATTCAGGATGTATATCTTTTTTCATAATAAAATTAAAAATTAGGATGAGAACTATAACAAAAAACAATTTCTTTACAATCAAAAAATGAATATTTTTTTCTATGATGTGGCCATTTCAGTACCTTTAAGACAATGTTTTATTTATAGTTCTGATTCTAAAATAGAGAAAGGCAGTCGTGTTCTTGTCCCATTTGGAAATAGAAAAGTCATTGGACTGGTCATTAAAAAATCCAAGGCGGCCACAGGAACGAATATCGAGATTAAAAAGATAATTTCTTCAATAGATACACTTCCCATTTTTAACAAGTCGGTTTTTAATACTATATTATGGTCGTCTGAGTATTATCATCATCCTATTGGCGAGGCTTTTAATACCTTTATTCCTAATCAGCTAAGAAAAGTAAACAATAAAGTAATAGAACCTCTTGCGGTTGATAAACATCATCAAATATCTATAAATGAAAAAGAAAAAAGATTTGACCTAACATCCGATCAATCAAAGGCCTTACAACAACTTTTAAAATTAAATAGCTTTCAGCCATCCTTGTTATATGGTGTTACTGGCTCAGGAAAAACTGAGGTTTACTTAGGATTGGTAGAAAATTGTATTAAGAATGGAAAGTCTGCACTTATTTTAGTCCCTGAAATAAATTTAACTCCTCAGTTATTTAATAGATTTACCTCTAGATTCAATGGCGATATAGGGCTCTATCATTCTAAACAAACTCCAGCCCAGCGACTAAAAGTTTGGCTTAAGGCTAGATTTGGCAATATCAAAATTTTAATTGGAACAAGATCTGCAGTATTAATTCCAATGAAAAATATAGGATTAATTGTGATAGATGAAGAGCATGATCAATCTTATAGACAATCAGAGGGGCTCAAATTCTCTGCAAGAGATATCGGCATTAAACGAGCTCAGGAAGAAAATATTCCTATTGTGCTTGGTTCAGCTACGCCTTCTTTACAAACATTAAGGCTAGTCAAAGAAAGGAAATATAAAAAAATTGATATGCTAACTAGAGTAGATGGAAAAAATCCCCCCAAACTTATTGCAATGGATATTAATGATACTGCTCTAATTGGTGGTATTGCCCCTGAAACTCTCAACATTATAGAAAGAACTCTTAATAAAAAAGAGCAAGTCTTAATTTTTATTAATAGAAGAGGGTTTGCACCAATATTCCAATGTGAATCATGCGGATGGATTGCTGATTGCAAATCTTGTGATTCTAATCTCGTATATCATCAAGAAAGGTACAGACTTATATGTCATAGATGTGAATCAGCATATAAAGTAAATGACGCATGCCCATCATGCCAATCTAAAAAGTTTCAAATGTATGGTACTGGAACCGAGCAGATCGAAGAGGTTTTGAGAACAAATTTTAAAAAAGTACCAATCATAAGGGTTGATCACGATACAACAAAAAAGGTCGGGGCGATGGAAGATATTATCAAAAAAATTAATTCTTCAGAATCCGCAATCTTGGTTGGCACTCAAATGCTTGCAAAAGGGCATGACTTTCCCAGGGTGACATTAAGCGTTATTCTCAATGCAGATAATGGACTAATAAGCCCTGAAATAAATGCCTTAGAAAAAATTTCACAACTTCTTATTCAAGTATCAGGAAGGGCAGGAAGAAGCAATAAACTTGCCAAAGTGATAATACAAACAAGATATCCAGATGATATCAATTTAGGTCAGATAAAGACCGGAAATTATATGAACTTTGCATCCCAATGCCTTGAAAGAAATAAAAAAAACAATCTTCCTCCTTATGCGGCAATGTGCCTAATAAGATGTTCTTCGCCAACTCAAAAGAGTAATTTGGCTTTCTTAGAAAAAGCTATTAATAAATTAGCCAATAGAAATGAAATATATGTCATTGGACCAATTCCATCAATGATTGCGAAATCAAAAGGCAATTACAGGCATAACATATATGTTCAGACTCCAAAAAGGACATACCTAAACAAAGTTTTAAAGTTTCTAGTAAAAGAGTTTGAAAGCTGGCCTGAGACAAAAAAGATTAAGTGGTCTTTTGACATAGACCCAATAGACATCAACTAGAGATATATTTTTAATATTTGTCCAGGATATATCGGCCTATTATTCAGTTTATTTTTTTGACTAATAGACTCTACTGTTACGCCAAATCTAATTGCAATCTCTGAAAGAACATCTCCTTTTTGGATCGTATACTCTAAATAGTCAGTGCTTTCATTTATTAAAGTTCCAGATATGGGATTTTCAATAAAATAATTATGTACTCCAAGAAAGATAGATCTTGCAATCATTCTTCTTCCAGGTTTTCCCTTAAGTCTTGCAGCATCCTCGGGATTGGTTATAAATCCTGATTCTACCAGTACAGATGGAATATCAATTGATTTAAGAACTCTAAAGTCAGCATACTCAACATTTTTTTTATGAATTTTGGTAAATGGATCTCTTTTGAGTTGGTCTAATATTTTTGTTCCGAGAATCTCGCTTTGTTTGATCTTGTTCTCATAAACATTTGGATAAAGTTCTCTTGCTAAATCTTCATTGAAGTCAGTTGGTTTCAAATTGTTAATTTCTGCCAAAATCCTCTCTCTCTTTTTATCAGATAAATTTCTTGCAATAGTGCTAGAGGCTTCTTCAGACCATATAAAAACTGATGCACCTTTCACTGAAGAAAGTCTAAAACCATCGGCGTGAATGGATATAAAAATATCTGCTCCATTTTTACGCGCATCTTGATATCTCTTATTAAGACTAATGGTTTGGTCCCCATCTCTTATCATTATTGGCTGATAGCCCTTTGTATCTCTTAGAGTTCTTTCAATTTCTTTTGCGATAAGCAATGTTACATCTTTTTCTAATATATTATTCGGCCCAACAGCTCCTGGATATTTCCCTCCATGCCCAGCATCAATAGCAACAATAATATCTCTCATATTTTCTTTTAAAGATTTATCTTTAAGCAACCTAATGTTCATGAGAACACCAGAGTCTATTTCTTGTTGTAATGGCTTGTGCCAAAAAACATGGTCGTATAGATCAACAACTACTCTTGTAAGATTATTATCTTGAGAAGATCTTATTTTCTTAACAGGGTAGTTGTATATTTCATTTATTGGTTTTTTAGAGTATGCATCATTAATTTCTAATACTAATCTTGAAGGGTTCTCTAAGGAATAAGAATTTATATACGCTACCTGTTCTAAGTTGAATGAAACATTTACAGTTCCATCCTCATACTCATCAATGGCATTAAATTGAATCTCATTCGCATGAATGAAATAAGTCAAAATTAATAACGGTAAGAACCTATGCATAATTCGTTTCTANAGTTTTAAAAACATTAGAGCCATGAGTAATATTTATTTTACGCTTATTTTCTANATGAAAAAAATCAATTTTTAGATCATATTTTCTTTCAAGCTGGAGCCTTTCCGGCCATTCAATTAAAACAATTTTCTTTTTGCCTAAAGTCCTATCTAAATTAAAAATATCTATGTCTTGAGCTTCATCAGTTCTATAAAGATCTATATGTAAAAAAAGAAACTTATCCAAATCATATTCTTCACAAAGCGTATAAGTTGGACTCTTAACAAGATCATCCCAACCACAATTTTTAATAATCGACCTAGTTATAAAAGTTTTTCCAGCGCCCAGGTCACCTTGAAGATGAATTTCAATATTTTGCTTATCAGAACTTTTAATTATTTCAGAAATTTCTTGGCCAAGTTTATTAGTGGCGCCATCATTTTCAAGAATTAGATTTTTCATTTGTTTAAGAGTTTCCTTATTATAGGAATTATTGCAGTAGCATTTAAACCAATTTCACCATATTTATCAGCAAATATTTCGCCAGCTTTAGCATGAACCGCAACACTCAATAAGCATGCTTCATATAATGAGATACCCTGGGCAAGCAAAGCGCTAACAACGCCGCATAATATATCTCCAGTTCCGCCTGTTGATAGTTCAGGCCCTCCGTCTTCACATACAAAAGTTTGTTTTTTATCTTTAAAGTAAACAACAGTTTTATTGCCTTTTAAAATTACACAAGATGCATTAAATTTTTCTGAGATTATTTGTGCCGCCTCTTCTCTATTTTTTTGTATTTCATTTATTGGTATTTCAAGCAAATTACTAGCTTCACCTGGGTGAGGAGTGAGAATGGTATTATTTGAAATTGTTAGATTATGATCTTTTAAATGTTGCAAGCCGCCGGCGTCAATTATCAAGCTTGATTCTTGTGGAATATTTTTAAGATGTTCTGGCATTTTATTCGACCATTCATCATTTTGCATTCCAGGACCATAAAGAATTACACTAAAGTTTTCTGATATAGGAAAAAATTTACTAATTCCCAACGCTATCACCTCTGGGTTTCTTATAAGAGAAGCCTCTACATTTGATTTGTGTGTGTGGAGAGTCACCAATCCTGCTCCCGAATATAGGCTTGCCTCAGACGCCATTATTCCTGCTCCACCAAGCCCCCTAGATCCAGCTATTACAAGAACCCTGCCATTTAAGCCTTTGTGTGAATTTGATTTCCTTTTAGGTATGCTAATATTCAAATTCTCAAAATTGAAGGCCTTGTTCATGATTTTATTTTTGAGTGAAGTAGCCAATCCTGTCTGAGTGGAAAGAGCCCATAAAGATTGCATCTCCAACAGGAAGAGCGATTGTTGGGAGCCCAAAAACGGTCTTGTTAAAAGAGTTCTCATTTTTTAAATCAAAAGTCTCTGTGTCTATTTCGTAAATAGAGAATGGCAATGAACATGCTGGTCTTCTGATGCAGTCTCCTGCATCGTTTGGCTGAAAATCTAGTGATGTGAGCCAAATAGAATTTTTATTTATGTAAATATTATCTGGGGACTCTAATTTAAAAGTTTGAAGTTTTTTATTCTCTGATAGATCAAATTTTATAACTTGATCTCCCTGGTTGTAACTTATAAATAAATTATTAGTTAACTCATTGAAGGCTATACCGTTCGGACCACTACCTTCAGAGTTGGGAATCTCAAGAAAGCTATCTTTATTCCACTCAAGAATAACACCAGAATCTTTTTTAAGTAGAGCGGTCATTAGCCACTTTGTCATAGTAATGTCTCTTGAATACATATGAGATACATAAAAGGTACCATCTTTTTTTAAGGCAATATCATTAAGATAGTATTTTTCTGGAACCTCAACACAACCTCTCCAGACAAATGACCATGTATCTTGTTCAGGTCTTTGAACTAATTCAAACATCTCTATGGTTTCTTCAGGATAATGGTTTATTACTCCAAGCTGGTAACTACCATCAAGCCGTTGAACAAGATCTATACCGTGTGGGCCAAACATGTCATTTGGCATACAAGAATCTTCGCCCCAGATATTTTTATCAAAGGCAATTTCTGGTGTAATTATTTTATTATCAGACAATCTCAACAGGGCAAAACCCCCTGATTTAGTTGAGTCATAAGGACGAATACCTCCGAACTCAGAAATTAAAAGATATTTTTTATCGGGAGTAAACACAATATCTTCCGGATTTGAAACTCCACATATTACCGAAATAGCATCATCTGATTCACACCTGCTAATATCTTTTTGAGGTCCAATGTAATCAGTTGTAACCGTAAAAAAAGCCAATGAAATCATTGCTACTGATATTAAAATACTAAATTTATAATAATGGTTTAAATACAGGGGAAGTATCTTTTTTATCTTTTCTAAAAAGAATATGACGACCAACCCCCTCATACATAAAAGAATGCCTACTATCAAAGTAAGAAGAATCCAAAGTCTTTCTGACCAATCGTAATTTATAGAAAATATTACCATTACCATACCTGTTAAAAAGGTAAGACCACCTAATATATTAAGATTTTGAGCCTCATCCACTTTCTTACAAATAAAAATTATTAGTGGCTTAACCCACAAAAGTAGAGATAAAAAAAGAAAAAAGAAGAAATAAAAATAATTCATAAATTAATACTAACTACACCTTTCTTTTATTAGCTTAATGACTTCATGAGGTTTATCTAGAGGTACGTGATGAGCAGCATCTGGTATTTCTATAAATTCCATTATGTCGCCGTACATACTCTTAACATTTTCCAGCAAAAAACCACTAGTTAACAAACTATCAGCACCATGAACAAAGAGCGCAGGACAAGAAAAGGAGTAATGATACTCAAAAAGTCTTTCAAGACTTGTAAACACAACCTCATCAAAGCGCCATCTCCAACCATCTTCAGTTTCTTTAATAGAGTATTCGGCAATATATCTAACGTACCAGTCATTTAAACACTCTTGACTTGGCATTAATCGGAATCTTTGAAGAATAGTATTTTTGTCAGGATAATACCTGATCATGGCAAGAGGGCCTCTATGCTTTGAAGCATCATAGTCAGGAGGTCTTATGAAGGTATCAATAATAATTACATTAGTTATAAGATCTTTTCTCTCCGTTGCAATATATCCTGCAACATGACCCCCAAGAGAATGCCCGACTATACTAACGGTTTCCAACTCATAGTCTGATTTTTCTTTTTCGATTATTTCTGTAACACAATTCCCGTAATCTATAATGCTATATTTTTCTCTAAAGTCAGAGAAACCCATGCCAGGTAAATCTATTGCTATTATGTTTCCAATTTCTTTTATTTGCGGTCCAATAGGATCCCACCACTTTTTGTGAGCTCCGCCACCGTGTAAAAGAATAATAAGATTTTTATTAGCAGAGCTAGTTGCCCATTTTGAGTAAGATACATTCCCCAATTTATGTTCAAATATTTTTTCTTCAGGATTATCTTGGATGGCTTGATGAAACCAATCTGGAGCATGAAGAATATCATCTTTAAGATTGTTAGTTATATTCATAGACAGTATTCTAAGCTAATAAATTAATAATTATGAATAATCTTTCGCTTGTACCGGCTGCAACAGTACTTTTAATAAGGGATTCCGATGAAGGATTGCAAGTTTTAATGGTTAAAAGGTCTAAAAGACCTCCGTTTGAAAATCTTTATGTTTTTCCTGGTGGTAAAATAGACCAGTCCGACAAAGATCAAAATTTACACGATTTATGTCCCAACCTTGATGATAAATTAGCTTCTGCCAAGCTTGGAATAGATGAAGGAGGACTCTCATACTGGATTGCTTGTGTAAGAGAGTGTTTTGAGGAAGTTGGAATTCTATTAGCCAAAAGAAAAGATGGAGAAGAGCTTGATTTAAATGGCTCTGAAAAACAAAAGTTTAATGATTATAGAAAGATGCTTATAGAGAACCAAATAAGCCTTAAAGAAATATGTCATCAAGAAAGATTGGTACTAAATTTAGATAGCATTGAGCCTTTCTCTCATTGGATTACTCCCAAAATTGAAATCAAAAGGTTCGATACAAGGTTCTTTGTTGCATATATCCCATCAAAACAAACTGAAAAACATGATGGAACAGAACTTACAGATAGTTTATGGATCTCTCCAAAACAAGCATTAAAATTATCATTAGCTGGACAAATGTCAATGATAATGCCTACTGTAAAAAATCTAGAACAATGCTTAAAATTTGATTCAGGAAAAGATTTATTGGAACATCAATCAAAACTTACTAATGATGATATTCCTGCAATATTACCTAAATTTTTTAAAAAAGATGGTAGATGGGTAGGTTTATTGCCCGATGATATAGATTACGATAGATATTAATATACAAAGCAATGAACTTAATAAAGAAAATCACTGCACCTAATCCAAGCGTATTTACTGGAAAAGGAACTAATACTTATTTAATTGGCAGGGATGATATTTCTGTAATTGATCCTGGCCCAAATATTCCTGAGCATATTGAAGAAGTAATTAAATTGGGCAATGGGAACATCAAAAGAATTATAGTGACACACACCCATACAGATCACTCGCCTGCAGCATTGCCACTTTCAAAAAAATTGAATATTCCTATGTATGGAAAATTGGTTGAAGGAGATTCTTCATGGGAAGATGAAACATTCTCTCCTGATATTGTTTTACATGATTTAGATAAAATAGAAACGGATGAATATATATTGGAAGCTATTCATACCCCCGGTCATGCGTCAAATCACTTTTGCTTTTTAATTAAAAATTTAAATTGTTTAATAACTGGTGATCATATTATGGATGGCTCAACAGTGGTGATTGGTCCTCCGGATGGGAATATGAACGACTATCTTAATTCTTTAAAACGGCTATTAACTTTAAAGGTTGATTTTTTTGCACCAGGTCATGGCAAGTATATGTACGAACCCAAGAAAACCATTCAATCGATAATTAGACACAGATTATCTAGAGAAAATAAAACCATTAGAAAGCTTCAAAGCCATGGCAAGAACACATTGGACGGTCTTGTAAAACATGTCTACGATGATGTATCAGAACAGCTTCACCCTATTGCCAAATTTAGTTTAGAGGCTCATTTGATAAAGCTTATTGGAGATAATAAGGTTGAGAGGGAGGAGGATTTTTATATATTGTCTTGATCTTTCTTATTTTTTTTTAATACTTTTTCTTCAATAGCCTCTATATCAAAATCATCATCAGGATTATTTACCGAACCAACGCTTTC
>JGI10211J34971_10003472_pt1 | contig 12620 bp, 12 predicted proteins | sample Etolagsediment_FD_34971 | JGI IMG/M metagenome (IMG submission 34971) | reverse complement strand
TCTTAAGTGCTGTTTTTCTCTCGTCCAAAGTCTTAGTTCTGGCTTTGATACTTTCATCTGATTCTGTTGCCACACTAACGGTCTGTATATAACCTCTTTGCTCAGAATTGGAACTCACGAACTTTGTATATTCTATGCTGAGTTTTCGCACAAAGTCAGCAGGACTCATGTCTGTTTCATCAGCCAAATAATGAGCCATAGGCCTCAGCAATTTTAAATGCTGATCTGCTTGCTCTTTAGTCATCTGCTCTTTTCTTGTGCCAATCAGTTCAGTTCTTAATCTCTGTAATTCATCTTCAAGATTATTAGCTCTCTCATATTGCTGAGAGTATTTTTCTAAATTGCTTTCCAGCTCTTCTTTTAAATCTAAATTCTTAAGATCTTTAGATGTCAGACTGTCAGGTGTTTGCTTAATTACATCAGATATTTTTTCAACGCCTGTTTCATCAAGCTTAGTCATAAGTTCGATTCCACTTACTTCTACATCTCCGCCATTATCCACAGACTTTTTGATCCGCTCCATTCCTTCTTTGTCGATGCCAAGAGCTTCAGCAATCTCTGGATTTTCCTGGAAAAGCTCAAGAGCATATTGTCCATCTAATATAACTGTATCTTTCATGCCCATGGCAGCCAATGCTTCTTTAGCTTTCTCAGGACTTCTCTTAAAAGTTTCTGTCTGCTCCAGTGCTTTTTTAACTTCTTTAAATTCTGACTTATAGTTCTCAGCATTTTGGAATTGGCTGTAAGTTCTGTATGTACCAATCCCCGCACCAGGAGCCCCTACGAAAGCAGTACCTGTAAAAACTTTCTTACCAACTTCTAAAGTTCTTTTTATGTTGGCTTCTTTAGTTACTGCTTCTGCTAAGTTCTTAAGATCTGGATCCTCTGCCCATGCAGCACCCAATATGTTAACAACCTCTTGCATCATCTCTGTAACAGTCTCACCCGCAACACCCTGGCCATAAGCTTTAGCTAATTCAACTATTTGTTTTCTTACAACCTGATTTTTAAGTGCTTTAGTTGTTGCAGCTCTTATGGCTTTTTTTCCAACGAACTTACCGCCCGCTAGTCTTGCCAACTTTGTAAGAGCACCAATACCCGCAAGCTCAAGGCCTGCATTCACAGCGCCTACTGTAAAAGCTATATTTCTTTTTGTGTCTTCGTCTAACGGTTCTATGGTATTGTCAGAAGGAAAAACAGTTCCTTTTTTAACATCAGCATCTATGTCCTGAAACTCAACACCTACTGGAGTTGGAGAACTGGGAAACATCTGCTCTAGTTCCTGAGCCATATGCCCCGCTTCTATCATGAAAGCATTTTTAGCTGATGCAGTTGTAAAACCTGCAAGCGCACCGCCCCCGAAAAATGACAAAGCACCCGCCGGACCAAAAGCGGAACCAACAACGGCAGCGCCTGCTCCCCCTGCAAGGGTTTCTTTCCATCCACCCTTAGCAAGCTCATACATTTGCCCAACAAGTTCACTCGCACTTTCCAAGCCATAATCTAAGAACTCATCAGCTCCTGCAAGTTCAGCTGCCTCTAATTCTGCTTCAAGTTTAGCAAGTTGCTCTTCATCTATTTTTTCTTTTAAATTGTATTTCTTGTGATATAAATGCCCTAAATCATCAACGGCTTGCCCTTTGCCAAATCCTCTCTTAATAGACTTCAGAGCTTCCAATATCTCTCCATCCTTATCAACAGGTTTCTTATATGATTTAATCTTCTGTTCTAAAGCACTCAATTTAACAGCATCATCGAAAGATATAGATGCACTTTGAGGATCTGCATAATACTTACGCAAAGCAGAATCAGGAGCCAATTTCTGTAGAGGGTTTCCTGCTTGAATCATTTTAATCTGATTTGGGTCCATTTCTTTTAAGAGAGAAGTAGAAAAACCAGTCTGTTGACTGGCTTCATATATAAGTGCTTCTCTATCAGGCGACGTTCCTCTCGCCAAGCTAATTGCTGTTACTGGATCTTGTAGCAAATCTTTATTCATTCTGTAACTCCCAAGTAATTAACACTGTAATACTTGCGTATTGCAGCATCTGTGGGCTTGATACCCTTAAGGGTTAAAACTTCCCTTATCATGTTTTTCTGCTCAGTATTCAGCTTAACTGATATTGCATCTGGGGCATATCCTTTATCTATAGCTTCATACAGTGTCATATCAGGATCAGGCCACCAATTCTTAATAATCTCAACTTCCATGAGCATTGTTTTTACTATATCAAAAATCTTGGTATCTGTCACCTTTTCACCTGGTGCCAATCTCTCTTTAACTCTGTCCAATAGTTCAGGGTAATCTTTCATACTTTTGCTACCATCAGTCAATTCTTTAACGTACCCGTTCACCTGACTAAACTTAACTTGGCCTTCTATTCCACCCTCATTAAAATATTTAACTACAGCATTGATCTGATCTTTTTCTAGTCCTAAAGTAGCAGCATCTTGAATAACAGCATCAGAAGTANTGTATCTTCCTTCATCTATAGATCTCATAATATTTTGAGAAGCCAATACATAAAAGGCTTCGGATTTCTTGTCACTGTATTTAGCGTCAACTATTTTCATGAGCTTCTGTCTCAACCCCATATTCGTAACATTAGCCATTTCTTCAGCTTCTTCTCGGGTCTGTGACTTGTCCAATATGCTGGCTGTTAAATTGTCATATATTGCTTGTTCATTTTGTTGCTGAACTCTTCGCTCATCTGCATATCTGGCTTGTAGCCTTCTGACTATCTGGTCTCTTTCTTCTCCCTCAAAAGAGGATCTTGCTTCTTGTAGAGCAGCACCCTCATTGAGTTTGTGTTTAGCAATCAAGTTATCCACTTCAACCTGAGCTTTTTTAACAGTATCCTGAAATTCTAATTTGTCTTTAATTCCTGCTTTTATGTCAGCAGGAACATCATATTTTTTCAAATAAGCTTTAGCAGCGTCGGTATTCTTAGCAGATATGTATTTATTTAGCACATCTTTGTGTACACTATCTTCTATTTTGCGTATATAGTTCGCTGTTCGTTCGGGAGACCATCCATTACGCTTAGCCATTGATTCAACATGGCTTTTAGCTCTTGCAACTGAAGAGTCTCTCATATCATCAATATTAAAACTATCAAGAGCATCTGCCAAAGCATTTTCAATTAGGGCCTGGTCCTGGTTGTTCTCATATGCAGAGAACTGACGACTCTCATGCACAGCAATTGATTGCATCTGTTGATTAGCCACCTCTCTCCAAGCCAATTCAAACTTGGCTTTCTGAGAGGGGTTCATTCCTGCCATAGCATCCGCTTTGATCTTTTCAAGCTCGTTCTGTGCTTTTTTAGTAGTTCCCAGAGCATTTGCGCCTTTAGTATTAAGTAAACCTGTTTCAGGATCTCTGAATAACGTTCTCATTTGTTCCTGTGCTTTTAAGTACCCATCCTTAACAGCTATAGTGTCTACTCTTTTTTGGTATTCAATTAGACTTTCACCAATTAAATTAAGAGCAGCAGGCGCTGCGCTGGACTGGTTGAAAGCCTGCTGTTGCACATTAGGGAGACCTTTCATTGACACCTGAGGGTTATAATCTGGTATTTTCATAAGTTCCCCCTATCCAAAATCTGTTCCGAATTGTCCTGCATCAGATAACAATGATGTTCCTGTTTTAATAACACCCCTTTTAAAAGCAGCCTTCCCACTACTGCGCAGAGCAGAAGCTTTGTTTTTAAAATTGGCTGCCTGATTCTCGAAACCCCAAATCTCTCTAGCTGTATTTGTATCAATAGTATTAATATCAATAGCTTCAGCTTCTGAGATATCAATTTCCCAATCTAATGGGCTGCCAGAGCCAAGTCTAACATTACCCGCGGCATATTGAGTCTGCCCAGTTCCCCTGAGTTTAGCCATTCTTTTCTGTAATTCTGTTTTCTGTTGCTTTCCTCTTTCTCTGGCATCTTGTGCCTGCTGAATCATTAAGTTTGCATTGTTTTCAGCAACAGATGCCTGATATTCTGCTTGCTGTCTTGCCGCTGTTGCCTCTGCTAATCCCCCAAGGGTTTTAAGAGCCATGCCTGCTATCACGGCTGAAGAGCCTCCAGCAGCCCCTGCTGCAATCATTCCTATACACATTTCACATCCCCCTTAAACCTAGGGTAGCTGAAGAAGTGGAAGGGTAACTTATCTTTACCATAAGGTTTAGCATTATCCTGCACTTCAAAGCCTATATGCTTCAGCCATTTTATACTTTTAGTATTACGAGCATCCACATACCCTACTAAGTATTCTCCATTATCATTAAGCATTATATCTACATATCTTTTTGATGCCTGCAAAAATGATTTTTTAAATTCATCTATTTTATCCGTACCTAATAACCATGGTACATAAATACCAGTAAGCATGCAACCACAACATAAGCCAAATATTGCTTCTGGTTTGCCTTTCCAAAACATGGTCCAACAAAAGTGTTTATTCCTTTTATGATTAAAAAGAGACATTTCAAAAGATATCACAATAGCTTCATAAGGTTTGTAATGGTGCGAGGCCCATACTTCATCTTTATCTGCTTGCCTTAATCGGCCTGCTATTTCTTCTGCATGCCACAATTCTGCCTGTTTAACTTCAAACATCTCCAACCTCCACAGAAGGTATTACAGCCAGTATAGCACAAGGTACGGGTTCATCTGCTGGCACTCTCATATACAGCTTACCCTCTTCTTCCCATGCAGAAGGTATTGCTTTTTCTTTTTCTCCTGTATAAAGAGCAATAGGAGCTGTATAGTCTTCATACTCTCTGAATTTAATTTCTTCCAGATCATCTTCTTCTGTGCCAACATATAGAGCTCTGGACTTTTCAAACTTAATAGCCACTTCATGTATAGCTTTCTTTTTATTCTGAACAGTCTCAGCCCCAGAGTTTACATTCCAGCTCAAAGTCTGTACATCGCAATCATAACCGAGACCAACATGGACCCTTCCCGCAGGGATGCCCAAATTAACAGACCCAGAAGTAACAGTTTGTCCTTTGATTACATTACCATCAGCAAGAATGGCTACTTCTTCACCTTCAAGATGAGAAAGACCTGACACAGAAGTTATACACTTTCTTGCATATCCTCCTGATGTGTAAGCATCGAAAGCTGTTCCATCTATATCTGATCCTGTCAATCTATTAGTTAATTCAAAAGTGTTAGCAGTAGCATTAGCTACTTTATATAAATTGTCATTAATATCAGTCATGCCTAATACATCAGAAATAGCCACAATATCATCATCAACTAAACCATGATCTGTTGCTGTTATTACAACAGGATCTGCTTGAGTAGCTCCAGAAATAGCTACAGGATTATCATAAGATAAACTAGAATCCATAAAAATTGCATCTCTTATTTCATCGTCTGGGAGCCTTTCACTTAAGTATTCAACATATCTTACATCTGAGCCGTTAATGTTTCTCTTAACCACTAAATATAAATCATCAAGAGCTGTATTGCTTCCGGGAACAACACAAATACTTTCAACTTCCCCATCTGTCTCATGCTGATGCCAAGCCCATACTGACTGTTCTCTTAGATATGTCAAACCTAATAACACTCCATCATCTCGAACACACCACAAAACATCATAAGGGTTCTGCTGATAAGCCCAATCTACAATTTGATGGTTATTAAATAAATGGCCTGCCAATACAGTCAAATCATTACCTGCATATCCATCTGCTTCGAGTTGGTATAACAGATCTCTAATCTTTTGACCACCTCTTTGAATAAACAGTACAGATCTGCCAACTGTTATAGGCTCTACATCTGAGCAGCCCCATTCACTTTGCCTTTTGAAAGACACAGAAGTAGGGGTTAAAGCCTCTGAGTTTCCTCCATTTGTCATGAGCCATTCAGCTCCTGAAGTAAAGATCAGAGCCTGTTCTAAAGGAACAATGTGCTTTATTTCATTAACCTGCTTTGAAGCTATAGTGACTTCAAGTCCATCAGAATCTTTTAAAGGTCTTGAAGTTCCAAGGTTATTATAAATTCCTGTTTGTGAACCCCATACTGTTTGAGGCTGATTGTTAGTTCTGCCTAACAATAGTCTCTGCTGAAAGATTGCAACAGCTCCAGGATAATCGTCTGCACCCACAAAAGGATTTACAGAAGTTTGAGGACCATCTCCTGAGTTCTCATCTATGTAATCGTCAGTAAATGCTTCCTCTTCTGCATCACCTATCCAACCAAAGTAACCTCTGGTAGACTTATACACTCTGTAATAATCGACTCCAGATACTGCATTCCAAGTCAGGCTCACGGTGTCACCCTTCTGCCAAGGTCTGTTTACTGTAACAGTCACAGCAGCACAAGGTAAAGACTCTTCTCCGTTTACAACAGCAGACACGGAGTAATCATAGTCGGCTGTGTGGGAAGCTACTAACACCTTGTTAACTGTCCCTGCTAGTCCTGTAGGAGCAGTGGCAGAAGGTACAAAAGTAGAAGTAGTAAAAGTCCAATCCCAATGTTCTGTTCTGGTTAAAGTCCTAAGTGCATATTCTGGATGAGCCATATATAAAGTATCTGCATCCTGCGTAAATCTGATTTTATTTAAATCATCTGAAGAGGCGTAAGGGCTTGAGATTAACGAAGGAGTTTCTATATAGAAATCCGCTTTAGTGTCAGGATCAACACTGCCCACAATCTTCAAAACAACAGTATTAAAGCCGCCACCACCGTCACCCCAATCCCACTCACCCTCTGCTAAAGAGCCAAGTGTTCCTTTTGTCATTTCTGAATCATCTTCATATACAACAGAAGGCTCCACAAGGCTGGGATCCCCTCCGGCTGCGAGTTCTACATAGTATTCGCCAGGTGTGGCTGTGGCTGTCCATTTATAAAAGCCAGACTTAACTAAGGGTCTGAGGACCAGCCCTTTGTCTTTAAAAACTCGCATAAGACCGTCGGAAAATTCTAAAGCGTAAGCCTGAGTAACACTAAACTGGAAAGGTATTAATCTACTGTCAGCAAATCCGCTTTCAATATACCCAGTTCCTGGTCTGTTCTCAACTCCGCCATAAGTTCTAACAATAAAATTCTTTATTAAAGAAGCTCCCACATAATATTTAGAAAGATCTATTCTAGATGCCAAAGCAGGAGCCAGCTCACCACCACCAAAAGAAGTTTGAATGGTATCTATGTTCATAGAACACGCCTTGAATTGATATAAGTGTATCCTGAACTCAATCTCTTTTTGCCCTGCTTAGAATCTTGTGCTTTAGCCTCTGATATGCTTAAAGCATGAGCTTGCTCCATGGCCTGCCATTTCTGCTGCTTTCCTGTGAGCGCCATAGCCATCAAAGCTGCCAGCTTCTGAGACAAAGCTAAAGCAAAAGACTCAGTAAACAAAGCAGGATCTGTTACATTCTTGATATATTTAATTTTAACATCTTCATAATTAGTGTAAAGATACCCTTCTCTGACCTCAAAGAATATTGGGTCCACCCCTACATTGTAGTAATCTTGATTAGTATAAGGTGCTAAAGAAGCCAATATTGAATTAGAATTTATGCTGATTCTGGCTCCGAGCACTCTTAAAAAGTCTGAAGGCAAAGCATAAGCATGTGCCCACACTTCATCTTCTATATCTGTATTCTCAGCCAACTCCTCAGATACAGTCACAGCAAAGGACCAGGGGAAAGCTGAAAGCGTTTTCTTTCTTGCAATCTCATAAAAATGATTACAGAGATTAGCCTCTCTGGATCTCTCAGTCTCAGATGCAACAGCATTAGAACCGAGAGCATAAAGTGCAGAATTATAAATGTTTATTTTTGAAGGCATTTTTCACCCCTTTAATAATTAAAAGGGGACAATAAGCCCCCTCTCGTACTTAACTTAAAATGTCATCAGATTTTTTAGCTTTCTTATTTCCAGTCTTTTTCTTTTTGTCTAAAATGTCAGCTTTACCAGGTTTGATTACATTCTTTTCGAGATCTTTCTCGTCGGCATGCTCTATAACCGCCTGTCCTTCAAAAGCCTCTCTTTCTTCTTCGTCAAAGTCTTCCAGCAACTCAAACCTTTTATGATCTTTCATTTTAGTTTTGTTCCACTCTTCAACATCCGAAGGATACAGTCTGTAGACTTTACCTTCTTGTCTATATCTGTTGCCTAAGTAACTATCACATAGAGCCACATATTTCTTTTTAACTTCACCTTGTTTCACTNNAAAACCTCCCTTAATTGTCGAGACTATTCAGCCTCAAATATACTGCTCTGAATCTTACTTCGCCAGTATTAAGATTGTCAGAAGAAGCTCCGCCGCCTGTCTGACATGCTGTGATAGCAAAAGTGTAACTGTCTGTGAAAACAGCCCAATCTGGAATCTTATCAGACTTAAGGTTTATAGAAGCTCCTGAAAACAAGCCATACTCATCAGGATCACCATCAGCTTCGCCCACGCCTACTTTAGCAAAGTTAACAGAAGTAGCAGCTTCAACAGTATCTTCTATAGTGGCTTGAACAGCCAAAATAACTTCTCCTGTTTCGATTGTACAACTTGTAACCTCATAAGTAGCACCTGAACCATCAAGATCTATTGTCTCATCATGTACTACGATTTCAAAGCCTTCTGTGTTAGAAGCTCCTATTCTCATAATAACATCACCAATGGAGTCCCCACTGGACATGAGTATATCTTTTTTCATTTCAAAATTGTTCTTATTTGTATCAATAAGAGTGTTGTCATTTAAAGCATTTGCATAATGCTCAAAAGAAGCACCAAGGCCTTTGTAATCTCCTGAAAGGGCTTCAAAGTTGGCTCCAGGATCTGATGCAAATTTGTAATACATGTTGATTGTATATACAGTATCATTATACGTATTACTATTAATACATCTGTACCATGCGTCTGCCTGCAAAGGTGCTGAAAGAGCCATGATGACCGTTACTAATATAACTATTAATTTCATTTTTAAAATCTCCTATTTAAAGGAAGGGGACAATAAGCCCCCTCCTCTATAATTAGCTGTATTGTTTCTGATCTAGCATTACATCTTTGCAAATGAACACTGTGAACTGCCCTGCTGTGAGTGTAGCACTACAAGTGAAATAAACTCTAATATATCTCTGAGTTCCAAAAGGAATCCTGAGCTTGAAAGGAGTGTACTTATCTACGAGTGTAGCTTTTGCAATGTTGCCAGTTTCAAATAATACTGTAGATGAACTGAAAGATGTATTATCATCAGTTTCAACTTTAAAATTAACATTAGCAGCGCCTGCTGAAGTAACAGCTTCACTAACTAAGCACTGAATGAACATAGAGCTGTAAGCGTCGCCTGCGGCTCCCTGGTCAATGTAATTAGTAGAAGCAGCACTTGTAGTGACCGCCTGATCTTCACACAATATAAGTTCTTGATCTAATCTCATTTTATATATCCTCCTGGATTATGAAGCAAAAGTACCAGTTACGGCAGCTTCGTCATTAAGTAATTCATCAACTTCTCTTAGAGGAGTACCTCTAAAAGTCATAACTTTGTCGCCGAAAGCATCAGAGTAGCTAAGACCTAAGGCTTTATCGATTTTCTGAATGTCAAGATACTGCATAACAGTACTGTTCATATAGAAGGCAGGTCTAAGACCCATAGCTCTAACCTGTTTAGGAACTCTATGAAGTGCTTTAATCATTAATTCGATTAAATCAGCAGGTGAAGCTGTAGCCAAATCTGAAACATCAATGTTACAAATTCTTACAACTGCTCTCCAGTCAGCGACTGTTAATCCGCAGGACCATCTCATGATTGTTTCTGCTGCGTAGTAAGGGTTACCATCACTATCCTCAACTCTTACTTTTTCGTTATTCTCGAATCTGATACCTGCTGCCTGGTTTCTTCCATAAATACCATGTACTGTTTTAGGTCCCCAGAACATAAGCCAGATGGATGTATTGTCTGAGCCAGATCCTCCACCATCTACCATATTGTATCCAGATACTCTTTTATTAGTAGAAGGGATAGCATAACGTGATGTAAGGCCTAAAAATCCATCTTCATTGTCATCTGGATCACCATAAATAACATTACTGGCAACAGTTGAACCAGCAGACTGAATAGAAGCCATATCTTCATTGTATCTCATTTTTCTTGCATCTTCTGGAGTCTGTGCAATTTCAAGTAACCTTAAATCAACAGTGGATCTGCAAGTTAATTCACCAATGGGGTCAGTAACCTGTTTAGTTGTTGATTTGGAAAAAGGAATACCTTTGTTAATTCTTCCCCAACTTGGAGTCGGTAAAGATGTTCTCTGAGTAGTTCTGTGTCCTGTTGGCAAGTTAGCCTGGACCCAGAGCATATCGTCTAAAATTTCATTAGTTGGGGCTAAAACCTCAACTACTTCCTGAACTGCTAAGTTATCATTAGCTTGTTTCGCTAAATCTAACAAAGTAAGTGCATTTCCACCTATAGCTGCCATAATCGTTCTCCTTTATTTTTTAGGCTTACCATATAAGGCATTGAGCTTATCTGCATCAGTAGGCTCACCTTTGTCTGGCGCCGCAGTAATAAGGGTATCTTCATTTAAAGATCGCCCTACATTTAGTAACAAATTACGTATAAGAGGGTTATCCCCCATCCATGTAGTTTGCAAAAGTTCTAATAGATCTTTGTTTCCATAGAAACTAATAGCCTTTGCAATGTCCCTTTGATTTCTTTCGAAGTAATCACCTTCAGCTTTTTTGGTTGCATCAACCCATTCTTTTCTGAGGTTTCTCACTTCGGCTTCAGCTTTCTCAGCGGCTTCTTTACTATACTTAGCCACTTCCTCAACTATTGCCTGGGCTTGCTCCTGATTTATATTAAGTTCTTTGAATTTGGAATTAACCACTTCCATTAAACCTTCATCAAGATTAGTTCCCTCAGGCATCTCATACTTGTAAGAGTCATCTTTTTTATCATCTTTGGACTCTTCTGACTCGGGGTCTTTTTCGTCCTTTGCCTTGGTCTCAGGCTGATCCTTAGACTGCTCGTCTGTTTCTTCTGTCTCTTCTTTGTTTGGGTCTCCATACATTCCATTAAGAACCTTGTCCGCTTTAGTCTCCTCAGGAGCTACTTCAGTTGACTTGTTTTCAATTTCAACGTTCTGGATCAAAGAAGTTTCAGCACTTTCATTACTTTCAGTGCTAGTGTTTACATCTTCTGGCATTTAAATCCCCCTTATCTATTTATGATTCTCTCAGCTTCTTTCTTAAAAGCTGGAAAAGCAGAAGCCCAATCGTAATTGGGACAATTCTCAACTTGCATTAACCAAAACTGCATTGGGCAGTATTGCATGATCTGAAGCATAAGCCTTAATCCGGCAGCTCTTTTGCCTTCACAAAAAAGCACACTGCCAGCATCGCCTGTATAGGCTTGATAGATCTTGCAGTCAGTGAGTATTCCCCACACAACAGCACGCCCTGATGCATGTTTCATAGTATTAATTAGATGATCTATTTCTAGTTGTTTTCTTAATTCTTTATTTTCTTTTTTTCTTTCCCTATCCATTATATACCCGTCCTTGCTCCTGTCAATGTTTTGAGAAGATTATCTCCATCAGTTTTAGCCTCAGAAAGATTTTTAGCACCCTGAGTCATTTCATTGCCCATCTGTACAGCCTGTTGCATGGCAGCCTGTTGAGCTCTGGCCTGTCTGATCTGAGCCACTTCCTCTTTTGATCTCAATACTTTACTGTCTGCACCCGTATATCTATGGTATTCTTCAACAGCTTCATCCAAGTTTGCTTTGTCTAAAGTCTCAGGGCTTATTGCAGCAATACTTCCAACGTAAGAAGTAAAACTTGTTAAACCATTTATCCGAGCAATATGCATGGCCTGATCCAGAATACTTATATAGTTTATCTTTATATCTTTTCTCCGAAGCTCTTCTGGCATATCAGGCAATAAATCACCTCTGAACATGATGTTGAAAACCCTATTGATTAAAGGGTCGTGATATTCAAAATGAAGTCTTGAAAGAACCGGACCCAACTGTAGAAGTTTCTCATCACGTAATTCGTCAACTTCAGTGGCTGTTAGCCTGGTTCTGTTATTAAACATAGAAAGAGCCTTAAATAAATCATTATAAAAGCCAACTCTGATTCTATTCTCAACAACATTAATCTTATATTCAACACTTTGAATATCAAAATTCACCTGATATAAAGGAGTCAATCCCACTCCCCCAGTTACAACACTGGAAGGGAATGAAATCCCACCAGGCATAGAATCTATATCATCTATTTGCATTTCAGGAGATCCAACAAGTGGAGGATTGACCATTTTATCAAGGGCAATCAAACTNTGTTCTTCAAGTGTTTGAAGCATCTTAATATCTCTAATCATCTTAGTCCCTGGACCGTGNCCATAAACATCGTCGGAACAAGTTTCCCATCTCACAGCCACAAAAGGTTTTTCATAATATCCACCNGTTCTTAAGAATCTGGACTCTTTGCAGCCCTTCTCCCAATACATTGATCTACGTTCTTAAGAATCTGGACTCTTTGCAACCCTTCTCCCAATACATTGACCTATAACTGAACCTTTTGGATACAACTTTGTATCTGTCATCATTTGGCTCAATCATATGACAAATAGTGAATATGGATTGTAAATCACCTTGTCTGTACTTTTCC
>JGI10211J34971_10003471_pt1 | contig 12621 bp, 9 predicted proteins | sample Etolagsediment_FD_34971 | JGI IMG/M metagenome (IMG submission 34971) | reverse complement strand
TTGAAAATATATTTTTTAGATATATATCTAAAAAATATTTATCTTATGATTTTAATGATAAAGCAGCAGGTAAATTTGCAGAAGAATTACTTAAATTCCATCTATGCAAACCTATTAGTAAAATTAAAAAAAAATGTAGTAAAAAATATGGTGAAAAAACTAAACTATTAAGTGATAGAAAAGTTCATTATATTAAAAAAAGTACAGGTAAAAAAAGTTATTATGTAATGGATATTATTGAAGAAGATACAATTTATGAATGTAAAATGAGAAGATATACTTGTACAGGAACTGCTGGTGACAAAATTTTAGGCGTTCCAGGTAAGTATAGTGAAGTTCCTATAAATACTAAAAAACCTGTCCAAATTGTATTATTTGGGTATCAAGAATATGAAGCATTAAATGATTTTGAAATTGGATTACCAATTTCAAAACTATCAAAAGGAAAATGTAAATTATACAACTTTTATGATAAAGAACTAAGATTTACTTATGAACAATTTTCAAAATTATTCATAAAAAATTAAATAATAATCACAATATATATTAATTTATATGAATGATTTATCACCATTTTTAAAATGGGTTGGTGGAAAAACACAAATTATTGATACAATTATTTCTAAAATACCAAATAATATAAATACATATTATGAACCTTTTATTGGCGGAGGTTCTGTTTTTTTAGCACTTCTTTCAGATGTTATTAATAAAAAAAGGATTATAAAAAAAATGATTTTAAGTGATAAAAATAAATCATTAATAAATACATATAATATTATTAAAAATGAACCGAAAAAATTAATATCACAATTAAAAATTTTATCAAATAAATATTATAATAAAAAATCATTATCTAAAAAAGAAGAATTTTATTATGAAATGCGTGAAAAATATAATAAATCTAAAATATCTAATATTACAAAAGCATCTTTATTTATTTTTTTAAATAAAACTGGATTTCGGGGATTATATAGAGAAGGACCAAATGGTTTTAATGTTAGTTTTGGGAATTATATAAATCCATCAATTTATGATGATAAACAAATATTAGAAATAAGCCATGCTTTAAATAAATACAAAGTATTATTTAAACATACGTCATATACTTCTGTATTAAAAACTGTAAAACCTGTAGATTTTGTATATTTAGATCCACCATATTATCCAATTAATACAACATCTTTTGTAAAATATCAAAAAAATAGTTTTACATTAGATGATCATAATGAATTAAATGAATTTTGTAATATATTAACAAATAAAAAAATTAAATTCTTAATGTCAAATTCATATACAAAATATAATATGAAAATCTATAAAAAATATAAAATAAAAAAAATATTATGTAAAAGAAGAATTCATTCAAAAAATCCAGAATCAACAGAATATGAAATACTTATTTCAAATTATTAAACAAAAAATAATCAAGTATAAATAGATCATGATATTTCAATAAATATAATGATCCAACAATTCTTCTCTTCGTTATCAAAACCCTACAAAATTTTGGTAATCATTTCCATCATTATCATAATTATTATCGTTGTAAGATATCTCAATAAAGATAAACGACTCAAAGCAGAAGCTGAAAGAAAAGCAATTCTTTATAAAGAAAGTATTCCTGTACCTTGCACCTCCTGTGGTGGAACAAATCCCAATGTTTTCCCAATTAAAACACATCCACCCCAACGTATGTGTGATCATTGTGGTCAGTTCTTTAGTCGTAAAGAGTTTGAAACAGATAATCCTTGTGTGCACCTCAATTTCAGTTCCGAATCACAGGAATTTGGTAAAGTTATTATTGAATTGTATCAAGATGTTGTACCAAAAACCGTGAAAAACTTCTACAAATTATGTTGTGGGATTGAAAAAGTAGATGAGGAAACAGGTGACCGACATTTGCTTAAGAAATACATGGGTACTAAAGTACATTATATAATGCCTTCTATGTTTATACAAACAGGTGATTATGTTTCTGGGGATGGAAGTGGGGGGAGGTCTATATACCGAGGAGGACAATTTCCCGATGAAAATTTTGATTTAAAACATGATAGTGAGGGAATTCTTTCAATGGTTAATTTCGGACCAGATACGAATAATTCCCAATTTATAATTACACAAAAGCCTATGCCTTGGTTAGATGGTAAAAACGTGGTATTTGGAAAGGTTATTAGTGGTATAGATGTTATAGAGAAAATTGGGAATGTTGCTATTAATCAAAATAATAATCCAGTTGAAGAGATTTATATAGTAGATTGTGGTGTTCATCAAAAGTAAAGTATCATATCATTCTGGCCAGACCAGATATTCTCATCTTAGACAAGAATATCCAGAAACATCAGACCCTTTGGACCTAATGTCTATGATAGTGTCTTAGATGTTTCCACCTAAGACAACTTATATATTTATGTTATAATTTATTCAGGATTTTTAAGCTATCATTTTTTATCTCATTGTAAAATCCATACATAATTATTATTCAAATTTATTTTAATTTTATATAATAATTCTTTGTGAAAATCATAATTCGCGAAATTATAAATGTAAAAACATTTTTATATTAATAATAAATGAAAGTCAAGAATTGTTATCGTTGTAAAAAATTATTACCATTTTCTAAATTTTCAGTTAAAAAGGATGGTCTATTATATGGAAGATGTAAAATTTGTAACGAAAAATATCAAAAAAGTTATCATAAAAATAAAAAAGTGAAAATAAATTATTGTATTAAATGTTTTAGTGATGAAGGAATTTATAAAAGTGCAAGTTTTGGATTATTAAAAGATAATAAAAGAATTTCTTGCTCAGAACACAAGACTGATCAAATGATTGATATTGCAAATAAAAATAGAGGATGTATTGTTTGTAAAAAAGAAGGAAAATCATTTAAAATTGCTTCATTTGGATTATTAAAAAATAATAAAATAACTCATTGTGCAGTACATAAAACAGATAAAATGATTGATATTGCAAATAAAAATAGAGGATGTATTATTTGTAAAAAAGAAAAAGTATTTAAACGTGCAAATTATGGATTATTATCTGATAATAAAATTACACATTGTTTTAATCATAAATCAGATAAAATGATTGATTTCACAAAAAAAAAAGGATGTATTATTTGTGAAAAAGAAAAAATATTTAAAAAAGCGTCTTTTGGATTATTATCTGATAATAAAAAAACACATTGCTCTGATCATAAAACTGATAAAATGATTGATCTTATAAATAAAGATAAAATTTGTATTGTTTGTAAAAAAGAAGGTAAATTTAAACAAGCTTCTTTTGGATTATTATCTGATAATAAAAAAACACATTGCTCTGATCATAAAACTGATAAAATGATTGATATTAAACATAAAAATAATAAGTGTATTATTTGTAAAGAAGAAAATATATTTAAAATTGCAACTTTTGGATTATTAAAAGATAATAAAAAAACTCATTGTGTAAAACATAAAACTAGTGAAATGATTGATCTTATAAATATAAATAAAGGATGTATTGTTTGCAAAAAAAACGGAATTTTTAAACAATCTTGTTATGGTTTATTAAAAGATAATAAAGCCACACATTGTTCCTATCATAAAAGTAATAAAATGGTTGATTTTACACATAAAAATAATATATGTATTATTTGTAAAGAAGAAGGTAAAATTAAACGTGCAAGTTTTGGATTATTATCTGATAATAAAAGAATTGCATGTTCAGAACATAAAACTGATAAAATGATTGATCTTATAAATAAAAATAAATGTTGTATTATTTGCAAAGAAAACGGAATTTTTAAACAATCTTGTTATGGTTTATTAAAAGATAATAAAGCCACACATTGTTCAGATCATAAAAGTGATAAAATGATTGATTTTACACATAAAAATAATGCATGTATTATTTGTAAAGAAGAAGGTAAATTTAAACAAGCATCTTTCGGATTATTATCTGATAATAAAAGAATTGCATGTTCAGATCATAAAACTGATAAAATGATTGATCTTGTAAATAAAGATAAAATTTGTATTGTTTGTAAAGAAGAAGGTGTATTTAAACGTGCGAATTATGGTTTTTTATTTGAAAAGAAAACACATTGTGCTGTTCATAAAAAACCGAATATGTATTCTAAAAATAATCCAACTTGTTCTGATTGTTATAAAAAACCATTTTATGGTGATTCTAAATTAGATGATATTCCTGTCAGATGTGAAGAACATAAGAAAGATACAGATGTTGATATGATCAGTAAAAAATGTGATCTATGTCAAGATGAATATTTTATTCCATCTGATCAAACAAAATGTAGAGGTTGTTTAGGATTCATTATAAGAAAAAATAGTAAAAGAGGAGTTAAAGAACGTAAAATTGCAGATCTATTAACTACTCTTTCATCTACATTAGGAACTCCTGTTCATGATAAAACAGTTAAAGATGGATGTTCTAAAAAAAGACCTGATTTTTATTATAATGAATTTAATCCTTGTTTTAATTTAATTGTTGAAGTAGATGAGCTACAACATAGTAAATATACATGTGGAATACAGGGTGAATTAGAAAGAATAATTAATATTTATGAAAATGATTCAGGAGGTTTTCCTTTATGTATTATTAGATTTAATCCAGATTCTTATTATTATAAAGATAAAGTTATATCAGCTTATAAAGGAAGAGAAGATGAATTAAAGAAACTTATTTTAGGATTGAAAAATAGAACAAGTTTTGATCATAAGATTGCGATTATTTATATGTTTTATGATAACTATGATTCATTTACAGGATTTAACTTAGAACCATTTGATTATGAATATGAAGATGGTAAAGTAATTATAGAACATAAGCATCCACATAGCAAAAATAATAAACACATTTACCATCTATAACCTGATGATTCTCCATGAGATTTTTGTCTTTTAGAATGAGTTTTTGAAAATTTAGGATTAATGCACAAGAAAAAACAGGGCTCAGTATATTGGAAATTCGGGTAACTTCTATTAGCTTTCATTGGATTTTTAATTTTTTGACCCGAAGCATCCACATCTGTGACCGAAGTCGCGCCTGGTTTCCCGCTGAAATATCCACTACTATCCATTCTCCAATAATGATAATCGGAATTTGGCTTCTTATCAAGAGCTAAAAACACTTTATAACTACCTTTCCCACATCTTTCCCCAAATGTGGTTTTCTTAATAGACGGGTTATCTTTTTTCATGCGTTCAAAGAATTTATCACAATCATAATCTTCAAGTGAAAGAGGTGGATAACCACTATGATAGCCTGGTTGGGCTTTGCCCGACATCGCATCTTCATATTTATTCATGGAGTATGCGTAGCAGTTATGTGATCTTAAGATTTTTGGGTTATTATTCCATTTATCGGGATTATATTCGGGTTCGCTACCAGATAAAGGGCTAAATTCAGGATCTTCATTAGAAGAAGCGGGACTACCGATATGTGCTGTAGTATTGTGTATTAACTTCGGGGCTTTAGAACCACCTTTTTTTAATTTTTGGGTGGGTTTCTTAACTTTTGCAGTTTTTTTCTTAGTAGAGTTAGCTTTTTTAGTAATTCCCATGCCTATATAATAATTACAATGAAAATAGAAATATAAAAAATGAATATTTAATATTAAATATATATTAGTAGTTAATAAAATATGAATTCATCTGAACAAACAAATCAAACAAATCAAATTTTATTGCAATTATTAAATGAATTTACTAGTGTAAAATCATCACTAAGTGATCTTAAAACTACTAATAAGAAACTTGAATTTGAATTAAATCAACTTAAAGAAGAAAAACAAGAAGAAATTTACAAAAAAGTAGAAGAATCCAAAATTCCAGATTATCGTGTTATTAAGCAAGAAAAGATGGATATCAGTGAATCAATGATTAAATCCTGTTTAAAACATCACTCCGTAAATGGTGACCTACATTTAATCAAGCATTATTACATTGATAAAAGCAACTATAAACCCTTTGAAATTATCAAACGTTCAGTCTGGAAATATTTCGGTGAAAAAGGATGGACTATTGATATTGATGGGGATCATATCATGAAAATCCTTTCAAAGAATATTTTACTCGCATACATGAAAATAAACAAGATTGAGAATTTCGCAGATAAATTGGATGAATTTTATGAAAACCAAAAACATATCTCCAATTTAACAAATCCCGCTTATCAAAAAAAAATATTGAATGGTATCCGTGATATTCTCAAATATGATATGCTCCCCATTGTTTAATTAAATTGAATATAAAGATTATTTACACAAAATATAATTAGTTATGAATTCTAATTCCAATACAACTAATTATATTCCCTGGATTGAAAAATATCGTCCAAAAAAACTCGATGATCTAATCGGTAATAAAGATATTATTAAACACTTCAAAGAGATCGTTAAAAAAGGATCNCAACAACATATGCTTTTNACTGGACAGCCTGGTGTAGGTAAAACATCNGCAGTTATCTGTCTTGCGAAGGAATTACTTGGATCTAAATTCAATGATGGATTTCTTGAGTTNAATGCATCAGATCAAAGAGGTATTGAAACAGTCCGTTCTGATATTAANAACTTCTGTGAAAAGCTGGTAATTCTTCCAGATAACCGAAAAAAGATTATCTTTCTTGATGAAGTTGAAGCAATGACTGATACCGCACAGAAAGCGCTTCTTAGAAGAATAGAGAAATCCAGTAAAACAACCTGTTTTATATTGGCATGTAATAGTAGTGCGGGGTTAATTCTCCCGATGATAAGTAGATGTACTCTTCGTAGATTTCTGAAAGTAAGTAATGAGGATATTGAGGGGCTTTTATGTAAAATCTGTGAATTGGAGGATATTAAAAAGACGGATGAGGGATTAAAAACAATTGCGATAACATCTCAGGGTGATGTTCGTTATGCAATTAATTGTCTTCAAACAGTGTTTTGTGCATATGGATCAATTGATAATGAAAATGTAACATCCGCGATTGATAAACCGAATTATCTTACAATTTGTAAATTATTTGATGTTTTATTAAGTGATGATGATGAAGCATTCACAACATCATTGGAAATAATGAACGAATTGCTTATGAGTGGATTCAATGGTCTTGATATATTAAAACTTATGTTTTCTGTTATTAAAGACTATGATATTGATGAATATATTAAGTTAAAATATTTAGAAGAGATCGGGAAAACTGAAACATACTTGATTCGTGGGTCTGATGATGAAGTGCAACTAACCGCGGTTATTGCAAGATTGTGCCTTCAGAAGTATGAGGTATTAGAATAAAAAGTAAATAAAGAAGATTATATTAGTTAAGAATAATTTTTTAAATAATGGTTTATTATTTAAGAAGAGATTTAATAAAATCTTTTATTCCAATTATTGATAAGATCAAAAAAAACTATTATCAAATAACGATCTTATACAAGACCCAGATCTTTTCATATCATGGAATTATGTTTTTCTCGTGTTTTAAAAATGCACATACATATACAAACAACTACATTAAAAACATAATTAAGTTATCAACCTATTTCCAAGTTTCTCCACAAATAATTAAACAAAATTATAGACATCGTTGAATTAAAACAACATGTAAGAGTATATAAGTTTATCATTATAAACTTATAATACATAAAGAAAATGGGTTTTTGTAAATATTGTTATATAGCTTATAAATCCTTAAAAGCACCTCCATATATTTGTGGATATTGTAAAATTAAAAAGAGATCATGTAATAACTGTGGTGTTGTTCAAAATCGTAAATCATTAAATAAAATAGATCACGAAAAATATCTCTGTCTTCAATGTTATGATCCACAAAATATATGTATCCGATGCAAACGTAATTTTATTATTGAATTAAACAATGGATTCTGTGGTACATGTCTTAAATCAGTATTCCCTATTCAATTCCCTGGAAAACTGGTAACCCTAAATAATGATCAAGCACAACTCATTAAACATTCTTTAGATAAACATGCAACTCTTTTAGCATGTGCTGGATCAGGAAAAACAACTACAATTGTTGCTAAAATTGCATATATGATATTATATCAAGGAGTCCAACCTGAATCCATTATTCTTACTACATTTACAAAGAATGCTGCTAAAGAGATGAAGGAGAGACTGCTTCTTTTATTGGGTGTGGAAGATCTACCGATAATTACGGGGACTTTTCACAGTGTGAGTATTCAATTGCTTAAGAAGTATGATCCAGATAGGATAGGGAGGCTTTTTCATATAGATGAATTGCAATATAATTTCAATACATTTTTGGAGGAATATGATCTTGGAAAACTAGGAATTAAATATCTTTTTGTTGATGAATATCAGGATATAAATGAAATTCAATATCAAATCATTTCAAAATTCGTGAATTCTGGATCAACACTTGTCGGTGTAGGTGATGATGGACAAAATATTTATACATTTCGCGGGAGTCATGTTAAATATATTTTGGAATTCCAAACTTTATTCCCTGGATCATCAAGATATATGTTGAGTAGAAATTACAGAAGTAATAAATTCATAATTGATATTGCGAATAAATCAATCTCCAAGAATCCCAATCAACATCCCAAAAATATGATCTCNCATAAGATTGGATCTATAAAACCCCAGGTTAAACATTTTGATTCTATGTATAAGGAGGTTGAATGGATCGTTGAAGATATACTTTCATCCAAAATTCCATTTGATGAGATTGCTGTATTAACCCGAAATGGATCACCTCTATATTTTATTGAGGAATCACTTGCTAAATTAGGGGTTTATTCTTTGCTTCTTATGGGGAAAAATATACAGACAGAGAAGAAGGAGGGCTTGGTAACCCTTTCAACGATTCATTCATCAAAGGGTCTTGAATGGAAGAGGGTTTATTTAATGGGGTTTAATGATCAATTTTTTCCATCAGATAAGACACAGATTGAAGAGGAACGTCGGCTTTTTTATGTTGCGGTTACACGTTGTAAAGATGATTTATTTGTATCTTATTCAGGTAAGAGGAAATATTTGAGTCGTTTTGTGGTTGAAGTTGGTAGGAGATATTTTGATTATGAAGGAACAAAGTTTGAGTTAAGTGATGATAGTGAGATAGAGAGGGAGAATAGTGTGACTGGATATGTGAATTCGCTTGATGGTGAAGATTATTGTAAGATGAGGGAATTGGGGATAATTTGGGATTTTAATTTTGATCAACAATCTGTTCATAAGAAATATAAATACGCTGGGTTTATTGATAAGAGAAATATTTATACGGAATTTGGAATATTTATTGATTATTATTTGAGGAGATTAACAGGATCTTATTCTGATAAGAAGGCTATGAAAATAATTGAAACACTTTCATTGGGTAAAAAGGATTATCCAGAGTTTTTATCATTATATGATAAGATCAAGAATTTTGATGTAAATCAATTAAATGAATTTAATAAGAATAATAAAATGTGGATCAAAAGAATTATTTGGAAAATGAATAAATTCGCTTACAAAAAAGTAATTGATGTTATTATTGATACTAAATTCCATTTACCTTTCGAATTTATGAAAAAAATGGAGAATTCTTATGTAAATTACAAAAATAGATCACTAAAATCCAGATCTATTATTAAAGATATATATAATGTATCAAAATGTCATAGTATTGCATTTATGAGGAAAGCAGTATTATATAAGAAAGTTAAGAAGAGGGAATTGGGGTTATATAAGGGGATGTATGATTCAATGGAATTATTTATAGAGAGAATGATTAAGGGGGCTTCATCAATGGAGAGATCTCCGTCATTTAATACAGATGAAATCTTAGGGGAGGGTGATTTGCTAATTGATGATCTATTAATTGATTTTAAGGTTAGTAGTGGATCGGCGCTTGAGATGAATAATGTTGTTCAGTTATTATGTTATGTTGCGATGGGTAGATCATTAGGGTATGAAATTAATAGAATAGGATTATATAATCCATTGTTAGGAGAATACTCTGAGTGTGATATTAGCGGATGGAATAAAGAGAGAGAATTAATAAAATATTTAATTTCAGTGCGTTAAATTTATTTTCTTAATTTAGATTATAATAATGAATAACGGCAATGGATCTAACAACAATGGAATGGTACGTGTAGAATTACCTTTATCTGTAGCTCGTGCTTTAAAAAAGGCTTTGGTTGATGTTTCTAATAACAACAATACTGTAAGAAACAACAATGCTGGTAATGGTAATGCTGGTGCTGGTAATGGTAATGGTAACACTCCCACCGCAGAAGGTGGTGCTAAGAAGACCAAGAAGGCCAAGAAGGCCAAGAAAGCAACAAAGTCTCGTTCTAAGTCTCCCGCGAAGAAAGCCAAGAGAACTGTAAAGAAAGTAGCTAAGAAGACTAAGAAGGCTCGTTCTAAGTCCCCTACTTCTAAGAAAAGACGTTAAGTAAATTTGATTAAATAAAAAATATTATTATTAAGAAAATAATAATATTTATGAGGAGATATATTATGTCGGATAATGATAAGATAATTATTGGGGATTATATTTATTTATCTACATCATTTGAACAAGGTAAAAATTATAAATTGTATAAAGGATATCATATTCGTACTAAATTGAATGTGATTATAAAAGAGATATTATTTAAAAATAATAAAAACATTATAAATAAATTATTGTTTTATAAGAAATTTCAGAATGAGATGAAAAGATTTCTTCATTTTTCAAATAATAATTTAGTTATATATCATGATTATATTATTTCAAAAGATACAAATACATTATATTTAATATCAGAGGATTGTTATGATGGTAATCTCAGAAATTTATTAGAAGAAGGACCATTACATGAAAAAGTGGCGAGATTTTATTTTATTCAAATAATAAATGGGATTAAATATCTTCTTGAGAAAAAGATTTTACATAGAAATATAAATCCTTCAAATATTTTATTAACAAATAATAAAAATGAAATAAAACTTTATGATTTTATAATTTCCACTATTTTTAATTATTCCACAAATGATTATACATATACTGCCCCTGAAATATTAAATAATACTGATTATACAAATAAATCCGATATTTGGACACTTGGTATCATTCTTTATGAAATGTTATTTAATCAACTACCTTATAAAGCACATGGTAAAATAACTTATTTAAAAAAAATATCTACTGAAAAACTATTGTTCCCAATTACTATAAACAATATATCAGGAACATGTATTGATCTTATACGCAAAATGTTGAAGAAAAATGTGAAAAAAAGACTTACATGGAATGAACTGTTTAATCATCCCTGGTTATCAGGTGATTCACTTGAAGAATCTGAACAGATATTTCAAAATTTAGTTGATAGCACCCAGAGTCTTGATTCAATTGATACATTTAATTTACAAGATCAAGAAGAAGAGGATAAACAGGAATTTTATGATGAATTGGAAGGATTAATTAAAAAAGAAAAAGATGAATTTGAAATAATAGATGAACTTGATTTATTAGTTCTACCTACTATCAAAAATGAAATTGAACACAAAATGTCCTTATTCTCATATGTTAAATCATTTGTCATATGACTATCTAAATCAATAAAACCATCTAAATGTTTTCACAAATGAAAACGATTTAATTATTTTTCGCTATTATTAAACAATGATCTTCTTATTCTCTGTGTAATCGCTTCTAAACTATTTATTTTATTTTGATCACCACTTTCAACTGCTTTTGTATAAATCTTATTTACAAGTTCTTCTAATTGTTTCAATTTTGCCTTTCTTATATTTTCAGGACTATTTATTTTTTCTTCAATATTTTCTTTATCTTTTTTACCTCTTTTTCCTTTTTTCCCTCTTTTTTTATTATTTTCAGAATTATTTTCTGATTTATTTTTAGAATTATCCTTCTTATTTCCCTCTTTTTCAATTGCGCATAATAATTTATTAGAATTTATACTATATTTACTGCATATATTTACAATGTAATAATTAATTACTTTAATTGCAGCTCTATAATATTCAACCAATCCTTCAAAAATATCTTTATATGTATTTTTATAAAAACTATTAATATCATCGCTTTTGTATTTTAACTGTAATATGTTATAATATTTTTCATAATCTTTTAATATTTTAAATGGATCTTTATTTCCATAACATTCAGTTGCATTTTTAAATTTATTATTAATTAATTCATCTTCAATTGTAAAATTTAATTTTTTTAAACTACTTTCAATTTTATCTTTTTTTGTAAGATCGTTTAATCCCAATATATTTTTGGTTTCTTTATCATCTTTATAATTAGTATGAATATCATCAACCAATTCGTTTAATTTTTCATGTTTTAATTTTCCACCATCAATAAACCATTCTGTAATATCTTCATTTTTACCCTTATTTTTAGCATAAATTTTAATTTTTGAAAGATCAAATTTACTTTTCATATCATTGCATAATAATCCCCAAATTCCTTTACTCTCATTAATTTTCGCATCATTTTCAGATAAAATTCTAAAGATTAAATACTCTTTACCTTTTTTATTAAAATCACTTTTATCTCTATTTTGTTTATCTTTCCCTTTTCTTTTATCTCTATCCTGTCCTCTTTTATCTTTTGGACCACCTTTTCCACCTCTATCTTTTGAATTTT
>JGI10211J34971_10003470_pt1 | contig 12622 bp, 9 predicted proteins | sample Etolagsediment_FD_34971 | JGI IMG/M metagenome (IMG submission 34971) | reverse complement strand
CTGTTTGGTAACCCACAAAAATCTTACTGGCAAAGCTGCTATGCCAAGTTCACTAATTTTGGAATTCAGAGCTTCCGACTGGACTACACCGGCCAGCCGGCGCTTCGGGACAGCGAGAGCACCCGGATCCGGTTCCCCATTCCACGGAACGCCGATCTAGTTGCACAGACTTATGTAAGTATCACATTGCCAGATATTTATAGTGCGCTCCCGGCGGCGGGCACCTTTGATGATCCCATTTACATCTGGGATGGCAGCGTAGAACCACCTACTGGAGAGTACACCGATCCACTCACATTTCAGCCATATGAGTTTCAGTGGAACGAGAAGCTGGGTTTCAACTGCATGGAGCGAATTGAGGTTTACATTGGCGGACATCTAATTGAAGATTACACTGGCGAATTTTTAGCAATGTGTCAGGAACGGGATGGTGACGCTAAACAAGATGAACTTCTTGATGAAATGATTGGCAATTCAGACGAACTGACTGATCCAGCAAAGGCGGCTTTTGAGGAAATGCAACAGACGGTCAATGGGGCATACGACACCAATACTTCTAACATCATGCTGACGCGGATGGCAGCAGGTGGCCAGATGGTTTACTCAGGCACATCATCAGCCGGTACGATTCCAGTCAACTATCTCAACGGTTCTGATTACACAGCGGCCAGCGGCTATCCAAAAACGTATCCGCCATACGTACTCAACTCATATCCACACAGTTGGCCATGGCCAGAACCTAACACGGCAGCAGCACCAGCACCCTGGAGTGCTCAATATCCTTTTCCAATTGATATAGGACCAAATGCGCGCGATTATAACAATTGCACCCGTGTCAACACTCCATCCATCAAAGGACGTCAACTCCTCGTGCCGCTCAATCCTTGGTTTGGCCGAAATTCCAAAGCCGCATTACCTCTAGTAGCACTCCAATACGCGGATGTTGAAATCTTCATTACTTTTCGGCCACTAAACGAGTGGTTTACTATTATGAAATACATGCCTCCACCTGGAGGATATACTGGACAAAATGGTGATTACTCTGTGGATCCAGGAACTAATGGCATAGGCACCACCGCCTCATGGACTGCCTCTCGGTGCAATGCACCTTCCACGGCATCTGGGTATACTGGTCACGCCGGAAATCCCGAAGAAATATGGTCACTTGGTTTTCCACAACGTGTAGCTCCGCAATATGGAGGATACTATAATTATTCGCATGCATTTGATGCTGGTGGACCACTGCACAGATTCGACGCATCATACTACACCCCTGATCCCAAAAATCTCGCTACTTTTCTTAATCCTAACATCACCTGGGACCCAGAAATCCACCTCATTGCCAACTACGTGTTTGTGGAAGAAGATGAGCAATCGCTCTTTGCTCAGGACGAACAGACATACTTGGTGCGAACGACCCACGAAAACGAGTTCTACGGCGTCCGCACGGCCGACAGCGTGGACATCGAGACTTATGGGCTGATTGCATCGCTGACGTGGCGGTTCCGGCGATCCGATGTGCAGCAGCGGAACCAATGGCTCAACTACACTAATTGGCGCTTCTTGCACAACCCCAACACACTACCAATGGTGCTCAGAAGTCTAGGCTATCTCAGCCGCCAACAACCACCCAGCGCCTTTGCCGAGACTAACGACAAGCACATTCTGCAAGAGCTGTCTATCTGGATGGACGGCAAGGAGCGAGAAACCGAGTTTGCAAGAGGGGTGTGGGAGTGGATGCAAAAGTACCAGCGGTCTAACGCCGGCTTCAAGGAGATGCCCGGTCTGGATTTCTACACCTTCGAGGTCAAGACGAATCCAGCGTCGATGCAGCCGAGTGGGGCCTTCAACATGAGCAAATATCGCCGACTTACCCTCATGTTCACCCTCTTGCAGGCTCCGTTGGATCCGACATTCAACAACAACGTGGCGGCCGGGGAGACCCAGTCCATCGCACTGCCTGGGGGTGGCACCGAAACCGTCTGTCTGCCGGTGTTTAACAAGAACACACTTCAGAATCTGGCCTACAACTACGATCTGAACGTGTACGTGGAGAAGTACAACATGCTAGTCATTACGAACGGGTTGGGAGCGTTGGCCTTCACTCGGTGAACCCCTGACTAAAGAAACTCCGAACTGAGTTAACACACCCCCACGGAGTTGAGAACATGCGCCTTGGATAATGTCTGTTGCGATGATAGCCATCCCCCGATGTCTAGTGTCACCAAGACGGGGTCCTCTGCCTTCTATGCTTCGTGGCAGATCGCAGCAATCACCACCGCAATCCACTACATCTCAGCTGTCGCCACCATTGCGTGGTTTCTTTCTATGACACCCACCGATGGTCCGGTAGGGTCCTACAAGGGCATCAACTCGGGGCTCCCTACTAGTATCGATGTCACGATGACCAACCTGAAGGTGTTTGAGGATGGAGTTGAGCATGTCTTTAAGCAAGGGGTGCAACGAGTGATCAACGCCTTCACCCGCACCACCTCTGGCTGTTCCGACGGAGAGCTGGAGGCATGGGAGAAGAACAAGCTCAGCGGCGATCTGACCCAAGCAGTCAGGGAGGCCGAGGGTGTGGCCAAGCAGAACGAGGCCATTGTGAAGCGGTCAGAGGCCAAGATGGAGCGGCTGCAAGGGCAGCTGGAGGCAGCGATCGAGGCCGAGCGTGCCTTGGCGGCAGCAGGATCGTCAACTCCAACCGAAAAGGCTCAACTCACCCGGGCTCAGTCCAAGGTGGCTGATCTGACCCAGGCCAAGCAAGAGGCCACAGCGGAGCTGGATCGCAACCGGGCGGCCTCAGCAGACGCCGGGCACGATGTTGAACGCATCGCACGAAATTCTAGTTTCATTGTCCGATCGTGCAAGGAACGGCAAGAGGCCGAGACCGAGCGTGAGGCGCAACAGATCCTCCGAGAGAAGGAACTGACAATGCCAAAGAAGCCGCAGACACAGCCATCCCAGGCACAACAAGGTGGCCGTTCAGCGGGCCGCAGCCGACGGGTCCGAAGCCGACGGGTCCGAAGCCGAACTACCCCTCGCCGTTCTGCAAGAGGGGCCAAAGGGGCAGCGATGACCGCTGCTGCCACCGAAGCCGAAGGCGCAGCCGGCAACGTACTCCAGGGTGCCGTCGGTGCCTCGGATCCCATGGCCAAGGCCGAAGTGGAAGAGACCGTTCAGCTTGCCGAAGATGCCACCAAAGACATTGCTGCCGTCGCCAAGGATATTGCCGCCTTTGAGAGTCTCGTTGGATGCAACACTCCCTACCAAGCCAAGACTCTTACCACTCTCCAGAACTTCATAAACCGCGGCGCTGATTGGCTGCTCAAGACCTTCAAACCAACCACAATAATAAACATGGACCGCCGTCAGCTCGCCGGCGAATTTGCGGGCGTGGGCTTTGGCGCTGCCCCAGTTCGGGCCCCGCCCAACCAAACCCTCGCCGCCATCGCTCTTGCACCCCTGCGGCCCATCGTTTACATGGTGCTCGCATTGATCTTTGCCGGCTACCTGGCCTACACAATGGTCGGTATCCCATTTGCCATGCTGATGAACGCCATCCGCAATAGCGATTGGTTCTCAGACAACGGCGAAGAAATGCCACGCTGGCAGGCCATTCTCCAGAACATCGCTCTCATAATCATTCAGCTTATCGTCGCCGGCTGGAGTTTGCTCGGCATTATCCCGCTGGGCGGCATCATTTTTTGGCTCACCACAATTTTCACCCTCACTCCTCTAGCATTCATTGTCGTGGACTGGTCGGGTAAGACACAGCCATCGCGACAGGTGCTCAAGTATGCTGCCATCAGCGCCCTGCCAATGTCGATGCTGATTCTGGCATTCAGCGGCGTGGGTCTTCTCAACTCCAAGCTGCCAAAGCATAGCACGGTCAAGTCGGCGGCGGGTTACGCATGGTGGGCATGGTTTGTGGCGACGGCCGGACTGGGGATTGGTGCGATGATGCGAGAGGGGGGAGGTGAGCGGAGCGGTGGGTGGAGCATCGCTGCCTGGGTGGCGCTGGCACTGCTGGTGGCGTTGCCGCCGGTGGCCGTGCTCGCCGAGGGGGTTTGAGGCGGTCGTTTCAACCCCACAGATTCATTCGCAAAGGACCGCTTTGACCCGACGGCCCACTCCGGTTGCCTCTGCGTCAATCTGGCCGCCATCCATCGCCATCGCCAGCTCTCGCATTGTGAGCCGATGTGAAGCACACAACTCCCGGACTGCCTTGAGCCGTGTGCGGGCGGTGGCGTGGGCCGCCAGCAGCTTAGTGAACGTTAGCTCCCCCCGTGGCAACGTCTTTTTTGACGACTTGGACAACACCTGCCCCACCCCGACAGTCCGGACCATTGACGCCAGCTCTACCATCGGAGCAAAGTTAACCGCTTGCGACAACTTGTCCGCTGAATCCGCCATCAGCGTACAATCCAACGCCTCTAGATAGAGCGGGGTAGCCCCCAGACCCGTCAGCAAGTGCATGTTTGCATGCACCAACAACCCCACTAAACTCCTTTCGCAAGCCGGTACCAGTTCGCTGTGGTCTTGCATAGTCGGCGGTGGTCGGTCCACCAGGATTGAGCGCGCCGCCACTCGTGATGCGCTTGCGTCATCCGTTGTGGCGCTCTCAACGATCAATGACTCGGGCAACAACGCCTTGCTCTTCTTGGGGATCCCGGGCCATGCTACTAGCAAACATCCATCCTTTTCTGTTCGAGGTTGCTTCAACAACTGACACAAATCCTTTGTCTGCTTTGGAGTTAACACATCCACATCGGTGATCAGGAAGGAAATCCGCTCCCGGTCTCGGTTGCGGTTGAACATGTCAATGATCGCCGGTGTCCGTGAGCGCTCGAGCAACGAAAAAAAGTCTCCCGAACACCCCGACACCTCTTGCAAGCTGGGAACTTCTGCACGGATGCGAATGGCTGTGCAGACATTCGCAACCTCCCGATGACATGGCAGCGCAATTACCAACGCCCGATGCCGAAGCAGCTGGGATGCAAGAGTGGATGGGTTGGGAAGATTGGGATCAAGGGGTGCTGGGGCGGCGACTACGTCAGCCAAAGGAGACCCAGTCTCGCTGATTGCGGGCCTTTTGGTATCGGCGGTATCCCTTTGATTCCCAAACATCGATATCGCGGCACTGCTGGCCTCCATGCGCCTTCGTCTTCCGACGCCGCGTGCTGCCTTCATGCCGGTTGATGGCATCCCTGACAAGACCTCGCATTTCATGCCTATCCAATTGTGCGCAAACATTCTCTAGGTACCAGAGATAGCTGGCGAACTTGCCCTCCTGTGTCTTCCACGGGCGACGCTTGTTCCACACCGCTGCCCGGATATCCAGCATCACCCCAAAAGTGTAGGTGTGCGATAGCCGGATCTGCCGCCGCAACAAATGCGACAGATCCATCGCCGCACACCTCCCTCTTGCCCACCCCTGCATTTGCTCCTGGCGCCATTCGTAGTAGAGAGACTTGGACAGCAAAGCGCGCACGTTCTGCGGAATTTGCTCCCAGACGATCTCAAGGATCTCCTGGGGGAGCACAACCCAGGCCAATGTGGGATCCAGATCCTCTGGCTCCTCTGGCTCCTCTGGGCTAACGATGTTTTCCGCAGGAACGAGCGCGCTTTGGCTGTCGCAAGCGATTAGGGTTTCCCCCATTCTCTCTGCCTTGAACGCAGATATTGTTTGGCTCCTTTTGGACCACAACAGGATGACCAGTCTCAGTTGCTAATGCAAGGGTGCACATTGCTCACACCATTCCAGCTAATGCCGTTGTCCCGAGTGAATGTGCAGAGCGATCCTGACGGGATCTGGAGTGGTTTACCGGCGCCGAGTTGTTTGGCAAGAGACGGGTTCTTGGCCCGAATCAGGTCCAGAATCATGTTCCGGTTGCCAAGCCCTGGCGGCAGCAGACAGCCTCCGGTCTTAACTCCTGAGGGCGATTCCACAAAATAATCCGGGCATGCCGGCACATTTGGGGGGAACCTGACGTTCTTGCCCCGAGCTTCGGCTGCCTGGTACAGCAAAACCATCAGCACAACGAAAACCACCAAGGCAATGACACCCACAATCGTTCGAAATGCGCTCGCCATCAAGTCTGTAATGCCGATAGAAAAAGCCCGGTGTAAGGTAGATGTCCTCGATTCAGGGAGCGCCGTACCAGGGGAGCCCCACCCCAATGCCGGTCGGCTTTGGCCGGGTTGCCTTGGTTCCGCCGCCTGCCTTTGCCCTCATGGAACAATCCCGTCTCCGGAAGGAAGCGACGCCCTACAACATTGCCCTTCGGGGTGACAAGTGCAGCAACGAGCTCTCGCGGGTCTACTTTGGCGCCCCCAACGTTGCCCGGCTCAACTCGCTCATTGGGCAAGAGGTGGCGACGCAGGCCGGGTTCCAAATCGGCCCCCAGGACCAAGACGCACTCAAGATGCTGATGCGCGACGTGTTCATGGAGTTTGCCCTTAACCGCGATGATGACGTGAACCGACAGGTTAATGAACTCAATGCCATTGTGATGCAGCGGGGTGCAAAAACGGTAATCCAGTCAGCTGCTGCCCACCAACGCTACCTGCAAGACATTAGCCAGATGCACACGCCCATTTGCCATCCGACCTCGGCGTCGATCAAGGGAGCCATCCCGTTCCGTCAGTGGCTTCCCTTTTGAGGGGGACTTGCAGTCCCCCTTCGACCCCCTGGCTAGAGGATTGTCGTTCAAATCACTTGGCTAAGTCCCCTTTCCAATGCCGCTAGATCCCGCAGCCACAACTCTTCAATCGTCGCCTTCTTGATCGCAGCCAATTCCCGTTCTGCCTCTTCCACCTTGGCCTCCAACGCAGCCACCTTGGACTCGGTCTGCGACCGGATCGACATTGCCAGCAACTCTCCCACCCGCTCCCGCCGGATTCCCAAAGCCACCATGTTCTTCTCCACCTCTTCGTCCGGTCTCCGCGACACCACCAGCTTGCCGTCGCAAAGCGCCCGCACGAAGACCGCTTGCTCATGCAACGCATGAGCCTTCTCTGTCAGCGCCCTGATCAGGTATTCCTTGCGCTTGACGTACAACGCTCGCCGCACTGGAATGTACTCATCAAGGATGGCTTCGGGGCTATCGTACTTGGTGATCCGCCCCTCCGAGTTGAAGGCGTGCATGTTGCTCAGCTTGATCGAGTCGGCCAGCCCCAGCACCTGCACCACACCCGCCACATCACTCGCCACTCCTGGCCGAAACTCTACCAGCACCCGGATATCATCCACCGTGTTGTACTCCTTGTACTCCTTGACCGGCTCTTCCCCCCTCTTGCCCTCGCTCAGCGCTTCCAGCTTGTTCTTTAGGTCCTGCTGACACATTGTGATCGGTAGCTCGGTGATCTCATAGACATTGTCCTTGAGCTTCCGCACAAGACCCTGGGTGACCGCACTCCTCTTGTTGGTCTTGGGATTGGTTACAATGCTCACACTGCCTTTGAACCCCCGCCACGACGGCACCCAGCCGCCGCCATCCGACGGCTGCCCTTGCACTCGGGCCCTGACCGCCCGGATCACTTCACCTAGATCGTAGCAAGGCACATCCGAGCTGTAGCCAGTTCCAATCCCCTTGCTGCCGTTCACCAACAGCATCGGGATCACTGGCACGTAGTGCCGTGGCTCAACTCCAATCCCATCCTCTTGCAGAAACTCGAGCACGGCGTCGTCGTGTTCTGGAAAGATTAGTCGTGCAAGAGGGGAGAGGCGGGTGAAGATGTACCTCGGACTCGCCGCATCCTTGCCGCCTAGCACTCGGCTGCCAAACTGACCCTCTGGGATCAGCAGATTGAGGTTGTTGCTGCCAGTGTAGTCCTGTGCAAGATTGATGATGGCGCCGTTTAGACTACCTTCGCCGTGGTGGTAGAGCGAGTGCTCGGCGACGTAGCCTGCAAGTTGCGCCACCTTGAGTTCCTTGGTGAGATTGCGCTTGAAGCAACTGAAGATGATCTTCCGGGTGCTGGTCTTGAAGCCGTCGAGCACCGAGGGAATGCTGCGGTCGCAGTCGTAGATCGAGAACCTCCGTAGCTCCCCGTTAACAAACTGCGACATCTCCATCTTGCCGCAGTAGATGGGCGGTGTGGCGTCAGCTTCGGCCAACGAGCCCGATTCGATCCACCCCTTGCGCTCATTGGTTCGTTTCGAGTTAAACGCCAAGTCCAGGGCAGTGTCGGTCTGCTTAGGGTTTTGGCTGCTGCGGACAAAGTCCACCACGTGTGGATTGGCCAGATATTCCCTGAACTCGGGCCCCTTGCTGGTGCCCAAACCCTTGTAGTACTTGATATCCCATTTGCCCTTGGCCACCGGGCTCTGCACCCACGTCTGGTAGTCACGCTCTGAATAGAAGGCCAGTGTTTGCTTCTTCTTGCCGCTGCCCCGTGTGGCCTTGAGGATCGGGGTGTTCATGTAGCCAAGGAACCCTGGAATGGTCAACAGCGACGGCCACAACACGTCGATTGCATTGGCAATTAGCCCCTTGATGTGCGAACCATCCTTGTCCTGATCCGTCACGATCCGCACCTTGCCGTAGCGAAGTCGCTTCACATCCTCTGGCCCATACGTCTTTCCTGTCTCCAATCCCATAATCTTCTTGAACTGAGTGAGCTCGGCATTGTCGTTAATCTGCTTGGGGCTGGACGCTCGAGCGTTAATCAGCTTGCCCCGCAGCGGAAAGACCCCAAAGAAATCTCGGTCCTTAGCGGTCATACCGCCGATGACACCAGTCTTGGCCGAATCACCTTCCACCAACATCAGTGTGCAAAGATGCGACTTTGGACCGCCTGCCTGCTCGGCATCGGTCAGCTTGGGTACTCCAGTGATCCGGCGGGTCTTTCGGCCGTCCGACTTGGACGCCACAGCCTGATCCTGAATCCCATGCAACGCCATCGCCCGTTCGTACAGCCCCAGCTTGCATATCTTGTCAATCGCCTTGTCCGATACTGCTGCCCGCGAGCCAAACTTGCTTACCGGCGACGTCAGTGTCTCCTTCGACTGGCTGTCAAACGCCGGGTCCTCGATGACCGAGTTGAGCAAGAGGAGAAGGTGTGGGCGGACCTGATGGGGCTTGATCGTGACATCCTTTCGCTTCGCACTCAGCTTATCTGCCACCTTCTTGCAGATTTGGTCCATCACGTGCTTGACGTGCGATCCGCCGAGGCGGGTGTAGACTCCGTTGACATAGCTGATGCTTTCGAACTCATGGTTTGGAGCCAACGCCACTACGTACTCCCAGCGTTCGTTACAGCGTTCATAGATCCGTGGCTGCTCGCTCTTGCTGGTGCCGAGGAGCAGGCTGGCGTAGTGCTCCAGCGATCGCACACCAAGCTTCTTGCCATTGAGCGTGACCTGTACCGTCTTGTCAGTCACAGCAGCAATATCGTAGACCCGTCGGGTCATGACCGCTAGCGTATCCGCACTGAACCCGGTGCCACCGCCTAGCCGGGCCAGGTCGGGCTTGACGGTGATTTGGGTGTATGGTTTTTTGGTGGCCTTGGTGATCGACGGCTTATCAATGGTGCTCAGGTTCTTGCCGTAGTGCTGCTTGTACAGCTTTTGGCGTTTGGCATCCACCGTCTCGATCGTCGAGTCGTCGGAGAAGAGGAACGCCAGCTTAGCACCAAAGCCGTTCTTGCCGCCGATGGTATTGGGCTGTCCGTTCTTATCGCCGTTTTCGTCTTCGTAGGTGGTGGAAGTCCGGAGGTTGGCAAAGATGAGCTCAGGGATCCAAATCTTGTAGTCGGGGTGGAGCGCCACATCGATCCCTTCGCCATTGTTGCGTATGGTGAAGACCCCGTTAACCGGGTCGATGGTGACGTCAATCTTGGTTACCTGGTTGGCGCTCTTCTCGGCCTGGCACCGGGTGACGTGGTCTCGGGCATTGACCAGGATTTCATCAAACAGCTTGAGCAATGCCTGTGAGACAATGACAGGGCGCTTGACAATCCGCACTGGGGTTTCTTCGGTCGCAGCTGCACCAAAGGCCACTGGGTCATCGGCGACGTACAGCTCCATCTCGGTGGGTTGCGTGGCACCGACATAAGTATCGGGCCGCATCAGAACATGTTCTTTGTCGGTGGCTTTCTTGTACTTACGCAAATCGCTGTTTGCGGCGCTTGCAGAGGCGGCGGGACCGGCTGACGGCATCCTATACCCCTCATTGTCGGCTTTCGCTTAATTCAATTTTGCCACCAAGTCTAAGGATGGGAACGATTCGCAGGATCTTTGTTGGACTTGGCATTCTGTTTGCAATTCTATTTGTAATTTGTGTAGCGGCGGGTGCTTGTGGCTACCGGGCCTACGTGGACGTCACCCGACACGGGCACAAGGTGGCGGGAGTTGAAACCCAGACCGGCTACCAAGGACAACCCCATTACCACCACTAACCAACTACGTGCAGCAAATTATCCCCAAACTATTCGGAAGACACAATAGCCCTTCTCTTACGCCATGTCGGAAGCGAACAAGCAAGAGACCCCCAGGGAATATCGAAAGCCCGAATTGTTTGCAAAGGGAGCTTTCATCAACAAACGTTTCAATGTCCGGGCTCACATCGGCAACGGCGGCTTTTCCCACGTCTACGAAGCTCTGGATACTCTCACAATGGAGCCCATCGCACTCAAGGCTGTCCATCAAAATCTCAAGCGCATCGTGACCCGGGAGCGGCGTGTGCTAAAGATCCTTCAGCGCCACGAACACCCCAACATCATCCGCCTCTTGCTCGATACGACCGCTCTAGATCCCCGAGGCGATACCGCACACATTCTATGCTATCCGTTGATGCAGCATTCGCTGCTGAACGAAGTGCTGGCGCACAAGAAAGCAAGAGGAGGAGTGGGTGGATTAGACCCCACCATGATCGAACCTGCGCTCCGGGACATTGTTGCTGGGATGGCTTTTTTGGAGGAGCAGCACGTGGTTCATTTGGATCTCAAACCGGAGAACATACTCCGAACTCGGGGATCTTCCAACCGATTGGTGCTGGCCGATTTTGGCAACGCCACTCCCAACATCACCCACGACATCAAGTTCGAGACGCAAACTTCGTGGTACCGAGCTCCCGAAGTGTGTCTCCCAGCCAATTACGGCTTCGAGGTGGATCTTTGGAGTTTAGGATGCATTGCTTACGAAATCGAATGCGGGCGGGTGCTGTTCAAGGCCAACACCAGCGCCAGGCTGACCTACCTACACTACCGCGAGCTTGGCGCCCCGCCCCCCGAGTTTTTGGACATGGTGTACGGCAACGAATCTGCGCCTTATCTCATCCGGAATCCGGTGTCGCACCAAGTCTACCAGACTGTTGGGCCATGGACCCGAATGCCCCGAGCACCCCGGCCACGGCTGTCCACTCCCCGGGGCTACCGCACCACCCCCCTCTTGCAAGCCGTTCTCCGCTGGATGCCGCAGGAACGTACTACCGCCCGCGAACTTGTGACCTGGCCCAATCTGTGTTATACCGATTTTGATAACAACGTATCCCCGCCACTGACAAACATCAAAGCTGTGCAAGAGGATGAAGATGGGAAATAGGGTTAGACCCTGAGGCTGTGCCCGAACAATGGGCGATCGTGTTCTTGAAATCACAACGGTGCAGACGGCTCCGTTCCGAACTCTAGCGACTGCACTGAAAGACATTCTGTTGGAGACCAACATCGTCTTCACTCCCGAGGGGATCAAGATCGTGAACATGGACAAAACTCAGACCATCCTGGTCCACCTGATACTCGACGCCGACAACTTCGAGACCTTCAGCTGTGCCTTTCCTAAGATCACTATCGGAGTTAACACCCTCCACCTCTTTCGGCTCATTAACACGATGGACAATGATGACACGCTGACAATGTTCATCAACACCGACGACTACAAAGACGGCGTGGTGGATCATCTGGGGCTAATGTTCGAAAACGGCAGCATTGGCCAGTGCAAGAAGCACAAGCTTAAGCTGATCGAGCCTGATAAGGAGGAAAACACGATGCCCGATGTTAACTTTTCTTCGGTCATTAGTCTGCCATCGGCCGACTTTCAGAAGATTGTGCGGGATATGGCAACCATTTCCGATCGGATCGAAGTGCAATCGGTGGGCAAGGAGCTTATCTTCCGGTGCAAGGGATCGTACGCCGAGTCGGTGATCCGGCGGTCCGAGATGGAGGACGGGTCAACCACCTTCAAGGAGAACGACGGACAGGTGGTTCGGGGTGAGTTTTCGCTCAAGAATTTGTCGTATTTCATCAAGTGTACCAACCTCTGTCCGACAATCGAGATGATGCTGGAGAACGACCTACCGCTGGTGGTCATGTACAACGTGGCGTCGCTTGGGATGATCCGGCTCTGCCTGACGCCGTTGGAGCCCAAGACCGAGTAAACAGGGGTCGCCACGAAATTGAGGTGAGGTCACACGATACAAGGGGGGAAAGTGAAAGGTGAGCGATGGGAGGCAGACCAACCAAATTTGGGCTGGGGTGGGCACCGATGCCGCTGGCGACTTGCGGGCTGGAGCCGTGGTTGCAGATGCCGTACGTGCCCAGGCAGGGCACCATTAGCTATGGTGTAGGGTTTCAGCCCGACGTGGCTTGCTTCATCACTGGGTATGCTGATGAGTTCACC
>JGI10211J34971_10003467_pt1 | contig 12626 bp, 15 predicted proteins | sample Etolagsediment_FD_34971 | JGI IMG/M metagenome (IMG submission 34971) | reverse complement strand
TGTCGGGGGAGAAAGGGTAGCAATGTATAATATAGCGGCCTCAGATGGTCCTCGATTTGCAGAGGTGGCTAGAGAGATGCACGAAAAGATCAAGGCTCTGGGCCCCAGTCCGATACGGGAAGCGCTCCAAAAGAAAAAGGCTGCGTAATAAAAAGATGTCCGATGATGGTTGTCCATAGTCCGTTGACTACCAACAACAGACAACTGACGTCACGGAGGAATAAACATCATAAAAAAGGTATTTACACATGATCGTAGCAGAAAGAAAACCAATTGAGGAAATTGTAGCATTTGTAAAGAATTGCAAAAAGATTCTCATTGTCGGATGTAACGAATGCGTTACTGTCTGTTATGCCGGAGGTAAGAAAGAGGTTGGCATTTTGGCCTCGGCCTTAAAGATGGCATTCACGAAAGAAGGAAAAGATTTGGAGATAACAGAGGTAACATTAGAGCGCCAGTGCGACCACGAGTACCTGGAAGAGATACGAAATATTATTGAGGATTATGACGCCGTTATTTCATTAGCCTGTGGGGTTGGAGTGCAATTCATGGCTGAAAAATACCTACGAACGCCTATTTATCCTGGTGTGAATACCTGCTTTATGGGTGTGACCGAGGAAAGAGGTGTCTGGTCTGAGCGCTGTCAGGCATGTGGCCAGTGTATCTTAGGGCAAACAGCCGGAATCTGCCCCATTTCCCGGTGTGCCAAACGGCTTCTTAACGGTCCGTGTGGTGGCTCAACAAATGGAAAGTGTGAAATAAACAAAGAGGTTGATTGTGCCTGGCAACTTATTATTGATCGGCTCAAAGAACTGGGAAGGCTTGACGACTATGATGTGCTTGTTCCAATTAAAGATTGGTCGAGTGAACGGGCAGGAGGACCAAGAAAGGTGGTTAGAGAGGATTTGAGACAATGAACACAAAGACTCCGAGCAAACTGGAAAAGATTCTTGCAGCTGGTCATCTGGCAGTCACATCAGAGTGTGGTCCCCCACGGGGCAGCGATGGAGATGTGATTACAAAGAAGGCTGAGATGATCAAGGATTATGTAGATGCCATTAATATAACAGACAATCAAACGTCGGTCACCCGTCTTTGCAGTCTGGCTGCTGTTATTCGGATTAAGTTGATGGGGCTGGAGCCTATTCTGCAAATGGTCACTCGGGACAGAAATAGGATTGCTTTGCAAAGCGACATTCTGGGAGCAGCCTCGTTTGACATTCATAACATCCTCTGTCTTTCCGGTGATCATCAAAATTTTGGCGATAATCCTCAGGGCCAGAATGTCTTTGATATCGATTCCATGCAGCTGATACAAACGGTTCGGTACATGAGGGATGAGGGAAAATTTTTAGGAGGAGATGATATTGATCGACCTCCTCAATTGTTTGTCGGGGCTGCGGCCAACCCGTTTGCAGATCCCTTTGAGATACGCATTCGGCGTCTTGCAAAGAAGGTAGCAGCAGGGGTTGAATTTATTCAAACGCAGTGTATTTACAACCTGGATAAATTCGAGCTCTGGATGAAACAGGCACGAGACCTTGGGCTCCATGAGAAGGTATATATTCTGGCAGGGGTCACACCGTTTAAATCAGCAGGCATGGCAAAATATATGAAAAACCGTGTTCCAGGAATGGATGTCCCTGATGAAGTCGTTGAGCGAATGAGCGGAGTCCCTAAAGAAAAGCAGCCTGAAGAAGGAATAACTATCTGTATTGAATCCATTCAGCGGCTCAAAGAGGTTGAAGGGGTGCGGGGATTTCATGTGATGGCCATTGAATGGGAAGAGATGGTACCCGAGATTGTGAAGCGAAGCGGCCTTCACCCGCGACCCAAAATCAAATAGAAGCATTGGAATCTCTGCTCTCTGTGTCTCAGCGGTGAAATACGTGCTGGTTAAGGCAAAACGTTGAGCCTACAAGAACATATATGGTATGGGTCATAAAAGCACATTTCAAAAGGTAAAAAAATCAAACAAGAGGATGTATGGAACCAGGGGAATCCTGGTATGTGGGTATTCCTCTTCAGAACATCCGCCGTTTCTGTCCTTTCTGGAACAGACAGGCTTTCAGAATTTGAGCGTGATCTTTGTCACTGCTGATCAATCCATGAATACCCTGAAGGAATTGCTGGCTTTACCGGATAGATCCGGGCACGGAGAGGAATCCGACATGAGACGGGCCATTATCATGAGTGGTTTTACGCAAAAAGAGCTTCACAAGCTAATGACAACCTACCGAAATGCTGAACTGCCTTCTCAGCTCTGGGCTACCCTCACCCCAATTTCAGAAAATTGGTCTGTTGCCAACCTATTAGAAGAACTTGCAGCAGAATCCGAAGCAATCAAGAAACAAAGACAAGGCTCCACTCGCCCAACCAACAAATAACACACTCCTTGATTACTTCCCATTACTTCCCAGAACGCTTGACATACCTATTGTATGGGCATATTATAATTATTGGAATTATCAGGCTTGCCATGAGTTGTTGCAATTAAAAACCATCAATAAAAAAGGAGGAGACCTATGGATGAGTTTAAAGATAGCGATCTTGTGTGCGTGACTCGGTACTGTCCGCACTGCGGAAGCGAAATTTTTTGTCGATCCGACTATGACACGCACAGGGTTTTCTATATTTCAGAGGATATGACAGATCCGACTCATACCTGCCCGCGCTGTCAGTTTAATCTCATGCTTCTTCCAGCTGAGGCACTCTTGACTGAACCTGATCGCGGGAAAAGGGCGCTGCCCCACATGGTAACGGCTGGAGAAAAATTGATAGAATCATTACGAAGTAAAAATCCTAAGATCTTCACCAGCAAGGCGTCGGCAAAGCGAGCACTTAAAGCAGTGGGGGAGATAATCTTTGATGAACTTTCATCCGGTGAGGGTGTACGCTGGGGAGGACTTGGAAGCTTTAAGATTAGGCAGCGAAAGTCACGAAAGGGGCGCAATCCGCGAACAGGTGCTGAACTTCAGATCCCTGCACGAAAGGCGATTACCTTTTCACCCGCGAAGGCACTCAAGCAAAAACTTAACGCCTAATCAACATCTGACATTCAAAAACATGGAGGGGGTAACAGTAACCCGCTGTTATCCCTATCCTTTTTCAAATTCCCACATTGCTCATCAGTTGCCTTTATCCTGCGTGTCGGAACAAAGTGGAGACCCCGCGGGACCCCGAGAAGCACCTTTTATTATTTCACCGGGGAGCTATTTGTTCGCCCCCCTTTACCGGACTAAATACTTCTGAAAAGACAGGAGATAAATCTACCAGGAATCAAGAATAGAATTGACTCCAGGCATGGGTAGCATTATTTCCAAAGATCATCTTTATCCTTATAAAAGCAAAACATTCTCTTAAATTTTGGATTAAAGGCCATAATGACATGGCCGTTTTCTGTTATTCTGTAGCTTATGTGTGTGTATTTGCCTTTTACTATTCTTTCTTCTTTGATCTTTTTAAAATCTTTCCCACACCACCCGAACATTAAGTTACCGGAAAAGATTCCCCGTTTGTAATAGCTCCAGCAGACCCTCCCATTCACTATACCTGCAAGGTCAAAACTAGCATCATTGCCTATTCCAGGGACCACGACATCTCGTGACGTTCTCCCTTTTTCCGGCGACGAAGTCGCACCTATTAAGTCATCTCTATCAGAATTCCAAAGGTAAGTTCCGTTACCGTTAACATCAACAAATGACCTCACCGTATTATTGGAGTCTTTGCAACCTTCCCACGTTCTCACCAACTCATAGCTTCCGCTTTCGTCTTTTTTAAATAAAGAGCCCATGACGCCTCCACTATATTTTTTAAACCATGCCACAGATACAAATTCCTTGTCTTTAGAAATAGCTACATTTTTGGGTTTTTTGCCAGAAATGCCTTTGGGGTTGAATGATGCCACTGTTGCAGCAATGTTTTTATCCACTACCTGCTGTGAGTCTGTCAAATCTATGATCGGGACGAATATTATATTTGGATCAATGATGCCCTTGTATTGCTTTACAAACTCTTTTGGGAAATCTTTTAATGATGAAGAATCTCCGATATAAAAGTTATATATCTCATCGATGTGTGAACTGAAAAGGGTATCACGATGCCTTTTAAATTCTTCTAAAGGAAATGGAAACGGCTCACGCTCCCCGGAACTGCTCATACCCCTTTCAAACCCTTTTTCGCTGACGTTGAATTCAAACTTGATGCGCCAGGAGTTTTCTAGAACTACTTGATTTTCTGCATGTGCTTGACTGATTAAATTTCCAACGATTAATATAACAATGGATAAAATTATCGATACGCTTTTTTTCTTTAACATTTTACTCTCCTTTTTTCGAAATAGGGAACCTTGTTTCTGAGTTGATTTATTTTTGTTGTGACAATTTGAGAGGCCGCCTTCCATCGGGAGTTTGATTTCGCATGTAATTTTCCTGATTATCGATCCTCTGATGTATACTCACCTATGTATGAGGCAAACGCAGGCTTGAGTTTGCTATTTTTCGCTCATGAGCGTTTTCAAGATATCTTCCTTTCCGACGATTCCAACTAATTTCTCCTCATCAACGACAGGAAGCGTGTGGAAATTTTTGTCAACCATGATAGTGGCAACCTCCTCAATACTCATCTCAGGGGTAACAGTAAAAGGATTTGGAGTCATGGCATGGGCCACAGTTGTGGCTGAAATCTTCTGAGCCTCCTTTTCGATATGCTTCCTAGAGGTCAAGGGAATGATCCCGTCCAAAAGAGTAAAAACAGAGGGGATTGGAAATCTTTTTTGCTGAGTGATCAGGTCACTCTGGCAAAGGATACCCACCATTTTCCCTCCTTCCTCCACCACGGGAACGCCGTTGATGCGTTTTTTTAAAAGGAGCTTTGCAGCATGAGCAATCACCGTCTCAGGCGAGACAGTGATCAGATCCTTTGTCATAATGTCTTTTACCTTAAGCATCACATCACCTCACTTTCATTTAGGAGAAAATGGGGACTATATTATATTGTCCTCTTATTCCTATAATTTATGAATTATTCTTGTATAAAAACTACATGCATCAATAATTTGATTTACGTTGCAGTGTTCGTTGTGCATGTGAGCTAATTTATATTCTCCCGGTCCAAAACCAATTGTAGGTATTCCCATGCTTACTGGTGTTACTGCATTGGTACTAAAATCCCAAAAGTCATACTCTTTTGGTTCGCTTCCAAAATTTTCATGATATGCTGCAATACATGCCCTTGTAAGTTCATGATTCAGGTCAATTTTCCATGCTAAATGAAATGGCTCATATTGAATATCCATTCCTGTCCAGCTTTTTCTATAAAGTGTTCCCACTTTCCATGTTGCATTTTTGCCCTTTATGATCTGATCCATTTCTTTTTTGATATCCTCTTCAGTCTCTCCTGGTACCATTCTTCTATCCAAATATGCTTCACATTCAGAAGGCACAGTATTCAACGATGCACCAGTGCTTGAAATCCTCGACATCACCAAAGTTCCCTTTGGGCCATCTTTTTTCATGAGTGCTCCATTCGTCTTTTCAACACGTTGGATGATTTCAGCCATTTCATAAATTGCATTGATCCCTTTTTCAGGTGCTGAACCATGAGCCGATATACCATTTGTTTTAATGGATATCTGGGCCTTACCCTTATGACCAAGTGAAATTTTGTTATCGGATGGCTCACAAATGATCATATAGTTCGGCTTTAAATTAAGCTCTTTAAATACATGTTTCAGGTTTTCCCCATCACAATCTTCTTCAAGCACACTACAAGAAACGTAAATGGTCTTGCCGGAATCAAATCCCAAATTTTTTGCAATCGCGCCCGCATAAATTGAAGCCGCGGCTCCTGATTTCATATCTACAGAGCCTCTCCCATAGAGGTGCCCATCGACAATGGTGCCGCTGAATGGTGGAACATCCCATTTTTCTTCATCTTTTACCTCAACCGTATCAGTATGGGAGTCAAACATAATTGCTTTTTCGCCATTTCCTATTCTACCAACCACATTGCCCATAGAATCGATGATTACTTCATCGTATCCCAGAGCATTCATTTTTTTCTCAATGAATGTAACAATTTCCTCTTCCTGCCCAGAAACACTTTTTATTCTTACGAGGCTTTGGGTAAACTCTATGAGCTCCTTTTTTTCTTCTGGCGTAATCAAATCTAATTTATTCATCATTACCCTTTCTTTTTCATCATTCACAGCCACAAACTGTGTTCGCTACACAAAAATATTTCCATGTTTTACATGGATGGAAATTACACGTTGAACTCTAGCAGTCCAATGTGGCAAGGAGGTATAGGTTAGCAGTTAATCCCGCAGCAAACCATCTATTAGCGAATCCGCGATTTTTCTTTCGGGGAATCGTGGGGATTAAGTGATGCTATCCTTCATACGCACGTACCATAGGATAAGTATCAATGTATTCAATGAATTTCGAGATCTTTTCATTTTTTAAAATGAAAATATGGGCCCACTGAGTTTCAAAACTTTTTCCCGTCTTCTTGCTAACACACTTCTCGTGGCCCAATACGGTTACATGATTTTCACCTGGTAGAAATTCAAGGGGCTCAAAGTAACCAAGAGTCTCACTGTCTGACAACCTTTGAACAAACTCAGCAATTCCTGCCTTCCCGTGATACTCGTCAAAATATGGGATTAATTTCGGGCCGACAAGTCGAAAACAGATATCATCATCAACGATAGAATAGAGTAAATCATAATCATCGGTATTAAAAGACCTATAGAATTTTTGAACTATTGCAACATTAGACATAATTTTTGCCCTTTTAAAATAGGGGATGTTGTTTCTGTGTTGACTTATAAATAATTTCCAACTTCCCACAATTGCGCCAGAAACAACGTCCCTCTTTATTGCAGGGGTGAACCTCTATTTTATTTTCGAAAAACCGGGGATGAGGGTCTGAGTGCTTTCTATTCCTGTGATCTGCCCCACCTTATTGTTGACAAAACTCCAAATGGTCTCCGCATCCGAAGAGATCAGATCCCGTATCAAAACAATTTTTGCAAGCACATCCACATTACCATGAACAGAATGGACCTCTCTGACTTCCTCAAGTGCGTACAGCTTTTCCATGATTCGATTCCCTTTTCTGCTTGCAACATTTATTAGGATAAAGGCAGTTATCTCCCGCTGCATCTCCGGATATTCACGTTCCTTTTTGTTTGACATTTTTTTTCGAAAATCCTCCATGTTTTCAGAAATAAGTTGATCAATCCCGCTACCGTATTTTCGTGCTTCGCTCCTTTCCCATTGGTGAAAGGTAACATATGTATAAAGGTCCGCAGCTGTCCGCTTAGGAAAGGATTCAATGAGATGCGCATTTTCAATAAGTGCAATTAAGGGACGATATATCGTTTTATACCAATCCACAGCAGCGCTTTCAAATGAAACCGAACTCTCTGCTATTTGCTTTAGAAAATCCTGGTGCTTTAAGATCTGCTTAATCAGATGGGCATATTGCCCCACCTCTGTCAGCTCTATTGAATAAGACAGCCCTGCCTTATCGCTAAATTCCGACTTCTCGCGATATAGTATGTTTTCTAAGGTGTTTTTTGATGGGATAAATTCGACAATATCAGCATCTATGTCCCCGTAACCAAATTCCTTGGCTGCTGAAACCCGATGATTGCCATCCAGGACATAGTACTCATCCTTGATTCTATATAGTTTCACACGTGGCAGAGGCTTACCTTCTTGCATGGCCTTTTTAATGTTCTGAAGCCTGTCCGAAGGAACGTGTTGCTTTAATCTGAATTTATTGTCGAAGTCATGGTACCGCCCTACGCTTCCCACAATCTGTTTAACAGGCACTGCACGGATACCTCGGTCTACTGTGTCAAACGCATCTTCATTTTTCTGGCTCTCCCTGAAGGATTTTATCTCTTCCACATTACGGCGGTGCTTCAAGGAGAAGCGAAATTTATTCAACAATCTGTTCATCGGCAATCTCAAAAAGATAGTACCCATAAGTATTAATCACTTTCGTTTTGTTTACAATACTTATGCGCTGAGAAGGATCATTAAAGTTAACATGAATGTGTCCATGGATAAAATAGCGTGGGGAGTAGTGGTCAATAAGCCACTGATAAATCTTAAACCCTTTATGACATTGATCTTCCGCATCATGAATATGCCGCGGCGGGGCATGGGTAATAATAATATCGATGCCTCCCTTCCGCCACCTTCTTTCTCGAATGCTTTTAACTATTTTTCGCATCTGACCTTCAGTGTATTGATGCAGGCCCCCGTTATACCAATGTGATCCCTCCAGTCCCAGAATGCTGATTCCCTGGAAATTGACCAATTTAGCATGCACATCAATACATCCGTCAGGCTGTTTTGAATCAAATCGGATATCATGGTTTCCAAGTACATAATAGAGAGGAACATTAAATGAGGCCGCAAGAGAAGAAAGGTATTCCGGTGGGAGATCGCCACAGGCAAGAATCAGATTTACCCCAGGAAACTGCCCCTCATCGAACCGATCATACAGTATGCTTTCAACACGATCTGAAACAGTCAGTATTTTCATGTGAATATTTATCCAGCTTGTCTAAGATATGGTTATTTATCATAAAGTTAGGTTAAATCGTACATTTTTCTAAGATCATGGATACCCATTGCGCAGGAATCTTAGAAGCTTGCTGTCCTTTGGCTTACCCGAATTTTATATGAAATATAGCAAACCCCTCGTTAATTTACAATTTGATCCACATCGTCAAGTTCATTCAGAAACAACGTCCTCCTTTAAGGGAAATTGGAATCCCTGCTTATAGTGAAAACTAATGATATACTATCATGTTTTATTATACTGCATCAACTGACCAGAAGCATTCTTTCTGAACGCTATCGAATCGATTTCTTGACTTGCAAATCATTTTGAAACCAGAGTTTCGCTTACAGGCCGTGCCGAATTTTTCATTGACCGGAAATGGTCTTTATCCTACACTTTCCCTCCATAAAAAGGATTCATCTAAAGTGATTTGTAAATACATTTTTAAAAGGAGGGTATGCTGATGTATGCAACAGATACCATTAAAACCTCAGGAGAAGACCTCAAGATTACCTTTCTTGGCCATGGCACCCTGATGCTTACCTTTGGCAGTATGGTGCTCCATGTTGACCCGGTAAGTGATATGGCGGATTACAGCACCCTGCCCAAAGCGGATATCATCCTGGTCACCCACGAGCATTATGACCATTGTGACACCAAGGCAGTCGAAATGCTCCGCAAAGAGGGGACCGTGATAATCGCATCTGAATCCTGCACCCAGCAGCTCGGCGATTGCATTGTTATGAAGAACAACGAGGTCAAAACAGTCCGGGGATTAACCATAGAGGCAGTTTCTGCCTATAATATCGTTCACATGCGGTCCCCGGGCAACCCCTTTCATCCCAAGGGTGTGGGTAATGGCTATGTGATTACCTTTAATGATACAAAGGTGTATGTCGCTGCTGATACTGAAAATATTCCTGAAATGAAGGAGCTTTCAGGGATTGACGTTGCATTCCTCCCTATGAATCTTCCCTATACTATGACATCGGAGATGGTAGCTGATGCGGCACGGATGTTTAATCCCAAGATCCTTTATCCTTATCACTTCGGCGAAACTGATACCTCAGAGCTCGTTGATCTGCTCAAAGATGACAAGGAAATCGAGGTGCGGATTCGGGATATGCAGTAGACCGGAAAGCATGGGCATCTGGTAGGCCAAAGGATTATACCACAAAAATCCTATCTCCTTTATAGTGTGTTGTTAAATCGTTTTGGAACCAACGTTCCCTTTTATGAGTATCTTTGGTAGGCTGAAGACAAAATGACGGTGTGAAGGTTTTTTTGACCACTTAAACATTTTTTGTATTAATAGTTGCATTTTAATAAAAATAAAGTGCATAATGATAAGCATAATAAAAAAAAGAATGAAAGCGCGTTTAACGCGGCTTGAATTATTTGTATAAGATCTTTTTTACGATTGGGGGGAATCATGAAAACGATCGAAGAATATGTTCATGAACGCCTTGAAGAGCTTCATGCAAAACAAAAAGGACTGANANAGGAACTCGCNAATATCGATGTGCGTGTTGAAGAGCTAAGCTATGTTATTTCAAAAATAGCAAATGAACCGATACCTGTTNCTGACGGGTCAGATAATTTTAGCAGCAATAGCTATGCAGCAGAACCTGCAGCTACTCCAACTAAAAGCGAAAGCTTAGATACATCATTGACTGATGAATTAGCTGAAGTAGAAGATACTGATTATGGGGCAACAGAAGACTCCTTTGCAAAACCAGAGCCAGAACCAACTGCTGAACCTGAGCCAGAACCTGTCTGATCTGATCTTTTGTCTGTCTGTTTGATAAGAACTTCCTTTTTAGAGCTCTGACTATATGGGATTCAGCCTTGTGTGTCAAGGGTAAAGTTGCCCCATCATGTGGTGTATTACCTTTTGGCTGAAAACATGATAGATGGATGTAATGCATCCATATTTGTGGAAGGGAAAATTGGAATCAAGGTGGCCAATAAGACAGCTACTATCGACACGATTGGTTCACTTCGTGCAATCCAAGACACTCGATTTGAATGGTTTAATAAGAGGAATGTCGATACCAAAAAAAGATAGTGAAAAAAAGACCAGAACCCCTTAATCTTATCTTCTCTTGACCCATTTCTATTAAAACTTCATACGAAATATTTTGTCGCTTACGCTACGCTTGGGGTCGGACCAAGCTATGCTATTGATATTTATAGGGTATCCCTCCAAAAATAGGTGTTTTCAAGCCTTAAAACCCCATTTTCAGGGCCAAAAACACCCTTATAAGGGGCGGCTGGTTCTCGAAGTTCATAGGCTCCATTATTCCTAAACACTTTGCGCCCTTTTGCTCTTATACCAAGCTTTTCCTTTGTGGCTTCAACAAATCCTTTGCTCCCCACAGCAATACTCTCAGTCCATTTGCTTTCTCGACCATGGATTTTAAATTCAAGCGCCTCTCCAATCCAGTGCCTGCGGGATTCCTGAAGTTCCTCAAAATCCCTCATTTGAAGCAACGCAATTACCTTTGCAGTATCTATAAGGCCATACCTCTTGGGCGGNTGCTGTATCTCATTGTAACCGCAAAAAGACCAGTCTTCCGGATTNTTCACAACCCCGGCTCGAACCATATTCATATCAATATAGATCATGCATCGAGCTAAGTGCACATCACGTTCAACCGCTGTAGCATGATAACGATCTTCCCAGAATGCTCCCTTGCGCTTCTTTCTCTGATTGTATTCCTGTCCTGTCTTTCCCGCCAGGAGTTGGATCGATTTAGGTATGGCATCTCGGTCGCCATCGCCTGAAACTAGAAGATGGACGTGGTTTGAAGTGACTATGTAGTTCAAGATGCTTAAACCATATCTCTTTCTTGCCTCAAATAGCCATGCCATCCACCGCCGTCTATCTCTGGCAAACTTCAAAAGAAATTCCCTCTTGTGGCATCGATGGGTGATATGCCAGATGTAGCCGGGAATATAGTGCCTGTTCGCTCTTGGCATCGCTTTGAACCGTTGCTTTGTCTTAGAAGGCCAATTCTGGCCTCAAAATAGGACTTCTAAGGGTTAAAATACCCCCTCATTATGAGGCTTATATCTGTATTATCAATTACTTGGTTTGGTCCGACCCCACTTCACAAAATCCCTCATTTGAAGCAACGCAATTACCTTTGCAGTATCTATAAGGCCATACCTCTTGGGCGGATGCTGTATCTCATTGTAACCGCAAAAAGACCAGTCTTCCGGATTTTTCACAACCCCGGCTCGAACCATATTCATATCAATATAGATCATGCATCGAGCTAAGTGCACATCACGTTCAACCGCTGTAGCATGATAACGATCTTCCCAGAATGCTCCCTTGCGCTTCTTTCTCTGATTGTATTCCTGTCCTGTCTTTCCCGCCAGGAGTTGGATCGATTTAGGTATGGCATCTCGGTCGCCATCGCCTGAAACTAGAAGATGGACGTGGTTTGAAGTGACTATGTAGTTCAAGATGCTTAAACCATATCTCTTTCTTGCCTCAAATAGCCATGCCATCCACCGCCGTCTATCTCTGGCAAACTTCAAAAGAAATTCCCTCTTGTGGCATCGATGGGTGATATGCCAGATGTAGCCGGGAATATAGTGCCTGTTCGCTCTTGGCATCGCTTTGAACCGTTGCTTTGTCTTAGAAGGCCAATTCTGGCCTCAAAATAGGACTTCTAAGGGTTAAAATACCCCCTCATTATGAGGCTTATATCTGTATTATCAATTACTTGGTTTGGTCCGACCCCACTTCACCGTTAAAGGAGCCGATAAGGGCGAAGCCCAGAAGAAAATCAAAAGTAAGGGCTGCTTCTGAAGAGCAATGGGTGTATATGGCTTCAGCAGCTTAGAGGGGACATTTTTATTGCACAGTTAAGGGGACATATTGACAAAGCTTAAACAGGGTAAAGTTGCCCCATCATGTGGTGTCTTACCTTTTGGCTGAAAACAGGATAGATGGATGTGATGCATTCATAGTTGTGGAAGGGAAAATTGTTAAAGGGGTCAAGTCTACTCTTAGCTCTTTTCTAATATAT
>JGI10211J34971_10003466_pt1 | contig 12627 bp, 7 predicted proteins | sample Etolagsediment_FD_34971 | JGI IMG/M metagenome (IMG submission 34971) | reverse complement strand
GCCGCTACTTCTATGAACTGCTCAGTCGGGAATGGCGGCATGGTATCCGACAGAAAATACCCATCACAATCCTCATGATCGATATTGATTATTTCAAATATTACAACGACAACTACGGTCATTTAGCCGGGGATACTTGCCTGCAACAGGTGGCCAATGCTATACGGGAAAGTGTTCTTCGCGCCACAGATCTATATGCCCGGTATGGCGGAGAAGAATTTATTATCGCCTTATCATCATGTAGTCTTGACGACGGTATAAAAAAAGCCGAATTGGTCCGACAACAGGTAGAGAAATTGAGTATTCCCCATGCCCACTCTGCCGCCGCTGCTGTGGTCACCATCAGTCTGGGAGTAGCCAGCGTGGTACCCCGGGAAGATGATCCTTACAAGGAACTCATCCATGCTGCAGATGAAGCCCTTTATCTGGCTAAAGAATCCGGTCGGAACCGGGTGGCGGCAAAAGGAAATGGGGCTGTCTGATTTTCAAACCGTGGTGTAAAAACAACACCGATGGAAGGCTCCTGAATTTCTATCATCCCCAATTCCAATTACATTAATAAGGTCAAAATGAACAGCACAAAAAAAAGAATCATTTCTGAAGCGGATCCATTTCTTTGGCTCGAAGAGGTGGATGGCAGCAATGCTCTTGAACAAGTTGAATTGTGGAATCAGGAAACCCATGAACGCCTGTCAAGCCATCCTGAATATAATCAGATATTCAATGATAGTCTGGATATCTTCAATTCGGCAGATCGCATACCCGCACCGACAATCCGGGGAGATTTTATTTATAATTTCTGGCAGGATAAAGTCCATGTGCGGGGAATCTGGCGACGGACCACCAAAGCCAGTTATTTATCTGCCAATCCCGAATGGGACATTCTTCTCGACCTGGATGAAATGTCCGAGCAGGATGGAGTAAAATGGGTGTTCAAGGGTACAGCGGATTGTTATCCTGATTATAATCGCTTCATTGTTTTTCTGTCCAAAGGTGGTGGAGATGCCACAGAAAAAAGAGAATTTGATATAGCCAGCAAAGCCTTTGTGGCTGATGGTTTCTTTCTTGAGGAGGCCAAGGGCAGCGTAAGCTGGATAGACCAGGACACCCTGTTGGTGGGAACTGTGCTGGGAAATGACCCGGGAACGGATTCCGGATATCCACGACGGGTTAAAATTTGGAAACGCGGGACTGATTTCAGTGAAGCCCGAACAATACATGAAGGCTCACAAGGGGATGTGGGCAACTGGGGCAATGTCCTGAATAAACCGGAACGATCCTATATTATCATCCATCGATCACTCACTTTTTACACTTACGAAAATTACATTCTGGAAGATAATGAACTCGTCAAGCTGGATATCCCGGAAGATGCGGGCTTTGCAGATATTTTGGATGATCAGGTTATTATCCAACTCAAATCAGATTGGGATATCAACGGAAAGCGCTATAAACAGGGTTCAGTGGTGAGTGCTGATTACCGCAAACTGCTGAAAGGTGAGTATCAGCTGAAACTTGTCGTTGAGCCTGATGATAAATCAGGCGTCGTATCCACAATGGCCACTCATCAGAAACTGTTGATCAATATTTTATCAAATGTGGCCGGAGAACTGCTTGAATACAGCCTGGTTGACGGTCAATGGTGCAGTGAAAGGATCGACACCCCTCAATTGGGAACCATCTGGATTGGTTCGGGGGATATCGCTTCTGACGATTATTTCTTTTATTATGAAGATTTTCTTACTCCGTCCACCCTCTATTACTGCAGCGCCGGTTCACCTCGGGCAGTAAAGTCCATGCCTGAATTTTTTAATTCGAAAAATTGTAAAATGGCTCAGTATACAGCTCGGTCCAAGGATGGAACGACTGTCCCGTACTTTGTGGTGATGCCGGCGGGTATGAAGGCAGATGGTAAAAATCCAACCCTCTTGTATGCCTACGGTGGTTTCGAAAATCCGGTTTTGCCTTTTTATTCCAGCATCTGGGGTAAAACCTGGTTGGAAAGAGGGGGGGCGTTTGTGATCGCGAATATTCGCGGCGGCGGTGAATTTGGTCCTCGCTGGCATCAGGCTGGGCTGAAGGAAAAAAGGCAGAATGTGTATGATGATTTCCACGCCGTTGCCGAGAATCTCATTGACCGCCAAATCACATCTACTCCACATCTGGGCATTATGGGCGGGAGTAACGGCGGTTTATTGATGGGAGTGGCCTTCACTCAGCGACCGGATCTGTACCATGCCGTTGTCTGTTCCGCACCACTGCTGGATATGCAGCGTTATCACAAGCTCCTGGCCGGCGCCAGTTGGGTTGGAGAATATGGTGATCCTGATATTCCTGAAGAATGGGCTTATATTCATAAGTATTCTCCCTATCACAATCTGAAGGATGCTGAAAATTACCCGGAAGTGCTCTTTACAACTTCTACCCGGGATGATCGCGTGCATCCCGGTCACGCCCGTAAAATGGCGGCAAAGATGAAGGCCATGGGACATCCGATTTTTTATTATGAAAATACCGAGGGCGGTCACGCAGGCACCTCGACCAACGACCAGCGCGCCAAACTGATCGCTCTGGAGTTTTCCTATTTTTTAAAGAAATTGAAGTCGGAGTGATCGCCGAAATTCCGTATTGACAAGGCTGGCATTTTATGAATACAAACCGACTTGAAGATCATTCTAAAGTTTCTTTGCGGGAGATCAACGAAAACACGGTTCGAGCCATCTGCAATCTGGCGGTGCATCCGATTCAACAGCAATTTGTAGCCCCCAACGCCGTGTCCATCGCCCAGGCCTATTTCTGCGGGCAGGCCTGGTTTCGAGCCGTCTATCTTGATGATACTCCAGTGGGATTTCTCATGTTGGAGGACAATCGGGAAAAGCCTGAATATTATCTATGGCGCTTCATGATCGATGTACGCTACCAGCGCCGTGGAATCGGTAAAAAAGCGCTCCAATTGTTAATCGAACACGTGCGCACCTTACCCAATGCCACAGAACTGCTCACCAGCTGTGTGCAGAAGGAGGGTGGCCCCCAGCCCTTTTATGAGACGCTGGGTTTTGTCCCCACCGGCGAATATGAGGAAGGTGAGGCCATCCTGCGGCTTGATTTACAAAATCTCACTTGAGTCAAGTCCATAACGGTTTTTCCTCCCACGACGTGGTCTGCAACGGGGGCTGGGCCTTTATCATCGGTGATTACGAAGACGAAGAAAATCTAACGGCCTGCAATGTGCTGACCGGTGAAACGACTGATATTCAATCCAACATGTATGGACGCCGACATGCTGCGGGCCATATCATCCACATCATACTTTCTGAAATGAACATCCCGCTACCCCTAAAAGGATTCAGGGGGATATATTTTCCCTTATACGGCTATTATTTCCCCCAAATACTTTTTGGTGAATTGAATATCCGCGACCAGTTTCTGGTCGGAGATGTAACGGTTTGTATCGATTATTTACATTTGGGCACTTTTTTTGCTCTTATCTCCAGGCGGAAAGCTGTAATTTTGCCACGAGCAGGTGTTTCAGCAGGGACGAATCCAAACATACAATAATACATTTTTTTCAGTTTTAGGGATTTGATTCGCAGATTCACGGGTACTTCCCGCATAGTCAAATGGTGACTGGGTTCTATAGACTTAGGCCACTTGCAGACAAGGTGTATGGCTGCAGTTCAAAATCCTTTAAAGGGATTTTGGTTCAAGTGGCACATCGAAAAAAGGAGAAAAAATGAAACAACAATCATTGATTAAAACTACTGTTGTATTATCGATTTTATTGATAACTGGGCTGATGGCCCAAGATGTAGTAAAAGTCGGTTTAAACTATCCAGAAACCGGTCCTTATTCTGCCATGGGTTTGGACCAGTTAAGAGCTGCTCAGTTGGCTGCGGAAGAGATCAACGGTGCGGGTGGTATCCTGGGTAAAAAGATCGAAATAATTACACGGAATTCTCAGAGTAAAGCAGATGTGACAAAAGCCAATGTCACTGATCTGATTGACAATGAAGGTGTGAGTATGGTCTTTGGTGGTTCTTCCAGTGGGGTGGCAATTGCTGCCGCCGGAATTTGTCAGGAAAAAGGTGTACCTTTTTTCGGCACACTCACCTATTCCACTTCTACTACCGGTGCAAATGGTCATCGCTATACTTTTCGCGAATGCTATGACTCCTGGATGGGAGCTAAAGCTGTTGCCGATTATCTGAACAGCCAATACGCAGGTAAGAAATACTTCTACATCACTGCCGATTATACCTGGGGATGGACAACCGAAAATTCCGTTCGTGAATTTACCGGGACAAAAGATGTCAACACCCATAAAGGCACAAAAACACCTTTCCCTGGTGCCACTCAGGATGATTTCAAAAAAGCCCTGGCCCTGGCCAAATTAGTGAAGCCGGATGTGTTGGTACTGGTCCTCTTTGGGAACGACATGGTGGAAGGTATCCGTCTGGCCACATCCATGGGATTAAAAGAGCAGTCTCAAATTGTGGTGCCCAATCTGACCCTGAGTATGGCTGAAGGCGGTGGGCCCAAGGTCATGGAAGGGGTAATTGGTGCACTCCCATGGACCTGGCAGGTCCCTTATTTGTATGATTATCCTCGCGGCAAGCAATTTGTGGAGACCTTTTCGGCCAAGCATCAGCGCTATCCCAGTACCTCTGGGGCGTCGGCTTATACCATTCTCTATGAATATAGGGATGCCGCCGAACGTGCGGGTACTATTGATGGGAAGGAAATTGTGTTGGCTTTGGAAGGTCATACTTACACTTTGCTGAAAGATGCACAGACCTGGCGGGATTTCGATCATCAGTCCATTCAAACCGTCTATGCTGTGAAATGCAAACCGCAAGCTGAGATCATGAAAGATAAATACCAACTGGATTATTTTGAGATCATCAATACTATACCCGGTGATAAGGCTGTGGTGACCCGCGCCGAATGGGATGCTGCCAGGGCAAAGGCCAATAAACCGACAAAGCTCGAAGATCTTTAGGGGTTACATAATACAGTATTACGCTGGGAGATATTCTGATGATTAAATTCAGCTGGAAAACTCTAGGAATCAAGGCAAAAATTATTGCCAGCTTACTACCAATCGTTGTACCGATTGTAGTCATAATAGTAACCAATTTCAACACATTCAAAAATGATATTGTCAGCAATAATGAGAAACTGGCGGCCACGATTATATCCACCAGAGCCACAGAAATCAATAATTTTCTGGAATCTGGGGTAAATCAATTCAAAGAATGGACAGCAGATGATGTCTATGGCATTGGGATTGAATTCGATGTTTTGGATGAATTTAGATCCAAATTCACTGAAATGCTGGACAAAGCGAATGGCTTCAGCTTTTTGGCATTGCTGAATAGCAGTGGTACGATTCTGGTGGCATCTGATCCCAATCTAAGTGGTCAGCATAAAGTTGATTGGCTGCAATACGCTGGCGCTAAGCCCTATGGAATTGTGATGACAGATTTTCATGTCCCCGGTTCCACAGGCGAAGCGCCAACTCAGTTCGTATTCACCTTCCCTGCGCATAATTCGTCAGGAACCGTCAACGGTTACCTGTATGCCGTTCTGGATGCCAGTCATTTTCAGGAATATGTTCACAAAACAGTGGAACAACTGGCGGCGAACGACATCACGGATGCAGAGGTGAGTCTGATCAATCTTGATGAGAATCTGTTTCAAGCCAGCACCGTACCTGAGGACATCGGTAGCGAACTGCAGTTTGAGAAGGAAGCGTTGGCCTGGCTGAGTGAAACCTTAACGGGGACTCAAAAAACAGCCTATAAGAAAATCAATCAGTACATGGCGGGCAGCGCTCTTGTAGATATTGCCGCAGGGCAGAATATTGAGAATCTTTCTGAAGATTCCGCACTGCGTCTGGTAACTACTATCCCTGAAAAAACCATTCTCAAACGGGTCCGGACAGTGTTGTTTATGAACCTGGCAATCGGCCTGGGCAGTCTGATCTTTGTCATCGTAATTGTGTGGTACTCAACAGGCAGCATCGTGAAACCCATTTATCAGATCAGGGTGATGCTTAAGGACATGGCCCAGGGAAAAGGTGATTTGACCAAACGGCTGGAAATTCAAACAGAGGACGAGCTGGGAGAATTGGCATCCTGGTTTAATGCCTTTATTGAAAAACTGCAGGAAATCATTCGGCAGGTCATTGAAAGCGCGTCAAAGGTAGGACGAGCAGCCACAGATATTTCCTCGGCAGCTGGAGAAATGGCTTCTGGTGCAGAAGAGCAACAGGCTCAGCTTTCAGAAGTTGCCACTTCGATGGAGCAAATGAGTTCCATGATCCTGGAATCAAGCAATAACGCCGGCAATGTAAATAGCAATATGTCGGAGGCCAATTCTGCTGTTGAAGAGGGGCAGGCATCTGTGAAGCGCACCATTGATGGTATCAACGAAGTCGTTCATATCATGGGGGAGGCTTCAGAACAGATCGGTGCCCTTGAAGAGCGGTCCAGAGAAATTGGGGAAGTGATTCAGGTTATTGACGAAATCGCCGATCAGACCAATTTGCTGGCACTCAATGCCAATATCGAAGCCGCAAGAGCCGGTGATGCCGGTCGTGGATTCGCGGTTGTAGCAGATGAAGTTCGTAAACTGGCTGAGCGTACGGTGAAGGCCACCAGCGATATCAGCTCAAAGATCACTTTGGTTCAGGAAGACGTAAGCTCTGCTGTTAAAGCGATGAGGGAGATTGCGGATAAGGCCCGTGCAAACCAGGATGTTGCTGCTCAGTCTGGAACAGTCCTCGATCAAGTGAGAAATATCTCCGAGAGTGTGGGCGAATCGGTTATGCAGATCAACGCCGCCGCGGATCAACAAAGTACCGGGGCAGAACAGATCTCACGCAATATCGAAGGTGTTTCTACCGTGTCTCGTGATGCAGCTATCAGTTCCCAGGAATTGGCCACTTCTTCAGAAAAACTGAATGAAGAGGTTTCCAGCCTCAATGAGTTGTTGGGCCAGTTCCAGGTATAAACAGCAAACCCATCTCAAACACTAAAACAACAGTGGACGCATTTTGCGTCCACTGTTGTTTACAGCCGGATTTTTCCCGATCAACTGATTCCCCCCGCAGTAAATTATCGCCCCTGAAACGAGACAAAATCTTATCCGCTCACTGGCCAATCTGCTCCACGATCTCCTTTAGATGGGGTTGAAAAATATTGGTCCCGGCGGACTGTAATTAACGATTGGATCATATGAGATATCTCGGACTGTTTATTTTGATCATTGGGCTGCATCTGCACTTTCTGCTGGCCGTTACGCCATTCAATACGGATGAATATAGTTATCTGACAGGATTTGTCACGGTTTCCTCCGCCACTTTGGATTTCGGATACGTAGATATTGATACACCGGTGGCAGAGAGCATCACTATTCACAACGGCGGGGCATATGCTCTGAATTTAATCTACGGGATAACGGGTGAGTCAGAATTTTCTATTGACGATCTTCCAGTAATAGTAGAGCCCCTGTCATCAATGTCGTTCTCCGTTGGGTTTGCGCCGGAGCACAATATATCTTATTTAGATTTCCTGGCGTTACGCTATCAGGGAACAGATCAAGATATCCTCATCCAACTTACAGGCACGGGTGATTATGCCGGCTCTTATTACGACAGCACAACCGATCTGTGGGGTGAAGCTCTGAAGGATGAGCTGCACGATACCATACATCCGCATACCGATCTGGGCTACAGCGGTGCCCGGCAAATTATGTATGGTATCATCGACAATGAGAACAACACACTCGAGTGTGTATATACGGGATTCACCCAGTATTGGCCCTATGGTGACCCTGGAACCTTCCCCGACCCCATCAACTGTGAGCACACCTGGCCCCAGGCATTCTTCAACAGCAACAACCCCATGCGGGGGGATATCTTTCATCTCTATCCCACCCACATGGATGCCAACAGTATCCGCGGCAGTTATCCTTTCGGCAATGTGACCAGCGGCATCAATTGGAACCAGGGAGGGTCAAAACGAGGCAACAATAGCTACGGTGAGATCGTGTTTGAACCGCGCGATATTCACAAAGGTGACGCAGCGCGATCCATTTTTTATTTCACCACCTGTTATGGCAATCTGGGCAATTACCTGGGCAGCCATCAGGAAGAAGATCTGCGTGAATGGTATCTTTCGGATCCTGTGAGTGAAGAAGAGATGCAACGCAATAGCGCTATTTACAGCTATCAGAACAATCGCAATCCTTTCATTGACCATCCTGAATTCATTGAGCGTATTTCATCATTCAGCCAAACAGCTTCCAGCCAACTGCAGCAACCGCAGCTTAATCTGATCGACGGCAGTATTGATCTAAACCAGGTAAACCAGACTTATAGGCTGCTCATCGGAAATGGAGGAAACTCTGTACTTTTTATCCAGAATATCGATATCACCTCCGAGTATTTCCATTTTTCCAGTACGGCAAGCGTGATCACCGCAGGGAATACCGGCACAATCCAGGTGACCCTCCTGACACAGGAACCAGGATTATATTCGGACATGCTCAGTTTCCAGAGCAATGATCCAGCGCAGGATCAGGTTAACATTCCCCTTGCAGCTGTTCTATATAACCTGGGTGATATTAACCGGGACAGTTATCAGGATGTCCTGGATGTGGTGATGTTGGTGGACATCATTTTGAATAATCCGCCAGCAGATGAATTAACCCTCTACCTGGCGGATCTCGGTGCGGACCAGATGGTCGATATCCTGGATGTTGTGGCCTTGGTGGGCCTGATTCTGGGTCAGTAGCGAGGGTGTATCAATATGCTGTATGCACTTGAAGGAGCTATTCAGGGAATCCGCTGGCATCAGTTCAACAGGGAAGAAAAAGCGCGCGTAAAAAATGCATTTCTAAAGTTGTCGGAAGGATAAATTACAGCTGCGCATCGGCCAAAAATGAGTATCCAATCCTGCCGGTACGTCAATCGAACAGGGCTCAGTATTTGCACTGAGTACCTTTCTAAACGAAGTTTTCGAACCCGAGTAAAATCGCGTATCATCACCTGCGGAAGGGGGATATTGTGAGTCATCGCTACCTGAAATGGCTCCTGGCTGAGTTACCCAGGCTAGTGGCGCAGAAGTTCATCACAGTAGATCAACAGGATGCAATTCTGGAGTATTATCGGGATAAACTTGGTCAAAGACCCAACATTGCCTTGATCGCTTTCAGTATTATTGGTTCGGTTCTTCTCTCCTCCGGTATCATCCTCATTCTCGCCCATAACTGGGGAAATATCCCCCGGTTTGTCCGAACTGGAATTGCCTACTTTCCGCTACTGGTAGGACAGGGATTTGGGTTTTGGGTCATCCAGAAACGCAGAGAGTCCGTGGCCTGGAAGGAAGGCGTGGCATCTTTCACTTTCCTGGCATTGGGATCCACCCTGGGGCTGATCAGCCAGACCTATCATATCCAAGGTGAATTGTCTCATTTTCTGTTGACCTGGATGCTGCTTGGTCTGCCGTTGGCCTATTTATTTCGCTCAATCACATCCAGTGTATTTTATATTGTGGGCATTTCAATCTGGGCAATGCTCAGTATTGAGTCCGGCGCAGTGGCTCATAAATATTGGGTTTTTCTAGCACTGATTTTTCCCATATTTTGGGTAGAATTACAAACACCACATCGGCTGAAACCGGCCACAATCCTTGGGTGGTTAATTGGGTTCAGCCTGATCGTTGGCGGCCTGGTGGCCTTACAGGACATCACCGAAGGATTCCGGATTATTGTATTTATCAGCCTGTTCATTGCCCTGTATGCCACAGGTAGTCTGCAAACCAGCAATCTGCATTCCCTGTGGATGCAGCCTTTCTATCGCATTGGGGCTATAGGACTTCCTGTGGTATATCTGATATTGTCATCTCATAGAAACTGGCGCTATCTGTCATATTCTGCGGCCACATCAATTGGCCGGGGAGGGGAAATAATCTGGATCGATTACGTTGTTTCAATCGGTCTGCCCGTTTTGGCAACCTGGTTGACCATTCTGACAATTCGTCGAAAACACCCTGCCGTCCTGGGAATGTACCTGGGATTACCCCTGGCTCTACTGGGATTTGCGATTTCCAATTACAGCGCAGGTCCTGGGATTATCGCCTTGCTATTCAATCTCTATGTTTTCGGAGGTGGCGTGGCTTTTCTTATCTGGGGAATTCGAAAAAACTCCAGTGGCATGTTGAACTTTGGATTTGTGCTGGTTTCCACTGTCATTGTACTGCGCTTTTTTGACAGCCGGCTCAGTTTTGTCCTCCGCGGGGTGATCTTTGTACTGCTGGGTGCGGGATTTCTGGCAGCCAATTTGGTGATAGCCCGCAGAAAGGCAGTCAGATGAAACACAAAATGAGTACTTTCATATTAGGCTTCGTGGTGGTGACTCAGATCTGGATACCTGCCGCGATGATATTTTCCAGTGAAAAAACCCTGGAAGAAGGGGCTGCGTTTAAATTTAAAACCGCTCCTGTAGACCCATATGATGCCTTCAGAGGGAAATATGTGGCTTTGCGTTTTGAATCTGCCGGATTCGAACCACCTGCGGGGGAACTGTACAATCGCGGTGAATCCATTTATGTATCTATCCAGGAGGATTCTGAAGGATTTGCCGCAATCTCGGCGGTGAGTCGGCTGCGGCCGGCAGACCCGTACTTCGTGAAAGCGCAGGTTAAGTATAATTACGGTGACTCCCTGACCATCGCCTACCCGTTTGAAAAATACTTTCTGGAAGAGTTCTCCGCCTCCCGGGCCGAAGAAATTTATCGCCAGGCCAACCGGGGAGAAAAGCAGGAAGCATACGTCCTGGTCCGGGTCAGTACAAAAGGTGATGCCGTCATTGAGAACCTGATCATTGGGGGGATTCCGCTGCAGGTATTGCTGACGGAAGAACAATAATTAACGGCGGATTTAAGTCCTGCTGAATCCGCAGAAATCAATTCTCGTCCGGTTGCAGAATAAGATCAACCAGCAGGACGATGTCCAGTATATTCACCTCATCATCGCCATCCAGGTCGCACTCGCAGGACACATCCAAGCCCTGCAGCAAGTCGAATATATAACCCACACAGGTCACCACATCCAGGATATCCAGCTGACCATCACCGGAGGCATCCCCAGGGGAAGCGCAGTCGCCCAGACAGGTGAGAGCAGCAGAGTAATCTTCCACGGGCAGCGGCGGCTCATGGGTCCAATGATCCAGGGGGAACACATAATCCGTCCACAGGCCTGATTCCGGACAGATATAGCGCATCCGGCAGGGACCGGGGCCAAACCCGCCACCCTCCTGAACGGAACTGCTTTCAGAGGGAATAAATTCCCAGGCGTAAAACTGATGCCATGGCGCTGGTCCGGAGATTGGAACCACCACCTGATACACATTGTCTTCCAGGAGCGAAGCCGTCCAGAACGAGTCCTGGCCCGTGCCATCCAAGAATCCCTGGATATAATTAAACCAGCCGTCCTTCAGCACCAACTGCACGGGATCACCCGGTACAAATCCATCAAATTGGGCGTCAGTCATATCTACCTGAAAGGTCAGTTCAATCATCTCACCGGCAGCGATAACCCCAGCCGCCGGCAAATCCTGATATCCCGCCACGGGCAGTTCAAGGTCAGTATCTCCGGCTTCGCCCAGGGTGAAATGGCGGTTGCTGCCCAGGTTCAGGGGTGACAACTCCCAGCCCATATTCGGGCCAGGCTGAAGCCCATATGTACCTTCCAGCAGAGCGAGCGATTCAGGGCTCAGATCCAGATAATAATTGTATAAAATGACATTATCTTCATAGTTGGTAATACTCACAGGCAAGCTGAAGACATTGGTCCCCGCCTGGCGTTCCAGCACACTGGTTTCCGGGGGGGTATCTGACCAGCCGTTAAAACCGCCCCGCACCTGAATCTGGTCCCCCCGCGCCGGGCTGAAAAGCGGAATACTGACCAGACCGGACTCGTCGAGCCAGGGGGACATATCGACGCTGAATACCACGGTTCGGGTCACTGGTTGGGGATCTCCTCCACTCCACCAGTATTGAAGGGGAATGGTCGTATCCTCACTGACCGCCACCGCATAATTGAGTTGATTGGGCCATCCTCCCAAGCCCCACCAGAAAATATATTCCAACTCGGCCGGATCTGAAAAATGTACCGTGGTCATCCAGATGTCACCGTCACCAAACTGATCTGTCATGGCCACCGGCTCTGCTTCCCAGTTGGTAAAATCACCCACCAGATACATGGTTTCACCGGCATAATCACCGATGACCTCAGTGCTGACTCTGAAGAACACGTCGATATCTTCTGTCACTTCAAAGGGAGGTTCGTATGCACCGAAATACTCCAGGGGCAGGTCAATATCATCGTCCAGCCCAGCAGCGGCGAGTGCTCGATTATCCGTGAGTTCCCACTCATCACCCGTCACGGCCAGGTGAACGTATTTATATTCGTAATTTCCAGGGGGCAAGGGCTCGGGGGATGTGAATGTCCAGTAATCTCCCCCAATGTTTTCCAGCATCCAGTCGCTTCCACTCCAGCCGTTGAAGGAGCCGCGAATCACAATTTGGTTCTGTTCGGCCGTCCAACCCCGTTGAGTGGAGG
>JGI10211J34971_10003465_pt1 | contig 12628 bp, 9 predicted proteins | sample Etolagsediment_FD_34971 | JGI IMG/M metagenome (IMG submission 34971) | reverse complement strand
GGCTGGCGCATCTCACGTGGGAGAGGGCTGGCGAAGCTGTGCCTCAAACCGAATGAAGGCCGCCTGATTTGCTCGGGAGATCCGCTTGAGAACGATGTCGATCCGCTCCAAGTTCTCGTACGTGTTCTTTGCGACGACCTTGCCGGTCTGCCGGTCGTACCCGAGCGTGGCCCCGGGAGGGAGGGAATTCGACGCCTGAATTCTAGGTTCCTTTCGTTTGGTCACTGTTCGCTCTGGGGTTGAAACGAGACTGCTTTGACAGTTCCTCGAACAGGCCCCGTTCCTGTTCGCTCAGCTGTTTTGGAACGCGGATCTCGATGTCGACGTACAGATCCCCGGCCTCGCCGGGTTTCCGCTTCGCCAAACCTCTGCCGCGCAGGCGGAGTCGCCCCCCCTGCGTGCCCGGGGGAATCGTGAGAGACGCGTTGCCGTCGAGTGTGGCCACGGTCACCCGGGCGCCGAGAGCGGCTTCCCACGGGCTGATCGGCAAAGCCATGCTCAAGTCGTGACCGTCCAGGCTGAATGTGGGGTGCGGCTTCGTCCGAACGCGAAGGAACAGATCGCCGGCCGGTCCGCTCCCCTGCCCTCCCCCGCCTTGACCCGAGAGACGGATACGGGAGCCGTTCGTCACGCCACGGGGGATGTCGACTGCCAGGCTCTTGGTCGCTCGACGCCCATGCCCGGACTCATCCCGCCCGCCTGGCTGCAGAGAGATTGTCGTATGCACTCCTCGATGGCATTCCTCGAGGGAGAGCGCAATCTCGGCCTCGTGGTCCGCGCCTTTCATGGCCCACTCACCGGGGCCCTGGCCGCCTCCGCCACGCACAAAGGAACCGTCAAATCCGCCCCCAAAGAGGGCATCGAAAAAGGCGCTATGGCCGCCGCGCAGGTTGCCGAAGTCGAACTCCCGGTACTGCCTACCCCGGCCCGGGGTACGGAAACGCACATTCTCCCAGCCTGGCGGAGGCGTGAAGTCCTGGCCGGTCTTCCAGTTGGCGCCCAAAGCGTCGTACTTCTTGCGTGTCGCCGGGTCCTTCAGCACCTCGTAGGCTTCAGTTACCTGTTTGAATTTCTCTTCCGCGTCAGCAACCTTGGCCACGTCGGGATGGTACTTGCGCGCCAGCTTCCGGTACGCCTTCTTGACGTCATCCTGACTCGCGGTGCGGGGCACACCGAGGATCTCGTAATAGTCTTGGAATTGCACAGGTGGCATCGGCGTACTCTCGCGTGTGCAGCTGCTCCGACGGGTCTCTCGACCGGGGGACCGCTCCCGGTGCCGGTGTGGGCACGCTCCGCCCCGTGGGTTACGCAGGAAGCCGTAGCCGGACACAGCACGTCTTCGACCCACCGGGCAGAGCAACGGGACGGACAACCGACGGCCGACAGGATGCCGGCCTGACGTTTAGCACGCATTGTTCCTGTTTCCCGCAGAGCGATCCAAGTCACTCAGAATCAATGCGTAAAGCGGGCAGATCATTTCAGTCTCAGCAGGACAGTGCGCGCCGATCTGTTTCATTTTGGCACACGTGTTCCGATCTCGGTGCCGCGCTTCTCACGCCCGGAACAACTGTCCCATCTTCTTGCCGAGGAACAGGCCGGCGGTCATCATCGACAGCCCCAGGAAAACCATCGCCCAGACACCCAACGCACTGGCGACGTAGGCCCCGTCCTCTATGCGGCCGAGGAGTTGATAGATCGCCTTGGTTATCGGAAAATACTGTTCCTTTATGGCGAGGATCAGGCTGTCGCTCACTTCGAGCATAGCGAACGAGAACGTGAGAATCGCGGCCGCAATCAGGTTGGCACTGATCAACGGCATTGTCACGCGCCGGAGGGCTCGCAGGCTCGTCGATCCCCGAAAACTGCTGCGGGATCCTGGCGAGGGTCCCCACCGGCAGCGAGACAGAGGCGAGCAGATCGTCGCCGTCGAGCTGCATGAAGGGATCGACGACGACGCCGAAAAACAGGTCGACACCGATTCCGTCAGGAGAACGCTTGAACTCCGAGCGCACATAGCGCAGAGCGTCGGATGTGCCTCCGACGTCAAGCCACTCCATCCGTGTTGCATGCCCACGCGTCTCGGACGTCCACTCGGAAAACGCCCGCCCGAATTCCGTGCGGACCCCTTCCCAGTGAGGGGAAATCAGAGTGAGCGTCCGTTCGGGCAGGTGCGGTTTCCGCACGCGCCCTCCGCCAGGACCCACATCCGCGTTCCCCGGCGCAGGTCGCAGGACGAACGGCAGGCCCAGAACGGCCAGCAGCATGGCCGACAGCAGCCATCTCAGCACCCGATCACTCCGGCGTCCTGCGGGTATCGCAACGTCTGTCATGTCTCGGCTATTCCCGTCATTCAACTCTCCTGCCCCACTTCACGAAGATCCGCGCTCGGTCGATGACCCGCACGCCCTTGCGACCATGAGCTCGCCTCCCAGTGTCGAAGGCGATACGACTTCGTCGGCGCCTACACGCCTGGCCTTCTCGATGTTCTCTTCATCTTCGATGCGCACGACGATCCGGAAATCGGTTTTCGCGTGCGAATCCCGCAACTCTCTTGCGGTGACCGCGACCAGCATGTTGGTCGCGTCGCTGTCGAACGTGGCCATGACTGCGGTAGCGCTGTAAACGTTGGCATCCATCAACGTCTCTCTGCGCGTCGCGTCAGCCGCGAGAGCATCGTGGCCCTTGGCTCGCAGTTGGGCCACCAACTCCTCGCGATCGTCGATCACCAGGTAGCAGATGTCCTGCTTCTGCATCTCCTCGATAGCCGTCTCCGATACGTTGCTGTATCCGCAGACGATGACGTGGTTCGTCGCTTGGTTTATCCGTTGCATCAGGTTCAGAACTCCTTTCATTTGTCGTTCCACCGCCGGACCGATCAGCGCCGTAATGGCCATAGCGAACGCAGCCAGCCCGACAGGGATCACGGTTGCTGTGAAGACCTTGGCCGTCTCCGTCCTCGGCGTGATGTCGCCATAGCCGACCGTGCTGTACGTCACGATCGAGTAATACACCGCATCAGACCACGTCCCTATGCCGTTGAACTGGTCCCGGATCAGATAGCTCCCGACGATCGCATAGCCCATGGCGAACACCACCGAGATGAGAGCCACGACCTGGCCATACCCGAGCGTCGTTTCCGATCGCACCCGAAAGTGTTTCCTGAATACCAGCAAGCCCAGGATCAGCAACAACGTCACCCACGCGGTTGGCGGGGCCGTCCCGCGGTACAGGTTGCGGGACACGTTGTTCGCCAAGAGCAGTCCGAGCACGATCAGTGACGCACGCCAGGATCGTCGCCTGCGTTCGTAAAGCCCTTTGCCGAGAACAAGGAGTACCGCGCCCAGAAGCACTGTAATGATGCCGCTCGTGCGCACGATTGGCGACAGCCGAAGGTACAGTGGCACGCGGTCGAGCGCCGGTGACCAGCCCAGGAACGACCCAAGCCCGGTTGCGAGATTCGCAAACCCGTTCAACGCCATGACCGCGGACATGGCGATCGGTATGGAGTCCCGATGCACAAGTCTCCGGACGGGTGCGCTTTGCCACAGGATCATCGTTGTCTGTTTCCGTCGGTCATCTGGCGTGCATCAAGCACGGAGCGCCGCCGGCCCGTGGCCCGACAACCACGGCAGGGGGGATCGGCATTCTCGGTGGGGGAGGCAGCGGCCAGAAGATAGCACAACCTTCCGGGAAAGTGCAAGCAAGGCCACCGATTGCCGTGTATCGGAGGCCACGCCCTGGAGGGTCGTCGTCCCCGACGACCGCGCGGGCCAAAGGCAACCGAGATTCATGGCGACAGGGCACACGTCCCGATGTCGCCGGCGCCAACCAGGGGCAGGTAACACTCACGCGCGTATTGCATCACCATGCGGTCGGCGTTGAACCGCCAGGCCAACGACCGGATGGCGTGTTTGACCATGGCGGCCCATCCCGCCGGCACGCCCTTGGCGTTGCGGTCGTAGTAGAGGGGAACGATGCGACTCTCCAGCACGTCGTAGAGGCTTGCCGCATCGCGGCGGTCCTGCTCGGCTTCGTCACTGTGTTCCCCGCCGTCACCGATCGCGAACCCGTTGGCGCCATCGTACGCTTCGGCCCACCAGCCGTCGAGAACCGACAGGTTGAGCACGCCATTGAACAGCGCCTTCATGCCGCTTGTGCCGCTTGCCTCGCGCGGACGACGGGGCGTGTTCAACCAGACGTCGACCCCTTGGACGAGGTGCCGGGCAGTGTTGATGTCGTAGTCTTCCAAGAATGCAATACGCCCCAGGAAACGTGGTTCCTGCGTCATGCGGAAGATGCGCTGGATCAACTCCTTCCCCGGATTGTCGCGAGGATGCGCCTTGCCTGCCAGGATGACCTGCAGGGGGCGCTTCGAATCGAGCACGAGGCGCTCGAGTCGCGCGACGTCGTGCAGGATCAGGTCGGCGCGTTTATAGGTCGCGAAGCGGCGCGAGAAGCCTATGGTCAGCACGTTCGGGTCGAGTCGCTCCCGGGTCAGGTCGCATGCATGCGTGGTCCCGTTTCGCGCCGCCTCCTGCCGACACACCTGCCGTTGGACGTAGGTAACGAGCCGGGCCTTGAGGATCTGCTGGCACTCCCACAGCTCCGCGTCGTCCACGCCCGATATAGCCGCCCACGTGCGGGGATCGCACATGCGCCGTTCCCAGCCGAGGCCGAGATAGTTGTCGAAGAGCTGGTGCATGGGCGGCGCCAGCCATGAGGACACGTGGACACCGTTGGTGATGTGACCGATCGGCAGCTCCGACTCGGGCCTGCCCGGCCAGAGCGAACGCCACATCCGTCGACTGACATGTCCGTGCAGTGCGGCGACCGCATTCGTCTTGCGCGCGGCCCGGATGCCCAACACCGTCATGCAGAACGGTTCGTTGCCGTCTCCGGCGTTTGTGCGTCCCAATGCCAGCAGATCGTGCGGGGACAAGCCTATCTCGTCCCTCAGGGGACCAACTACGGACTCCATCAGCCTCTCGTCGAACCGGTCGTGACCGGCCTCCACGGGCGTGTGTGTCGTGAATACGGTCATGCGATTGACGCGCGAGAACGCGTCCCCGAAGGAAACATGGTCGCGGGCCATCTCTCGCCGGGCCAGCTCCAACGTGGCGAAGGCGCTGTGTCCTTCGTTCAAGTGGACAACTCCCGGCTGAATGCCGAGGGCGTCCAGGGCGCGGATCCCGCCCACACCCAAAATGAATTCCTGCCGTATGCGCGTTTCCGCGTCGCCACCGTACAACCTCCCTGTCAGTTCACGGGCAGTGCTGGAGTTGCCGTCGACGTCCGAGTCGAGAAGCAGCAACGAGCTGCGACCGACCGCGGCGCGCCACAGCCGCAATGCGATCGTCTCCTGACGGGTCCTCACTTCGATCCGCAGAGGACTGTTGTCGGTCGTCCTCACCAAGTGCAGGGGCAACTGGCCTACGTCGGCCTCGAAGTAGCTCTCCTGCTGCCATCCGCTGTCGTCCAAGCGCTGGTTGAAGTAGCCCTGTGCGTAGAACAGCCCGACGCCGACAGTCGGAATGCCGAGATCGGACGCGCTCTTGAGGAAGTCGCCGGCCAGAATGCCGAGTCCCCCGGAGTAGATGGGGAGCGACTCGTGCAGTCCGAATTCTGCCGACAGGTACACGACCGGCCGGGCATGCAACGGCCCGCCAAACGTGTGTCCCCACTCGTCGTGGATACCGAGGTAGTCGTGCAGTCGGTGAAAGGCGTAGCTGATCCGGGCCTCCAGCGCCAGCTCGGAGGCTCGCTGCGTCAGTTTGGCCGCGGGAATCCGTGACAGAAACGCCACGGGATTGTGGTTGACGTCGCGCCACAGGTCCGGGTCGATGTCCCGAAAGAGAGCAATAACATTCGGTCGCCACGTCCACCACAGGTTGGCGCCAAGTTCTCTGAGTTCCGCCGGTATGTCCATTGCGCGTTCTCCTCTGTAGGCCCGCTTCGACAGCGGAAAGGGCGAGATCTGGAACGGGGATGTTGCTGTGGCCGCAATGTAGCACGCCTGTTGCCCCCCTCTGCGGCTGATCGCACTATCCCTTTATGTGGTGCGTGGCCTGCGAGACACGTCCCTGGAGGGCCAATGTCCTCAGCGGCCGTGTCTTTGTGGCGCGTGGTCTGCGAGACACGCGCCACCGGTGGCCTTCGGCCCCCGCGGTCGTCGGGGACGCCGACCCTCCAGGGCACAACCTGCGAGATACACGGTCGCTATGTGGTACGTCGCCTGCGAGAACCGCCCCTGGAGGGCCGATGTCCTCAGCGGCCGTGTCTTTGTGGCGCATGGCCTGCGAGATACGCGCCACCGGTGGCCTTTGGCCCCCCGCGGTCGTCGGGGACGCCGACCCTCCAGGGCGCAACCTGCGAGATACGTGGTCGTTGCGCCGCGCGTCGCCTGCGAGAACCGCCCCTGGAGGGCCGATGTCCTCAGCGGCCGTGTCTTTGTGGCGCCTGGCCTGCGAGACACGCGGTCGTTGTGTGGCGCGTCGCCTGCGAGACACGCCCCTGGAGGGCCGATGTCCTCAGCGTCCGTGTCTTTGTGGCGCCTGGCCTGCGAGACACGCGGTCGTTGTGTGGCGCGTCGCCTGCGAGACACGCCCCTGGAGGGCCGATGTCCTCAGCGGCCGTGTCTTTGTGGCGCGCAACCTGCGAGACACGCGCCTCCGGCGGCCTGCGGCCCCCGCGGTCGTCGGGGACGCCGACCCTCCAGGGCACAACCTGCGAGATACACGGTCGCTATGTGGTACGTCGCCTGCGAGACACGCGCTTCCGCTGGCCTAGGCGTGAAGGCTCATGCCTCCCGCGCTGTAGACAAAGAGGACGTTGGGCATGTCGCCCACCAGGGACTCCAGGCGGTCCACGAACCCGTCGTCTCGGGAACGCGGGTCGGCCATGCCCAACAGCACCAGCCCAGCCCCCCGGCTCTCTCTTGGGAGCGTCTCTGCGAACGTGTCGCCCGAGACAACAACGATCTCACAGGGAATGCGGACATCGCGTGCCAGTTCCTGCAGATGGACTGTCGTGTCTTCCCGACCAGCTTCCGACGGCAGCATGCGGATAAGCCGGATGGTGCGTCCGCGCAGATCCGGATCGGTGCAGAGCAGGTGGGCCAGCAGCAGCATCAGGTGGCCGTTCGGCCCGCGGCCTTGCCACCACACGTCGAGCGTGCCCGGAGGCAAGTCCCATGGATCCTCGGACGGCGCGAGTCGACGCAGAACGGCCATACTCCGTCCCAAACGGGCCGCTGTCCGCAGACTGTCCTCGAAGTCGCCGCGCCGATCCGGATCCTGGTTCCACCCGAACAGCACCATGTTCGGACGCAGTGCACCAATCCCGCAACACTGAATCAGCGAGGAAATGCCGTCGCGCAGCACAGGCGCGATCACGACGGCGGGGAACGCCTGGAGTTCGTTGTCTGCCACCATCTTGCGCAACAGACGGGCCGCTTTGGCGTGACGCTCCAGCAGTTCGTCCGGCTCGCCTACCAGGACCTGTCCCATCATGAGCAGGCCGTGCGAGCCGGCGAGGCGTCTACCGAGAACGGCGAGGTGCAGACGGTCTCCGGTCCCTCCCCCCATCGTCAACACCGAGGGGCGCCAGTTCTTCGGGTGATAGCGCTCCTCTTCGAGCAGGAGCAGGCCGCTGCGGACGCGCTCGAACACGGTGCCGCTCCGGACATCTCCCCAGGACGCCTCCAGCTCCTGCTTCTGCAGATACCGGTAGATGACCACCATGATCACAACCGCGCCAACCGCCCAGAGCGGGTTGATCAAGAGCATGGCCCCCGCGCACAGAACGGCTCCCGCGAGAGACAGGGACCAGTGGCACCAGCGAAATGTGGGCCGGTAGCTGGGGTTGCCGCTGAACGCCTCGAAGAACGTCGCGACGTTGATCGCGCCGTAAGTGATCAGGAAGAACATGGTGATCACCGGCGCGATCGCGTTCAGGTCACCCATCAGGATCCCCCCTTGCGCGATCGCGAACGACGCAATGGTAGCCCGCCGAGGTTCTGCCGCCGGTCCACTGCCCCTGGCGAACGGCGACAGGGCGGGGATGACCCTGTCCCTTGCCAGCGCCTGGAGAATCCGTGGGGCGCCCATCATACTGCCGAGGGCCGACGACAAGGTCGCTGCGAAGATACCGGCCACAATCAGACCGGGCATGAGCGCCGTTCTGGAGACGACCATACTGTCGGACTGAAGCGCCTCCCGCGACACGGATGCGCCGAGCAGCACGGCCAGGAACGCGTACACCACACCCGTGAATAGAATGGCCGCCAGAGTGCCCCGTGGGATCGACCGACTGGGGTCTTTCAGGTCGCCGGACATGTTCGCTCCGGCCATGATCCCAGTGACCGCGGGAAAGAACAGGGCGAACATTGTCCAGAAGCTCTGCCCCGACTCGTAACCCGCACCGAGGTTGGCTGCCATCACCTCGCCGTTCCAGAGCCGCAACCCACCGAAGACAACGGACGCGATGGAGAGCAGGAGCAGAGCGAGAATCCCGTACTGAACTTTGATCGTCCAACCGGCCCCGATGTAGACACATGCGAAAACCACGGCGTTCACAATCGTTGCCGTCACCCGCGGAGCCGACGACAGGGCCGGGGCCACTGCCAGAAGGGCTTCCGTGAAGCCGATGACGTACATGGCCACCGATACGGCCTGCGACAGGTAGAACACGACCCCGATGGCCCCGCCGAACTCGATCCCGAGTGAGCGGCTGATCAGGTAGTAGGCCCCTCCCCCCTTCACCCGCGTATTCGTGGCCGCGGCAGACAGGGACAGCGCTGTCATCGTGGTGATCGTCTTGGCCAGTAGCACGATGATGACGGCACGCCCGATGCCCGCGTTGCCGACGACTTCGCCGAAACGGAGGAACATGATGACGCCGAAAATCGTCAGCGTACACGGCGTGAAGACGCCGCCGAAGGTGCCGAACCTGGCCGCTCCGTTCCCATCACCCGACTGCTCTGCCATACGGTCTATGCCCCCGTCAGATACTCGCTGAGATCCATCTCCAGCTTCTTGCCGTCCGTGAGTATGAGACGTCCGCCGACGTCTTCGTACCGAACGCAATCCGGCTGGACATCATCCGGAAGTACCGTGATGATCAGTCCCGCATCCGACAGGGAGACGAGCCGCGTCCGTTCCCCCTTCCGGCGCACGAATGTGCCCAGAGTGGAATCGTGAATGAACGGGAAGCCCTCGACGCGGGCGACGCCGTCGGCACACTCTTTCACCGTGCCGACGAAATGCCGGGCAATGTCCCCCGGGAATCCACGCCGCGTAACCACGTGTATCACGTCCTGTTTCGAGAGAACCATGTCGTTTGTCTCCGTGTGATGTGGCATTCTGCCGGGGCTTCCGGGATGCCACTGCTGCAACTACTGACGATCGGAACATGTCGCGCGAGACCGTGACGTGTGTCATTTCGGGACACCCACTGGGGCACGTTGACGCTGGCCGAGAAGAAGCAAGTCGCGCAACGCCTGGTCGCCTCGGGCAGCGCGCCAGCGCGTCAGGAACTCGGGGGCTTGGGCGATCTGCGCGATCGCCGCGAGGGACCGGAGGTGGACATTGCGCTCGTCGCGTGTGCCAATCAGCACAACAGCGGCATACACCGGGCCGTCGCCTTCCGGGAAGCTGAACCCTGCCCGAGAGCGCGCCAGGCAGATTGCGAAGACGCCTTTCCCGGGGACGATTGCGTGCGGTATGGCCAGACCGTCCCCGATGACCGTGCTCGTCTCGATCTCGCGGGCAAGCAACAGCTGCCCCAGATCGGCGGCAGGAACGTCAACACGGTCGGCCAGCGCGTCGGCGACACGACGGAAGAGCTCGGACGCATCCAGAGAAGCGTCGACATCGACGATTGTCGCCTCCTCGACCAAACTGTCGAATCGATCGAGCACGATGCTGTCGCGCTCCCGGATGATGTCTTTCAGTTCGCGCTCGATCGATCCGCCGACGAGGCGGCGATCGGTGATGCGTTCGAGGATGTGCAGCAGGGCCGACTCACGCTGCACCCGTGCCCGGCCGTAGAACCAGTAAAGACAGAACCCGCCCACGGCGAGCAGCGAACTGATCAGGAAGGCCTCGACTCCCATCTCCACCAGGAGGAGCGCAAAACCGATGATTCCCGCGACCTGCAGCCAGGGGTACAGCGGCGCCCGGAACGTCGGCCGGTAGTTCTGCAGCCTGCTCTCGCGCAACATGACGACCGATGCGTTGGCCAGGATGTTGGTGAGGATCAGGCCGATCGACGCCGACTCCACAAGGACGTACAGATCCACGAACAGCGGCAGGATGACCAGGCCGCCGGTCACCAGGATCGCCACGAAGGGGGTGCCGAACCGACCGCCGACACGACCGATCACCGGGGGAAGCATGCCGTCCCGGGCCATGGCGAGCAAGTATCGCGAACCGGTCATGATCCCCGCATTCGCCGTGGTCAAGAAAGCCAGTGCCGCCGCTATTCCGAGGGCGGCCTGGCCCCGACGGCCCATGAACACCAGCGCCGCGTCGGCAATCGGCGTCACGGACCCCTCGAGCTGTTCTGCCGGCAGTACCCCCACGGTTACGTGCACCATGAGGGCGTAGAACATGGCGGTGACAACCAGCGACAGGATCATGCCCGCGGGGATCGTGCGACCCGGTGTGTGTACCTCTTCCGCGACGCTGGCGATCTTGAGCAGGCCGCCGTAGGCGACAAAAACAAATCCCGCCGTGGCAAGGACGGCCGGAACGCCGTGCGGGGAGAACGGGATATAGCGTTCGACGCTGACCACCGGCATGCCGCGCACGACGAACACCACCATGAGTCCGAACAGGCCGGCAACCAACGCGAACTGCACACGGGCGGCTTCCTTCACGCCAACGAGGTTGAGCACGACAAACGCGACCCCCAACGCCGCGCCGCTGATACGCGCGTCCAGCGGAACGTAAAGCGCGACAACCGCCCCCATCCCGACGAGGGCGAAGGCGGCCTTGAGCGAGAACGACACCCAGTTGAAAAGCCCGGCCACGGTGCCCGTGGCCGGGCCCATCGCCCGGGTGATGAAGTAGTAGTCGCTGCCCGCCTTCGGCATGGCCGTCGCCAGTTCGGCCGTGCTCAGCATGCCTGTCGCCGCGAGCAAGCCTGCGAGCAGGTAGGACAGCACGAGTGCCGGCCCGGCCCGCGCGTAACCCAATCCGGGCAGCACGAAAATCCCGGAACTGATCATGGCTCCGGAGGCAATGCAGAACACATGCATGACGCCCAGGCGTTTGGCCAGGTTCATTGTTGTTTCCTCACAGCGCGACCTTCACCTGCCGCAGCCGACGGCGGGGACACGAGGCCCATCGGGAATCCGTTCGGTTGCCTCACGTTTCACGCTACCAGTACACGTACTTGGTCAGCTTCCTGCGGGCTGTCGGGCTCAGTTTGACGAGGTCGGGCACGACATACCGGTTGTCATAGACGTCCAGAAACACTTTCCCGACTTCGCCATAGTCCTCGGTCCGGTCCTGCTGCCAGCGCACGATGAACTGCTCCCGGCCCCGCGGCGTGTCCACGTCGAAGAACAGCAGGCCGTACTTGCAGGTCACATCGAAGATGTCCGATATGGTCTGTTCGTGGTACTGCCGATCCAGGCTGGCCCTGATCAGGCGGACGGCATCCTCGGGGAAGTCGCCCAGCCTGAGGATGACCCCCACTTCGCGGACTTTGTCGTGCTGATCCGTGTAGCGGAGCGAGATGTACTGGTCGGGGAAGCTGACCGGGAACAGGCGAACGGCAAATACGCCACGGTAGAGCGTGTCCCCTTTAACCGCGCAGTGCAGCAGGGAGAATGTGCCCTCGAACACCGTGGTCGACTCGGGGTCGAGCCACTTGACGTGACTGGCAGACAAGGCAAGGTGTGTGGAATCGCTCACGGTTAACCCACCTCCAATCGGGTCAGTTCGGTCTGAATTTTCACGAGTTTGGCGTAGACGCCGTTCAGCGTCATGAGTTCCTCGTGTGTCCCTGCTTCCGCAATCCGGCCGTCGTCGATCACGAGAATCCTGTCCGCGTTCTTCAGAGTCGACAGCCGGTGCGCAATGACGATAGTCGTCCGACCTCTGCTCAGTTCGGCGAGGGCGCGCTGGATCTCCTGCTCCGACTCGGTGTCCACGCTCGACGTCGCTTCGTCAAGGATAAGCACAGCGGGTCCGCGGATCAGGGCGCGGGCGATGGTCACACGCTGACGCTCCCCGCCCGAGAGACCGGCCCCCCGTTCACCGACTTTCGTGTCGTATCCGGCCGATAGGCGGGCCACGAAATCGTGGGCGTTCGCCGCTTTGGCCGCGTTGATGACCGACACGGCATCGGCGTCCGGACGGCCGTACGCGATGTTGTCGCGGATGCTCGCCCGGAACAGGAACGGTTCCTGCAGCACGAGCGCGACTTGTTGACGGAGATCCTCGCGAGAGAGTTTGCGCACATCGATGCCGTCGATAAGCACGTCGCCCTCCTGGACGTCGTAGAAACGGCAGATGAGGTTGACGAGACTCGTTTTCCCCGAGCCGCTCTTGCCCACGATCCCGATGAACTGCCCGGGTTCGATCGTTGCGCTGACGTTCTTGAGGACGGGCCGGTGCGGGTC
>JGI10211J34971_10003462_pt1 | contig 12632 bp, 18 predicted proteins | sample Etolagsediment_FD_34971 | JGI IMG/M metagenome (IMG submission 34971) | reverse complement strand
CAGCTCCCATAATGGGATAAGTTTTTCTCACTCTCTATAAAACCCCCCAAGTCTCCGGCCCTAACATTACCAAAATCTCTCAGTGCCTTAATGCGGTAAAGAGTTCGTCCGTAGTATTCAATTTTTTCATCTGTTAATTCATATTTTTTCATTTCATCCACCATACATAAAGCAACACTGTAACCACGATCCAAATAGGCCAGTAGGCAAACAGTATTGCGCTAATTAATAACATCCAATCCTCAATCATCTCGCCACCTGCAAGTGGAAGTGCTCGGCTCCACCTACTACAGCGTGATGCACGATCACTCTGCGCTCATTATCACTTGAGCTGATTGCACCATAGTGTCCAGCTACCTTGTTCATGTAATCAATCACACCACTCTTGTGTTCATCAGGCCATGACTTAGACCTAAAATCAACAGCCCTACCTGTCTCATGGGTTCGACTAATACTGTTGTACACATTGTGCCTATCACTAATAGCACTAGTCATCACAGCTGGCAGGTTGTACTTCTGCGCATATGTCAGGAAGTGACCAATCACAATCCATAGTGCAGGTTGAAAAGCCATCGCGTCCTCCAGGTTCACCTCATCCTTCTTGTGAAACACTAGCTCCATGATCCACCCGTCTTCACTCTCGGCATCTTGATGTTGAACTGAATGTGACGATGCTTACGTGTCTGGTGCGCTAGCTTTGCTTTCACATTGTCCTGTCCGAATAGCTGAAGCAACTGGTCGAAGTGCTCCACTGCTAATGATGATGGCTTAAAGAAAATACGCCACACTAATTTGAATCTGTTCCACATAATAAATCCTTTAGCTTTAATTCGTCGTTAAACATGCACAGCTTTGTGCAATACTGTCTCATTATTTCTCCGTCACTTCCATGTTTGCAACCTATCGCACTGTTACCATAAGTATATACAGACCTAACAACACTAGAGTAATTGCCGACATCACGTGGACAGGCGCTACCATAGAAGTGATGATGCGAGAACTCAGCGTTCGCTTCCTCTTGGGATAGTCCACTATTAAAGAAGTGCCTAGCCATGATGTGCATAACCTTGTGTCGGTATCCTTGAGGTGGCTCAGGCATACTCCATAGCGCTTTGATACATGGCTGTAGCCCAGCATAACTTCCCTCTTGCTCTGTTCTATCTGGCAATCTTTCAATGTATTCTCCTATCTCTAAATCTCTGGCTTCATAAGGAACCACGAAGCTCATGTCCTTCTTGATGCACTCGACAATAAGATCAAGCCTCTTGTCTGGATCAATGCATCGTTTAAACAGTCCAGTGCTAGGGTGCTTACTGTTAGGACATCGCATCATTGCGAATGTGCGGTACACCTGCATATCCACATCGACATGACTGAATTCCTCATTGGCTATCATCCTCATAATCTCATGGCATCTTTCGTGTCTTATGTATAGCGGTGCTACAATATGGAAGCCCCTGTTCCCACTGAAGAAAACAGTAGGCTCCACATCATAGTCATCACGTAGAGAAGATACGATCTGACGCATGCCTTGATAGCTGTCGTAGAGTGACTCGTTATCTATGTCGAAATACATAGGACAACCAGTACACGCTCCTGTCTCTGTATAATCTTGGATGGTATAGTGCAAGTCTCTGCCTGCTGGTGCCAGCGCATTGACTAGCTTTGTCACTGTCCCAACCGGGAGCAGGCGCTTCGTGTTAGGATAGCCCTGCTCGTCCAGCCAGTACATGTACTTGTGTCTCTGATTAGCACCCATCATAAATCCTAGAATGGAATGTCGCTAGCTTGAACCTCTTCAACACCAGCGCCACCGATATTGATACCATCATCCATAGCTGTGAAGTTATAGAAGTTACAAAACTTTTTAGTCTCTCCATCCTTAAGCTTGGCGGTCACCTTAGCTACCGACTTAACCTTCTTACCGATAAGTTCGAATGCTACGTTAGCACCCTTTGTTATAATCTCTTCGTCGGTAAAGAAAGCCTTTAGTATATTGATAGCAATACTCTTGCCTGCTGGATTGTCACGAAGGAAGTGTTTAAATGTTCTACCCTGGTGCTCTGTGTTATCAACAACACAACCAATAATAGTCAGCGAATCCTTCTCGCTTACTTCAGTAATTGTGAAGTGTACCTCTTGTCCGTTGTCGAATTCAGGATTACCCATCCCTTTCTTTGCTTCATCCAATTCTTCCTGTGTTACATCAAATAAACTCATGCTTTTTCTCCTTTATAAATGTTGGCGATAATGCCGTAGTCATTGTGCTCATACTTATTGAGCGGTTTAATTTTATCTAGTCTGGACTTCGCAACAACACGTTGGTCACCCTTGGTCCACACATAATAGGATTGCTGATCACCCTTGTACTTGCAGTCATGGTAAAGAACGATGTCGAAGTAGCCAGCCAGGTCGTATTGGAATGCACCTTGTAGATTAGGGAAGATCTTCACCATGCCAGTGAGATCATCTTTACTTTCCTTTGCCATGGCCGTGACATGAACGTGTGTCTTAACTTCCTTGGTCAACCAATCAACCACCTTGCGTAGCTTGGCTAGCACTTCACCCCATTGATTCTGTGTTAGCTTACCATCTGGTGCCAAGTCTCTAGTAAGATAGTATTGCAATCTTGTGATAGAGTCCACGACTAGGTGCGTATAGCCACGCTCTTTGTAGTTCTGCATGAACCAACCGCATGCTTCTTCGAACTTTTTAAACGTATTCACTTCAACGTAGTCGAACTCTTTATCACAACTGGTGAGCAGTCCACCTTCAGAGCTGATGACGAATGGTTTTCCATGGTCAGCGATTGTCCCTGCAAAGTATGTCTTACCCTTTCCACTGTCACCGATCGACAGACTTTTAATTGTGATGTTAGCTCGTAGGTCTGAGCTTGATTTGATTTCCATTGTTCACCCCCATTAGGTTTAATTATTAATGCTGTCGATAGTCCGACCCATATCATTATCAATACTGTAATCATCCAATGCCTCCACTAGTCTGCTCTTGATGAACTCTTCTGGAACCTCAGTCTTACCACGCATAACATAGTAAACCTCTGGCTTCCTTGTTGTGCCGATGATCATCTTCACTTCCACGATCTGATCGACACCTTCCAGTAGTCCTCCACCATACAGTACAATCTCTCCGGGTTGATACCTTGGCGTCCATTCGTATGTATAGACAAGCCTGTCCTTGTATTCTGGGTTGGTGAACTGCTTAATCATTGATAGCTCTCAGTGTTTTATCCTTAAGCAACTCAAGACATAGGTCTTTTGTTCGGTCATCCATACCAGACTCTGCAATGTTCTTGATATGACCCACCATGTCGGCATAAATCTTGCTGAATTTTCTATTCACATCAGCAATAGTTAGCTCTCTAGTAGCGACTGCCTTCTCAGATTCGCCATGCTTTTGTGTATGCGCATGCGTACCGTAAAGCTCATCCATTTGTATGGCTTTGATCTCTTCTGCGTAGGCTTTCTTTTCACTAAGACTAAGCCTCCTGTATGTATTAACCTGCCTTTGATTCATAAGCACGCCACCAAGCTTTTTGAATCCTTGGTTACGTGTGTAGTTAGACAGGTTATTAAATGACCAAGCCCTCCCGTGTGGTGAGTACACGCCTCGCTTGGTAAGCAGCTCACCTGCCTCTTGCATTGTTCTTGTCTCTAACACAGCTTTTTTGATAGCGTTTAGACGGCTTCTTGCAATCATACGTAATCCTCCTTGTTGTAATAAAGCACGGCCATAGCTCTGACCACTTCGCAATCATGTTTGTTGTACTCAAGTAATTGTTTCCACAGCATGTTCACTGTTGTCTCATCTTTTTCAATCTCAGCTGCAATGATATTATCGTACACACCTTGCACACTCGCACCGTCCATTGGCTTCTTGTTGTAGTTAACACCATGGGCATAGCCATTCAGTGTAGTCCTTTGTGTAGACGCAGCACTTCTGCCGAAGAAGTCATCTACATCAAGCAACCTACTCCATTCCTTTAGTCCACGTGGCACACGCATATACTGCGCCATATATCGACCGATAAGAAATGGGAAGTCGAATGTCTTGCTGTTCTTGCCAATCAAATAGCACGGCTCTTCGAGGTATGCACTAAGGTCGTGAAGAATCTTAACCTCATCACGCCCATAGAATTGATGAACCTCATCACCCCACACGTTGACAATCGTAGCGCATACAATCTTGCCAGTGATCCAGTGTAATCCGTGCTTACTGCGCATCTCGTCTCGCTTCTCAGCTTCCTTCTGCGCGATCTTTGTTGGGTCTTTAATATTACCCAGCTTGACTGGAGCCTGCTCGGTCCATTCATTAGCTCGATTCCCTTGCGATACCGTCTCGATATCAATAGCCCACATCGGCATCCTTCTACTCATCTTAATAGCCCTCCTGTTGTAAAGTTTTAATGCGCTTCTTGATTGATTTGAGTTGCACCTTGCATTGACAAAGCTTGCACTCAGACCTAAGCCCATCCTTTGATCTGCTGTCACGACTAAATTTAGTGACAATCTTTTCCTTCTTGCACATACTGCAAGACTTTTTACTAGACATCATCCCTCCATGTATAAATTTCATAGCCTGCACATGAGTGTACAGAAACAAATTGCCTGCTGTCAAGTTCGACGTTTCGTTGTACTGTCTTTCTGTTGTGGTTAACTACCTTCTGCTTCTTTAAGTCACGACGCACAGTGAAGTACACCTTGCCGTTATCTTTTGCATGACTCGTGGCCTTAGCGATACAGTCATAGACTTGATCATCATCATCTAAAACATTAAGCACATAGTTACACATGACCACATCGTAATGTTTAAACGGTGCCTCTTGTGGCGCGTAGTGTGGGTCATAGCCAGTGACATCGATACCAATATTAGCTAACCCTCTAACGTCATCACCTTTGCCGCATCCATAGTCCAGCACCTTGTCATCTGGATTAATTAGCCCACTCTTTACCAGCCACACGCAGGGCGAGCTTGGTTTATTGCGACGAATCGCTGTCTTAAAACTGTTGTTTACTTGCATTTTGTTTTCCATTTAATCCCCCTTTGGTACTTCAAAGTGAATCACATCACCCATTTCATACTCGTCTGCTATTGTGTCTATCGCCAGGTCGATAGCACCAATGCGCATCGCCATTCTCTTGGTGTAGTAATTATCAAGGTCATACTGCATCGATCTTTTAATATCACTCAAGCATTCGATGACATCACGCGTTGTTGCTTTTGTTCCTGTGTACTCATTCATTTCACCACCTCATTGATATAGCGTTTACGATCTGCTGTGTCATAGCAGGTCATGCAGTTTACACACTTCTTCTCGCCGCAGTTAATCATTCGCTTGCCCTTATGTTCCTTGTCATAGACAGTGAACACCTTGTCAAAATGCTCGGGCAACGTGGNTCGCTTGTTAATCTTCGGGCTTGAATAGATAAGTATTAAGTTAGACGGACGCTTCCAATGTGACAATACTCTATGCACAATATCTTTTCGCTTTGTCCACAGTGTGAAAGTGGTGCGAGGATTGCCATTGCAAATGCGCAGTAAGTTAATCATATGTGTGTCATTGATCAACTCACCATGCGCATTGAATCGTACCGTGTGATGGTTCAGCTTTGGCACCTCGTCATTCGAAAGGAGTTTGCCGCTTAGCACATCACCATTATGTTTAAACGCTTTGTCTGCATTCTTATACATCTTCATCATGCGGTGCGAATAGCAGGAACCACACACCGAGTCCGTCTTTGCCATGTTTAAACAGAAATCATTGGAGCGTGGCGTTGTGTTGATTGACACCATGCCCTGCATCTTTCCATTCATCTTGCTAGTTATCTTTAGCATTGTTATATCTCCCTTTGTTATCAGCTTGCTTTTTTCTGTGAACCATACGCATCAAGTCATCGAAGTCACGGATCAGTGTGCATAGCGTCGAGTCATGATCGAATCCACCGCCCTGCTCCATTAGAAACAGGGCCGTATTGATTACCTCGATTTCATTGCCTGTTAATGGCACATGGTGTACACTCATTACTGCACCGCCATTAGTATGTCGCAGCATGGACACTTCGGCTGACCATACTCGTCAATCCACTTCCTACTTAGACGCACAGTGTAACCAGTGCCTAAGCATTCAGCTTTGATCATACGCGTCGATTGTTTTTTCTTTGTGCTAGGCTTTGTGATTCTAGCGTGAGGATATGCACCAATGCGCTCGGTCACGATAGGCTCAAGATATTTCCATGCGTTGTCGCCCAGTGTCGTGGCAGTCATCTTGCCCTCAAGTCCTACCTCTAAGGCACACCGTTTAAACACTTTATTATGGCCCTCTTCACAGCCAACGACAGCATGCACCATTTCGTGTAGCAGTGTGCCAACAACTAGACGCTGATCGTCAATAGTTGGAGAGATAAAAATCTCAACGTGTCCATCGGTACTCAGCGCAGGTGGGAAGCACTGCCCAATCACGCTCGACTTGGCACCAAATGCGCGGTGCGATGGGAGCGATGTGGCATAGCGAACCTTTTGCGGCACGTCATAGCCAGATGGTTTAAACATTTCCTCATTCAGGATCATGGCGCATCTAGTCAGCCAGTCCTCACGGTTGATTACTTGTGTCATTTAATACCTCACATAACATGTTGCGTAACGATCATAGTGACATGCGTTACGGTGTTTCACTTGACGGATTGCGCCATCATGCGTTTTGTATGGCTTGCCTATAACCCTAGACTTGCCGTTCTTGTAGTTGCGCACCACGTGATAAGTCGTGTTGTCATTCTCATCCGTGACTGTTCGCATTGTATAAACTTTCTTTAACACGATGCCTCCTTATGTTTTTGCTGCAAAGAGTCCAGAAACTGCTCTAAATATTGCAGCGTTTCATTGTCCACTAATTCATGTAGGTCAACCCAGCCTTCACGCCATGCGTCGAAGTTGCTATCGCTTAGATGATTGCGCAGTTCAGCATGCCAGTCGGACCGGATTAGCTCCCATTTTATTTCTACAGCTTCCATTTATTCAGCTCCTCAGCTAGTCAATTATTGTTAATGTTTAAGACGAGACCAGTATCCGTTATACGTTACATAAAGTCAAACGTGATAGGCGATTATTTGCCCATAATTGTTAGATGGTAGCTATATATTTATTGGATAGTTGGTTGACGTTGGTCATATATAGAAAGGAACGCGCGCGCGAATAGCATAATGGGGGCATAAGGTCCAGTTATTGTTGGTAATGAGTTGCTCTAGTATTCATTAGTCCAGCTTATGGGCTTGTGTATTAGTCCAGCTTACATTTGTGCAGGGCATGTATTAGTACGATGATTGGACTATATCGTGGGTGTTGGGTATTAGTTGTGCTAATGTTTGTGCGGTGTGCATATTAGTCCTGGGATGGTACTAGATTGTGTGGGGGGTCTACAGGTGTGCGTCAATCCCTTACCCCCTATCGCCATGCGTTGGCAACCTGCGGCACAATCGTTAACCGACCACCTGCACAACTGGACATGGTGCTATGCGCTGCTGCACATGGCTGGCAGGTCGCGTTAGCACAGGGCGCATACGGACACGCTGCCTTGGCGGACATGCTGCCTCTAACGTGGCGCGGGGGGCTGACTGCACAAGGGGGGTGGGGGTAGATGCACGTATAGTCTTATATAATATCACTAGCTCACCCACCCCAAAACACAATCGGCACAATGCCCGCCCCAAAAACGGTCAAGCAAGCATGTATAAATACTAGAGCAACTCACCACACCTCGCCTTTACACACCCGTCTGACTATGTGATGCTGTATGCACTAGGAGGACCAAATGATGATCGAGCGACACTATACGCAAGACAGAGCCATCCCCACCATCCTGACCAGCACGAAGGGTAGATACGAGTTTTTTAAAGACGACAAGTGGAACGGCTTTACTGTGATGCAGAATCCAAATGCCCATGAAGGTATGGCCTATGTCTATATGAACGGTCAATTGATCTTCACCGTCCACAACCTATTTAGTGCACCAGCTGACCACAACAAAGCTATACTAGAGCAGGCCATTAAGGAGAGTCGTATTAGACTATGCCCGCTGGAGTTAGTAAATGAGTAGTTTGTGGGGCTAACACTTGCCAAACTAAATCGAGGCGATTAGCCTATTAGAGACGAGAGTATCTCCTATGTACTCACGACAATCCAATTAGGGCTTGCTTGCTATGGATGGCGACAGGCCCTATTTGTAACACCGACGATATTGCTCACCATCTATATTGTATATCTCTTCCACAGGGCATGGCTCATATGCAGTGCATCCACGGTCTATGTCATCGATAACACACGGTTCCCGACCACAAGACATTAGTAAAAATAGCATTGACACAATAATCCTAGAGCAACCCATAGACCCATTGTATCATAGCGATATGGGACAGTGTGCTTTTTGTAGAATAGACTTTGGTGACGATTACGATGACGACATCTGCGAGGACTGCGAATATGGCGAGTCCGAAGAGTGTTACGACCATTGTGAGCGTGAGCTAGAATAGGTATTGCACTACAGCAGTAGACATTAGAAAATAAAACCAGAGCAAACCTTCCATTGTTCTACCTCCATGTATCTAGCCCATGCCCGAAAAGTGTGGGCTTTTTTGTGTCCAAAAACGCGAGTAGGTTCCATTGACAAATCACGACACGCTCTAACTTTTTATTGACAAATCACGACAAGTCAAACGTGAGCATCAATGATATCAACTACTTCACGCAGTGCATATGATACGCTGGGTATTGACAACGCATTTGCTATGACTTAGCTTGGATATGGGGGGCGGGGGGGCTAGTGAGCAGCTCACAGCACACAGCCACAGTAGTCGAGACACACCACAGTCGATACGCATCTACAGACACAACACACATGCATTCGTCTCTATTTCTAATGTTCAGCTTAGCCGCGTGGAATAGTTTAAGCATACGATTGACGCGCAGCATTCTATTGCATTGAGTTGGGTAGGCTGGTATTCTAAACGCAGACTATTACTGGAGAGTATATGGCAGACATGAAAGAAGCCGCTTCCGAGTTCGCTACAGACTTTGGGATTGGTACGTTATTCAAATCAAATCCCGCCTCTATGATATTGTCAGAGATGGCGCTGCCAGAGAAAGTTCAGGCAGCAGAATTTAGATCACTTCAGCGCAGAATGGCTGATGCTATGTTTGAGATCAATGATGCACTAGCCGATGGGTTTAATCCGGCAGAGATTATTCCAACAATGCTAGACAAGCACTCTATTCCTAAAGACCAGGCCGGACTTATGCTTGAGTGGGCAAACTCGGTTGATGACGTTAGGAATAAAGCGCTGGCTGAGATCGTTACATTATCAACTCAGCCAACACGGAAAAACTTTCCAGTTAATGAGGCTGAGAGGTTTCTTGATAAGAAAGCAAAACAGGTTGGCTCTGGGGTTACTGGAGCAAAGAATAAAGCAGTCAAGAAGATGGGTTCGCTCACTGATAGGATCATGGAGCTAGACCCATATGCAGTTCCAGATTTACCAAGCGTAAAGCCAAAAACTATTGGCGATGTTGTTTCGTCTACTGCAAAGGCAAGAACTGCTAAGGATACCGTAGAGGAAGGGAAGGAGTTGGTTAAAAAATCAAGCGATCTGCCACCTCAGATGCAAGACCCTGATCTTCCAGATTTGCCAGCCAAAGAGTCTAAGTATAGCAAGATGGCAAAAGCTGCTCCGATTGGCGACGAGTTAGGGCCTGATCTTGGTGAGAGTCTTGGTAAACCAGTTGATGTTGAAAAGATGGTTGGAAAGGCAAAGCAATTAAAAGATGATAAGTATGCAAGAAGACAGGCTGTAGGTGATGTTGCTGAAGCTGCTTCAAAGCCAGCAAAGGGATTGTGGTCATTGATTAAAAAGCATCCAAAGACAGCAGCCGCTCTTGGGTTAACTGGTGTGCTAGGAGCTGCATTTATTGCAAATAAGGACACTCCTGTTAAGGAGGATATTGATAAAGATGCAACAGCCGATGTAAATCCATTGACGCAAGACCTTGATGATCTAATAAAACTTCAAAGAGAGCGTAGGAAAAGAAAAGCTCAGGAGATGAAATAATGGCAGTATTTGAAAAGCTAGCTATGGCAATGAATAGCAAGCAAGGGCTTGAGCTTGATCAGCAGCTATCTGAATTAAAAAGCGCAAAAAAAGCCCAGGCCGGAGCCATGGATATGGCAATCAGCAATCTTGAAATGAAAAAAGCTGAGCAACAGGCAGAGCAGGCTCAGATTAAAGCTCAGGAAAAGCAGTCAAAGCTACAGCGTGATCTGGTAAAGTTAATGATGGACCAACAGCCAAATGTTGCAGTAGGTGCAACTCCTATCCAAAACTTCGTTCCAGTTGAACAGGAGGCAGAAGGACTACCTCTATTACAAGGCTTGCAGCCACCTCCGCAGGCATTTGACGGCGAAGCATAATTAGGCAACAATAGTTACATGGAAGGTAATGCAGACGTATCCGTCTATTCAGACTCGGTACGAAAGAACATAGAGAGCATTCCGCAAGAATATCTCGATTTAACAGATGACGAATTGGCTAAGAAAGTTAACCCAAATCTGAAACTGTTCGAATTGAAAGAAGCATTCTGGCAGGAAATCTTTCAAGCGCAAGAAGCTGGCAAGGTGATGACTGTCAGCAAAATCTATAATGGCCGTTGCTCTCGGCAATATTTCTACGACAAAGTTATCGGTGACCCTCTGCGCATGGCGTGGATTATGTCTCCGCTTACTCCTTATGAAGATGCAACGAGAGCTGCACTTAATAAGGTCACTAGCAGGTACAGCGAGCTTATCGATATGCCTATCACCACTAAAAAGTTTAAGAAGATTGATGGTGAATGGATAGAGTGGGAAGAGGTTGATCCGAAAAAAGCTCTTGTACTGCTTAGTGTGATTAAGAACCTTGAGGATCGTATCAAGGGTACTGCCGTTCAGAGAAGTGTTAATGTTAATACATCTGAACCAAAAGGCGCGAGCAAGGCAGAACTCGACATGGATACTGTTGAAGAAAAACTAAAAGAACTTGAAGCTAAACTTGGAGGGGGTAGTGACAGTGGAAGACTTGGAAGTCCTGAAGTATTGCGAGGAATTTCGCGCACTAGCGAAGCAGAGATCAGAGGAATTGGAAGCGACAGCAGCAACAGCAGCGATGTTGAGGCAGAATGGAAAGAAGTTGACTCCAGCTCTAAAGAGCGCTCTTGATTTTTACGAATTAGCAAAAGTAATCATGCTCAGATGCGAGCAAAGAATTCAGTACATTAAATATGGAGGTGTACATTGAAGTATAAATTTCTAAGGACTCTTGTCCGATACCCAGACAATGTTGAGACTATGCTAGCTAAATGGGATGACGAGATTAAAGATCGTTGTCACAAGAACGTAAAGCTTATGAATACTGTAGTCGGAGACGGATATATTTGTTTCCTATATAGCTATACACCGGGAAAGAATAAAGTTGAACAAGAATCAAGAGCTGATTCTCAAGCAGCAGAAGTTAGCTCTGCTGGAAGCGCAGCTTAAGCTTAAAGAAGGCTTACCACATAAACATGGTCTTAAGCGGTACAGATGGCAGCAGCAGTATTGTGATGCCAAGTTTAATCATAAGCGATTAATCTGTGCCGCTAACCAGATCGGAAAGTCTACGATACAGATATGTGATCGTATTGATATAGCTACAAGCCCAGAGCTATGGCCTAAGCTATGGCCTGCACAGTTTAGCGTCAATGAAAACACAAAGCCGTACAGTTGGTATCTTTATCCGAACCAAGATACGGTGATGACCGAATTTAGAGAGAAGTGGGAGCCGTATTATCTTCCGCGTGGCGAATTCAAGGAGCACCCCATCTATGGCTGGAAAGAAGTCATTATCAACAAGGTACTCAAGTATATTGAATTTAACAGCGGATACAAAATCTACTTCAAGACATACAACCAGAACGTGCAAGACTTGCAGTCGGGAACTGTATTTGCAATTGACTGTGACGAAGAACTTCCTGAGAATCTCCTACCTGAGCTACAAGCCAGACTCTTTGCAAGTGACGGTTACTTTTCAATGGCGTTTACAGCCACTCTAGGTCAGGAGCATTGGTATAATGTTATTGAGAGAATAGGTGAACCAGATGAGCTATGGCCAGAAGCTTTTAAGCTACAAATTAGTATGTTTGATTGTCTTGAGTATGTTGATGGCTCAAAGACTCCATGGACTAAGGAAAGAATTTCTAGGGTCATTAGAAACTGCAAGAACGAAGCTGAAGTAAAGCGAAGGGTAAAGGGAAGGTTTGTTAAAGATGAAGGGTTGCAATATCCCGGTTTTAGCCGCGAGATTAATTATAAGCCGTTCCCGAAAGCTGCGAACGGCAAAAGCTATAAGGGTTGCCCTAAAGGTTGGAGCATTTATAGCGGTGTTGATATTGGAAGTGGAGGGACCGGAGGTCATCCTAGCGCTTACGTTTTTCTCGCTCTTGATCCTAGCCTTACTAGAGTACGAGTCATTGCTGGAAGAAGACTTGATGGAATTGAGACAACTTCACCAGATGTGTACCGCTTTTGGAGAAGAACAAAGAAAGATCGAAAGTTTATG
>JGI10211J34971_10003458_pt1 | contig 12636 bp, 6 predicted proteins | sample Etolagsediment_FD_34971 | JGI IMG/M metagenome (IMG submission 34971) | reverse complement strand
AGTTCCTTGCCGGTGCCGGTCTCGCCCAGAACCAGGACAGTGGTATCGTTTGCGGCGATTTGTTCAACCTTATAGAGAATATAATTGATCCCATCACTCTGACCGATAATATTCTCATGGTTGTATTCCAGCTTGATCTCTTCCTGCAGGTAGGCTCTTTCAGCTTCGAGCTGTTCTTTTAAACGCTTGGTTTCCAAAAGGGCGGTTTCGGCAATTTGTTTCCCTTTCTCCGCTTCTTCCCTTGCGATTCTGATTTCGGCCGTTCGTTCTTCAACAAGCTCCTCGAGATGTCTTTCGTGATATATCCGCTCGGTCACATCTTCGATGGCCAACAGAATGAGCTGCGTTTGGCCTGTCTTACCGTGTATCCGCCTGGCGTTCAGATGCATGATCTTTCGACCTATGGTTTTAAAGTCGTGTTCCACTTCATAGTCATTAAAGGCGGAATTCTGAGGAAGAATATCTTCAAGCAATGCCTTGAGCTTTGGAATGTTCCATTGCCCATCGCCAAGGTCGTATATCAGCATCCCTTCTGTTTCTTCGGGTTCAGACTTGAAAGTTCTGTAAAAGGAATGATTGGCCTTTACCACTTTCAAATCAGAATCAAGCACCACCAAGGGTTCACGAATCGAGCCCAGGATGTCTTCAAAAATGTTCAGAAAGGCTTTCTGCATTTGCTGATCTCACGTTATCTTTTTTAAAAGCAGCACAGATTTCATGATACGGTTTTAATTTAGCACAATTACACTTTAAGCACAAACCAATCGTCCAAAAATCAAATGCGGTTTGCTCTGTAGATAAGAGGTGTGCTAGACTAAATTTTTGCACATACAACCCAAACAGCCCAAAACAGGATGGAGGATCTTATGGAAAAAAGGCCAAAGTACCTTTCAGCAGATTCCCCCCTTTACAGATGGGCCATACTGATCCTCTCTATCCTCATTTCAGCGGCCATAGGATGCGAAAAGAAGGAAAACCCCATCAAAGTGGGGTTTGTGGGTGGACTGACCGGCCGACTTTCCGATCTGGGGACAGCGGGACGGAATGGCGTCATCCTGGCCGTTGAAGAAATAAACAGCACCGGCGGAATTAATGGGCGACCTGTAGAGCTCGTTGCGAAGGACGACGAGCAGAATCCGGAAGTGGCCCTCAGAGTCGACCGTGAGCTGGCGGATGCGGGTGTGGTCGCCATCATCGGGCACATGACCAGCACCATGTCCATGATCGCCTTGCCGTTCGCCAACCAACAACAAATTTTGATGATCAGCCCTACCGCCAGCGCCAACAAGTTAACGGGTATCGATGACCATTTCATCAGGATGATGACGCCCAATAAGTCGGAAACGGATCACCTGGCACAGCACGCACTCAATGTCATTGGCCTGAAAAACATGGCCGCTATCTATGATCTTTCCAATCGTGCTTACACAGAAGAGTTTTTGAACAATTTTAGAGACGCGCTTGAAGCCCTTGGGGGCAAGGTCAGCTACGTGGAAACCTTTACATCCGGAAAAGACACTGATTTCGGGAAATTAGCCGATTCATTGCTCAAGTCCAAAACTGACGGGGTGCTGATCGTAACAGGAGCTCCTGATGCGGCCATGATCTCCCAGCGCATTCGAATGGCGGGTTCAAAAGTCCCTGTTTTTGCTTGCGGCTGGGCCATGACGGAGGATCTCATACATGACGGCGGTCCTGCCGTTGAGGGCCTTGTTTTCTCCCAGCTGTTGGACCGGGAAAGCCGTCAGAAAAAATACCTGGAATTCAAGAAAAAATTCCAAGAACGTTTTGGCAAGGCGCCTAATTTTGCCGCCGCCCATAGCTATGAGGCAGCCCTTGCCCTGTTCAAAGCCTTATCGAAAAACACCGACCCGCAAAACCTGAAGGCCAGCATATTGCAGCAGGACACATTTGAAGGCCTTCAGGGAGATTTCAAGATGGATCGATATGGGGATCCCCAACGCAAACGGTTCCTGATCACTGTTGAAAATGGTCAATTCAAGGCCGCAGACGATATCCAGAAATAGGTTCCATCCTTTCCATAGAAAAGCACTACCCGTCTCAAAAGAACAGTGGAGTGAGTATTTCCGAGTGAGGGAACGTAGGGAATGAAAGCCTCTTTCAGCTTTAAAAATACACTGATCTTCAATTTCATTCTAGTGGCCATCTTGCCGCTCGTTCTACTCGGTTTCATTACCTTGACGATTTTCACCGGATATCTGGAGAAAGAGATCACTCGAAAAGACTTCCTTCTGGCCAAATCCGTCAGCGGAGAAATAGGGGCATTCATCGACCAACCCAAAGACATGCTGCGGCAGATAGCGGCAATGATCGAAGGGGGCGATATGTCCAACAAGGATCTGTTCCGAGCTTCCCTGGAATCGATAATTTCCAACTACCCGGTTTTTGAGATGATTGAGGTCATTGACGAAAAAGGACTGATCACAGAGGTGGTCCCTTTCAGGAAGGATTACATCGGCATCAATGTTTCGGGCAAACCCTTTTTTAAGCAAATGCAGAAAGTCAGAGATCTTCACTGGTCATCCACTTTTATTTCCCCTTACACAGGGGAACCCACCTTAACCATCGCCCTGCCCTTGCGAAAAGGCGTTTTGGCCGGAATTTTGAATCTGGGCATCCTCAGTGACTTTATTGACCGTTTGGAAAGAGGGCCAATGCAGATCGGCGTAATTGACCGAAATGGAACTTTTATTGCCCATTCCGTGAGGTCAAATGTTTACCAGCGCGTCAATGCCCGGACCCTTGAGGGCGTTGGTCAGGCCTTGTCGGGCATAGAGGGAAACTATCGCACTAATGTGAAGGGAAAAGCGGTATTTCTGAGTGTTGCCCTTGTTCCCCAAACCGGCTGGCCTGTGGTAGTGATTCAAACGGTCGAGAAGGCATTCGCTCCGGTGAATAGTGTGAGAAACTATTTCTGGATTGGCATCGGACTGGCGATTATTCTGGCACTGATCCTAGCGCTTTTCAGAGTTAAAAAGCTGTTAAGGCCCCTGTCCAATCTCATTTCAGATGCGAAAAAGATCGAAAAAGGAAATTACGACTTCCCGCCTCAACCCAAAAGCTTTCCCGAAATTGATGCCCTGTCAAAAGATTTCAGGATGATGGCAGAAGCCGTGGCAGGCCGGGAGGAAGCCCTTAAGAAACTCCAGGAGCAGATGCTCCAATCCAAAAAGATGGAAGCCATCGGCACCCTGGCGGGGGGAATCGCCCATGATTTTAACAACCTTCTCATGGGCATCCAGGGGAACGTCTCCCTGATGCTCCTGGATCAGGATCCCGGAAGCGACGATTATGACCGCCTGAGAAGTGTGGAACAGCAGGTTCACAGGGGGGCCGATCTGACAAAACAGCTCTTGGGTTTTGCCAGGGGCGGAAAATACCAGGTCAAACCAACAGATCTCAATTTACTGATCAGAAATCAATGTCATATGTTCGGCCGCACAAGGAAAGAAATCACCATTCAAGAATCATTTCAAAAAAATCTCTGGGTGGTGGCCGTGGATCAGGGTCAGATTGAGCAGGTCTTATTGAATCTATATTTAAATGCCTGGCAGGCCATGCCCAATGGTGGGAATCTTTCTGTTAAAACGGAAAACGTCATACTGGCTGCGGATGATGCCGAAATACTTGGGTTATTACCCGGTAAATACGTGAAAATATCGGTCACCGACACGGGTGTGGGGATTGACGAACATATTTTGGAAAGGATATTCGATCCGTTTTTTAGCACACGGGAAGTGGGGAAAGGGACCGGTTTGGGGCTTGCCTCGGCCTACGGCATTATTGAGAACCACGGCGGTGTAATCGATGTTTACAGCAAAAAGGGAAAAGGGTGCACCTTTAATATTTTTCTGCCCATCACAGACTCGAAGATCGAAGATCAGGAACCAACGGTCGAAGGGGGCTTCAAATCCGGTGATGAAACGATTCTGCTGGTGGATGACGAAGAGATCATCATCGATGTTGGGGAAAAGATGTTGAACCGGATGGGGTATAAGGTCCTGGTTGCAAGTGGCGGAAAGGAAGCCATTGAGATCGTCAGAAAAGGGCCCCATCTCCCTGATCTGGTCATCCTGGATATGGTCATGCCGGACATGGGTGGCGGCGAGGCCTTTGACAAATTAAAAGAAATCGCGCCTGACCTGAACGTCCTGCTTTCAAGCGGCTATAGCATTGATGGGCAGGCAACGGAAATATTGGCGCGCGGCTGCAAGGGCTTTATCCAGAAACCATTTAAAATCAATGAGATCTCCATAAAAATAAGAGAGGTTTTGGACTAGGCCTTCAGAATCGCTTCGTAAAGCCCCCTCACCTTCTCCCGGGGCATCTTCCGTTTCCAGTCAGATCCAAGGGCATTTTCCCAAAGAGGGTCCAGCATCAACGCTACATCAATCATTTTTTCCACTTCTTCCGGGCTCACATTCTCCAACCCAATGGGGGAAAGTTCGATGCCGTGCTTCTCCATCATTCGGTGAAACTCCCTCACGCCCTCGGGATAGTATTCTTCAAGGCAGTCGAAAGCCAGGCAGTTCCCGATGCCGTGGTGAATTCCCCGCACAAAGGCCAGGCCGTAGGAGAGGGCGTGGCAGACACCCACCTGGGAATAGGCGATGCTCATCCCCCCCATGTAGGAGGCCATCATCAATTTGTCGTCGCCATCCGGTCCACCCTCCAAAAACACCTCCCGACAGAGCTCAATGGCTTTTTCGCCGTGGGCCTGGCTGAAAGCATTGAGGTAGGTGCCGGTGAGGGATTCCACACAATGGATGTAGCAATCCATACCCGTATAAAAATGCTGATCTTTCGGCGCGCCGGCCGTCAGCTCAGGGTCCAGAACCATCTGGTCAAAAAGCGTGTAGTCCGAATTCAATCCCAGTTTTTTTTCAGGCCCCGACAGTACGGCGGTTCGGGACACTTCTGCACCCGTGCCGGAAAGGGTCGGAATCCCCACATGATAAACGGCCGGGTTTTTTATGAGGTCCCACCCCTGATAATCCACTGAAGATCCGGGATTGGTCAACATCAGGGAGACGGCTTTGGCCAGATCCATGGTGCTGCCCCCACCGATACCGATCACGCCACCCGGCAAACGGGTTTTGGCTTCCTTGATTTGAAGGGTCAATTCATCCACATAACGGGTGGTGGGTTCATGGTCCACATTCACCCAGATCAGCAAATCCTGCACTTCCACGGGAATTCTGTCTTTAAGGGGTTTTTCCCTGAAAACATCGTCCACCAGAAAAACCATTGAATTATTTTGTTCGTTTCTTCGGTCAGTCAGGACATGGGAAAGTTGCGTAAAACATCCCCGGCCGAAAAGTACTTGGGAAACGGTTTTGAAATTTCGAAACATATGGCTACCATCCTGTATCAGCTATTCGCCGTCAGCCGTTCGCTATTGGCTCAAAACAGCCTTCATTTTGTCGATTCGTTGGGAGATCTCCTTCTGGGTCCAGGAAAGCTTGATCAGCATGGAAATGGTCCGGCTCATGATGCCGTCCGATTGTGCCAGATCCAGATTCTCATAGTCAGGACGGGTCTCAAAAAGGGTCAGGGGAAGCGGCGCCGCCGATTTAAGCGCACGGATATGGTCCCACTGGCGAATATAATGCCAGTTGTTGTGGTACCAGTAGAAACAGCCATCAACCCCGGCGGCGGCAAGTTCACCGGATACTTTCTCGGTAATCGCCTTATCCGGCAACAGGAATGATAGAAATGTGGCAGAGTCCCCGGCTTCATCGGGGATTTTCCTGAATGCCAGACCCGGAATCCCTTTCAAAGCCGCTTTCAACTTTGCTTTGTGAGACCGCTGGATTTCCAGCATCCGATCCAGCTTTCTCAACTGAGCCAGTCCCACCGCCGCGTTCAACTCGCTGATGCGAAAGTTTACGCCCATAATGGCGTGTCCTTCCGCTCCCCGATCACTTCCCACATGATCATGCCCGTGATCGGCGTAAGCATCCGCTATTTCATACACCTTAGAATCATCGGTAACAATGCAGCCCCCTTCTCCGCAGGTAACGGTCTTCACCGCATCGAAAGAAAAACAACCCACTTTACCGAACGTCCCTAAGGATTTTCCGTGAAAAGCCCCGCCCAGTGCCTGACAGGCATCCTCCATCAAAATGAGTCCCTTTTTCTCACAAAAATCTCTGATGCGATCTATTTCAGCCATTGACCCGCACATATGGACCACCAGTACCGCCTTGGTGCGCGGGGTCAGCGCTTTTTCAAGGGATTCGGGATCCAGGCACAGGGTCTCATCAATATCGGCAAAAACCGGCACAGCACCCGCCGACATCACCCCTTCAATGGTGGCCACAAAGGTAAACGGCGGAACAATCACCTCGTCGCCCACCCCGACGCCGCAGGCCGCCAACGCAATGGATAGAGCGGCCGTTCCGCTGGAACAGAGATGGCAATGTCCTGCGCCGATTCTCTCGGCCAGTTCCTTTTCAAAAGTTTTTGCCTTCCAGTGATTGTTTCGGGCCTGATCAAAACCGTACCGAAACAGAACACCGGTTTCGAGAACCTCATTGACCTCTTTTCGTTCTTCATCGCCAAATATTTCAAACCCGGGCATACGAATCTCCTTAGTTTTAGACAGACTTTGGTTTTTTTAGGAGATCAGGTTGTTTCCTGTCAAGGGAAAAGGAGAAACGAATGAAACGCCTGCCATTGTTGGCGCTAAAAACAATCTCACTGTTTTTGGTTGAATATTTTTTTACATTTAGCTATACCGCAGAAGTACAATCGTAAGTGTAACCGATGATCAATTCTTTGAGCTTGGTTTGAACAAGAACGTGCCATGATTTGCGTTGAAGACCAAAAAAAAAGATCTCTAAGGTCCTTTGGCCCTGTCAAAACCATTAGAGGCTGCTCTCGAAAACCGGGGGTTCGATCAATTCTGTTAGCGGGGATCCTGTTCTGGGGACTCTTATCTTTCTGGGGTTGCCAGAAACCCCTTCCCGAATTAAACCCGAACCGTTATGCCGCATCTGCCCCCGAAAAATATTACAAAAGCGAAACAAAGCCGAAACAGACCCCTTCACCGCCCATGGAGAAAAACACAACCCTTGGCCCCGAAAACCTGGATCCTCCGGCCAGGAAGCTGACACTTACGGATCTCGTGGACGTGGCCCTGCGCATCAACCCGTCCACCCAGTCGACCTGGGAGCAGGCCCGGGCAACCGCTGCCGACTGGGCCTCTTCGCGCGGAGCGTACTATCCCACGCTCAGCGGCGATGCCAGTGGATACGGACTGGGCGGAGATTCTTCCAGCGCCTATTACGGCACCGTAAGCTTAAGCCTCAATTATCTTTTGTTCGATTTCGGCGGCCGCGCCGCCACCGTTGAGAGCGCCCGGCAGGCGCTCATGGCGGCCAACTGGAACCATAATCAGAGCATTCAGGATATCCTTCGCAATGTTCCCCAGGCCTACTACACCTACATCGGCAACCAGGCACAGGTTCGCGCATCTGAAAGCGACCTCGAAGAAGCCCTGACCAGCCTTAAATCCACTGAGCAACGAAAAAAGGCCGGCGTCAGCACCATCGCGGACGTCCTTCAGGCACGTTCCAGGGTGGACCAGGTACGACTGGATCTGGTGTCCAACAGAGGCGCCGTTAAGATTTCCCGAGGAAACCTGGCCACCGCCGTCGGCTGGCCGGCCAACGCCGATTTTGATGTGGCGGAAGGCCCCGAAGACCTTCCACTGAAGGCCATTGCCGAAAACACCCAGACCCTCATCGGTCTCGCCCTTCGTGATCGGCCCGACCTCTCGGCCGCAAGGGCCGCTGTCCGCCAGAGCCAGGCGGAACTTAAAAAAGCCGAATCCGCACTCTGGCCAAGGCTGGTGGCCACCGGCAATGCGGGATGGTCCGGTATCGATGCAAACCTCGATGCTTCGACTTATCTCGATAGTGGCGGCAACATCAGCAGTTCCGGCACAAGTTTTTACGGGGGGCTGTCATTGCAGATCCCTCTTTTTGAAGGATTTTCCCTGCGCAACAATATCAGATCAGCTGAAGCCAAATTGAAAGCCAAACGCGCGGATCTCAGAAAAAAGGAAGAGTCGGTGATTTCAGATGTGTGGAATGCTTTTTATAATATGCAGACCGCGGCTCAGCAGGTTGAATCCAGTGAAACCCTGCTCATCAGTTCCAAGGAATCATTCCAGGTATCTCTGGCCCGTTATCGAGCCGGCGTCGCAAATATCGTTGAACTGCTCAATGCGCAGAGCACCCTCACTTTCGCCCGGACCCAGCGGGTCCAGGCTCAGACGGATCTTTTCATCTCTTACGCTGAACTACTTCATGCCATCGGTGCCGAACTACCCGTCGATGCCCTTATGAATATGTCTCAAACCAACAGAGAGGTTTCTGCCAATGGCCGTTAGTCTCCAAATCAGAAAACCAACTACAGTCATTTTCCTTACAGCGTTTGCTTTTTTTGCCGGTGTTGCGCTCTGGGGATGCAAGGAAGAAAAAAAGCAGGCTTACACGCCACCGCCTCCCACGGTAAGTGTTGAAAAAGTGGTGCTTCAGACGGTGCCGGTTCACCTCAAATACGTCGCCACCACGGAATCGATCAAAACGGTGGATATTCGCGCCCGGGTGGAAGGCTTCCTGGAAGAACGCCGGTTCGTGGAAGGGGCCGATGTCAAAGAGGGTGATATTATTTTCGTCATTGAAAAGGCCCCCTATGAAGCTGAGTTGGAAATGAGCCTGGCACAACTGGCCAAGGACAAGGCGGCACTCTCCTTTGCCAACGACCAGGTGAAACGGTACAAACCACTTGCGGAGCAGGACTTCGTCACCCAGGAGTCCCTGGATGATTATGTGACCAAATCACGGGAGTCGGCGGCGGCCGTCAAATCCGACCTGGCCCAGATCAAGCAGAACCGACTGAACCTGGGCTACTGCACCATGTATTCCCCCCTCAACGGCCGCATCGGTCGAACCCTGGTGAACGTGGGCAACCTGGTGGGTGCCGGCGGGCAGGACACCAAGCTGGCCACCATCGTACAGCTGGATCCTCTCTACGTCTATTTCAGCCCCAGTGAAAAAGATCTTCGGCTGATCATGAAATACCGCCAGGAAACGAACATCCCGGTGGATATCATTTTGAGCGACGGCACGAAGCATCCCTATCCGGGAAAGGTCGATTTCATCGACAACACGGCCGACCCCAAGGCGAACACCATCAACATGCGGGCTGTTATTTCCAATCCTGAAAAAACGCTCCTGCCCGGCATTTATGTTCAGGCAGACCTGTTCCTCTGCGATGTTCCCAATACGCCACTGATTTCCGAAAAGGCCATCAGCGAGGATCAGACCGGGTCTTATGTTTTCGTGGTGGGAGAAGACAACAAGGTGCAAAAACGGATCGTCGAGGTGGGTTTTGTGTACGAACACAAGAAAATCATCTGGAAAGGGCTGAAGGCGGGCGAAAAAGTGATCGTGGGAGGCTTGCAGATGATACGGCCGGGAATGGCCGTTCAGCCCAAGATGGCCGGTGAAAATTCATCCGGAAATTCCAAAGCACCCGCTCCTTCATCACCGGCCGGAAATACGGACTCCAAGACCGATGGCAAGGCCCACAAAAAGCCTCACGCAGAGTCAGAAAAAGAGAACGCAGAACCGTCTCAGGAAAAAAAATAGAGGCCAGGAAACCCCATGTTCGTCGATTTCTTTATTGACCGACCCATTTTTGCAGGCGTCATCTCCATTGTCATTTCTCTGGCCGGTGCCGTATGCATCATATTGCTTCCGGTTGCCCAGTTCCCACAAATCACGCCGCCGACCGTCCAGGTTCAGGCCACCTACACCGGCGCCAACGCCGAAGTGGTGGAAAAAACCGTTACAACGCCCATTGAAGAGCAGATCAACGGCGTGGAAGGCATGACCTATATGTCCTCCATCAGTTCCAGCGACGGCACCAGCAATATCACGGTTACCTTTGATGTGGGCTATGACCTGGACATCGCCGCCGTGGATGTTCAGAACCGGGTCACCATGGCCCAGCCTCAGGTACCCGAAGATGTCCGTAAATACGGCATCACCACCAAGAAACAATCCCCTGATTTTGTTCTGATCATCTGCCTCTATTCTGATAATGCTGAGTATGATGATCTTTTCTTGAGCAACTACGCCGCCATCAATATCGTGGACCGACTCAAACGCCTTCCCGGTGTCGGAGACGTTGAGATTTTCGGTGAAAAGAAATACGCCATGCGGCTGTGGCTCAACCCCGACAAACTCACCAGCATGGGCATGACCGCCATGGACGTCATTAACGCCGTCCAGGAGCAGAACGTTCAGGTGGCCGCCGGTAGCATCGGCCAGGCGCCGAGCCCCCCCGGTCAGGTCTTTACCTATTCCATCAATACACTTGGGCGTCTCTCCACCCCCAAAGAGTTTGAAGATATCATCGTCCGCACCAAGGAAGACGGTTCCGTGGTAAGGGTCAAGGATGTGGGCCGCGTGGAACTGGGCGCTGAAAACTACGGCTGGTACGCACACTTAAATGGCGGAAAAGCCGCTTGTATCGGGGTATTCCAACTGCCAGGGGCCAATGCCTTGCAGGTGGCCAAAGAGGTTTACGCCAATATGGAGGAACTCAAAGATAGATTTCCCGCCGGCCTCAAGTATACCGCTGCCTATGACACCACCCTCTTTGTCAAGGAATCCATCATCGAAGTCATTAAAACGCTGCTGGAAGCCATGCTGCTCGTGTTTCTGGTGGTTTACATCTTCCTTCAAAACTGGCGGGCCACCCTCGTTCCCGCCATTGCCATTCCCGTTTCACTGGTAGGAACTTTTGCGGTGCTTCAGGCTTTCGGCTTTTCCATCAACACCCTGACCCTATTCGGTCTCGTACTGGCCATCGGTATTGTGGTGGATGACGCCATTGTTGTTGTGGAAAATGCGTCCCGCTGTATCGATGAAAAAGGGATGTCGCCAAAGGAGGCCACGAAAGAAGCCATGCATGAGGTGACAGGCCCCATCATCGCCACCACCCTGGTTCTCATGTCGGTCTTTGTCCCGGTGGCTTTCATGCCCGGCATCACCGGACAGCTCTACCGGCAGTTCGCCCTCACCATTGCCTTTTCCGTGGGCATTTCCGCCATTAATGCCCTCACCCTGAGCCCCGCCCTCTGCGCGACGCTCCTTCGTAAAACCCCGGACCGACAGGCCTGGTTCTTCCGAAAATTCAACCAGGTCTTTAACTGGTGCAGAAACCAGTATCTGAAAGGCGTCAGGTGGTTCATCAAAGCCTGGGTGCTGGTGTTCCTGGTTTTTGCCGGCCTTCTTTTCGCCACCTATTATATGTTTACGATCGTTCCCACCGGTTTCGTCCCCTCGGAGGATCAGGGCTATTTCATGGTCATGCTGCAAACCCCTGAAGGCTCATCCCTGGATCGCACGGAAAAGGTCTGCAATCAGGTGGAAAAAATCCTTAAAAACATGAAGGGGATTGAAAATGTTGTCATGATCGGCGGTTACAACCTTTTGAATTCGGCAAACGATACCTCCTCGGCGGCCGCTTTCGTCATGCTCACGCCCTGGGGCCAGCGAACCACTCCTCAATTGAGTCTAAACGGGCTTATGGGAACCTTCATGGGTGAAGTGGCCGGCATCGATGAGGCGGTCATCATCCCCTTTCCGCCACCGCCCATACAGGGTCTCAGCACTACCGGCGGGTTCGAATTCGAGCTGCAGGATCTCACGGGCGGCAGCCTGGTGGAACTTCGGGCCGTGGCGGAAAAGCTCATGGCAGCCGCCCGAAAAGAACCGGTTCTGACGCCGCTCAGTACCACCTTTGAGGTTAATTATCCTCAGTTTTATATTGAACTGGACCGTACCAAAGCCAAAAGCCTGAAAGTCCCCATTTCGGATGTTTTCAACACCCTTCAGACGTTTCTGGGCAGCATGTATGTGAACGACTTCAACAAATACGGACGTGTCTACCGGGTATTTCTGCAGGCCGAAAAGAACTATCGGGCCAACCGCGAGGATATTAGCAAACTCTACGTGCGGGCCCAGGACGGCAGCATGGTACCCCTTTCCGCGCTGGTAAAGGTCAAACAGATACGAGGCGTTCAGAACGTCAAGCACTACAACCTGTTTCGAACCATTTCCCTTTACGGGGGCAATGCGCCGGGCTACAGTACAGGAGAGGCCATTGCCGCCATGGAGAAGCTGGCAGACGAAAACCTTACCAGCGAATACGGCTATGAATGGACTGCCACCGCCTACCAGGAAATCAAAGCAGGCGGCATGGCCCCATACATTTTTTCACTGGCTTTAATCTTTGCATTCCTGTTCCTGGCGGCCCAGTACGAGAGCTGGATCATGCCCATGATGGTCATGTTGGCGGTGCCCTTGGCGATTCTGGGCGCCCTTCTGGCACAACATATCCGTGGTATCGCCAACGACGTCTACTGCCAGATCGGACTCGTGCTACTCATCGGCCTCGCCAGCAAGAACGCTATTTTGATCGTGGAGTTTGCCAGGGAATTGAGGGACCGGGGCGAATCTATCGTGGAGGCAGCCGTTCAGGCATCCCGAGAACGCTTACGTCCCATCCTCATGACCGCTTTTGCCTTCATTT
>JGI10211J34971_10003457_pt1 | contig 12640 bp, 8 predicted proteins | sample Etolagsediment_FD_34971 | JGI IMG/M metagenome (IMG submission 34971) | reverse complement strand
ATCAAAAGAAACAAATTTATGCTTCTTAAAATATGCCTTCACGGTTTCGTAAGGAATTGAACGATCACCAAACCAATTATAACAAGAATTCAAATCTTTTCCTGGTGCAATTCGGAAATTAATGAAATTCACAGTAGGAAACATATCCTTTAGATAAGTCATCAATACCTTTCCAAATTGAGGGAAATTCCTATCGGTGTATGCAGAATACATCCGACCATTCTTACGATTGCGAAGTACAGTTTCCCAAGAATACTTTGCACCAATGTAATTCTCACCATTATACATTTTCTTCTCGGCACCATTTGGATTTACATACCCCTCACCATCAGTCAGAAATACAACATTGGTTTTTTGTACCTTGTTTTTTGAAACAAAATCAGGAATGACTTGATTCATCATCATCATTGTTTCACCCAGAGGAGTGCCAGAAAGTTCCATATGATTTGGAACATAACCACATCGTGTTTGAAAAGCATTACAAATCATCCACATTGTTTTCATTTGCTTTTCTAATTCACGATTATTCACTTGACTGGTGAAAATATTCATCAGACGAAATGCTTTATCAGGCATCAGAAAACCATCTTTTGGTTCATACGTTGGATGATGATCTGGATCATATTCAATGTATGCTTTTGCATCATTCGTAAAAGAATAAACCTCAAAAGGAATATTCACCTTACGACAGAACCAAATCAGGCAGCATAGTTGCTTATAAGTATCCAGAAGATAATCGCCCATTGAACCAGACCAGTCAAAGATAAAAATCAGACCGTGATTCTTACCATCAGGAAGAACAGAAACCTTACGAAATAGATCTTCATTATACTTATAGGTATGAAGTTTAGCAGTATCAAGAACACCAGTTCGTGCAGTTGATGCCCGAGCATACTGATCCGCAGACTTCTTACATTCAAACTCTTTTACGAGATAAGAAACTTCTCGTTCAGAACTTTTCTTGAATTCACGATAGTTTGCACTCTCTTTCTCAACATAACCCTGATAGTAATCATTAGAATAAAACTTCTCATTTAGTTGATGAATATGAGAGTTTGGAATAATCGCCCAATTCAAATCAAAATCAGGAAGTTCAACATAAGCAGTTCCATTAGAATCCATTCTCTCATTCAAATCTTTTGACTTTTCATCAAAAGAACGAGAAGTCTTGGATTCCAATTCATTCACTTCATTTTGCTGCTGTTGTGGTTGAGAACCCTGAGCAGATTCTGAAGATTCATCTTGAACTGCATCTTCAGTTTCATTCTGCTCATCAGCACTTTCAGATTCCCCTTCCTCGCCTTCTGGAGATTCTTGCTCTACCTTTTCACCTTCTTGATTTCCTTCATTCCCTGAAGGACCTTCCATTGAATTAGAATGCTCTCCAAGTTGTGGAACATTTGCTTCCTGCTCTTCTTTTCGATCTTTCGCATACTCATAAAGTAATTGCGAAATCTTCAGCACATCATCAAAAGTTTCAGCAAGACTAATCCGAGTCAGAAACTCATTCTCTTCATCATTGAAAGGAATTTGGTGAAATGCACCAATCTTGAAATACAGATTGATACGGTCAATCAAACTCATCCTTTCAAACTTCTCTCCCTTCACTGAAAAGAAGTCTTCATCATTCAATTCTTGATATCCATTGTAAAAAGTACGAGAAAGTCCACCATACTTCTTCTTCATTAGACGCTCTACACGAGCATCTTCTACTACATTTACAAAATCTTTAGGAACATTGGGATATTCTACTCGCCAATCAATATTATCAGTAAAAAGTGCGTGTCCAACTTCGTGTGCAACCAGAAGATCATACACAGTATTACTAGCTTTCTGCCAGTTTGGAAGTGTCAATACACGACGCTGAACATCAAACATCGCAGTCATTACATTACGATGCTCAACAACAATATTCTCAGTTGCCAGACACCTGGCAAGCATTCCTTTCACTTCCTTGTTAATCATACAGGTGCTGTCTCTGAACTCCTTGTATTATAACAGGTCTCTCAAGGTTCTATGAGGACTTCTATGACAGTTTCTTAAGTGCCCTAGAGTGTCTTTAAGTGCCTTTAAGTGTCTTTAAGTGTTTTTAAGTGTCTTTAAGATATACCCTCACTATCAACCCCAGCAAGGGTATTCTAATCACATTTCAAAAGAATGTCAAGAGTACTTATACTTATATTAAAAAACCCCACCAGAATCATCTGGGAGGGTAAAATCCCTCCTTATTATAGCATTAAATTTTTATTGAAAAATCAAAGAGCAAAAAGTGCTTGTTGTGCTTCTACAAACTTTGCGTCTGCCTGTGCTTCTAAATCTGCTTTTAGAGTCTCATCAGTCTCTTGTTGTGCCTGTTGGCGAAGTGCAGCAGATTCATCCAGTGGAGTTTGGACTGAATTGAATTGAACTTCGGTTAATTCTTGAACGACTTTCTTTCCATTATTGGGATTTACAATATCAGCAATCACAGTAGTATCAGGAACTCTGGAAAGACACACATCAATACCATCTTCATCGTGCATCCAAATTCTTACATCAAGACCAGGAAACTCTGCTTCAGGATGTCTTTTTTCGACTGGATTATTACCACACATATAATTTCCACTGTGAACGCAAATCCAATAGTGCTTAAGATATTTCATAGTTCTATAAGTGTTTGTGATTATTTATATAACTGGAACACCATACTCTTGTGAGAGTTGTTGGTTGACTTCATTAAAAGATTTAATAAGTCTTTCTTTTTCTTCATTTGAAATAAACCATTTACCTTTATTATTCTTTACTAAATTAATTTCTTCTAGTGTGATAGGGTTTACTTCAACTCTTAGTCTTTTATCTATGTTATTTTTATTTTGAAACCTTGTCAAAGCACTATCATTGCTAATTTTTCCAGTAATTAAACATTTATATTTTCTATTCTTTTGCCTTCTTGTATTCTCACTTCTTTGTTCTGGTGTTAGTCCATATAAACCAATTTTTAATCTTTTGTGAGTTTCTATTGTTTTATCGGTCATTTCTTTTCTTTTTTCTTTACTTATTCCAAAAATACCAGTTCCATTTTCACGGTGCTTCTTTACTGCTTTTTTTGAGTGTATACTTCTTTCTTCATGCGTCATAAATTCTATCCCAACACCTCTTTCTCTATTTCTTTTCGCAGATAGTTTACCATTTTGTTTTCTTTTTTCATAAGACATTCCCCAAAAACCAACGACATTTTCTTTTTGAGTTTCCATTGCTTTCTTATTCGATTCTCTTCTTTCCTCTAAAGTCATTCCACCAATACCCAAACCTTTTTCATAATTATCTTTTCCAGTTTTTAACCCAGATTTTCTAGCAATTTCTTTTCTTTCTTCTTTGGTGAACTTAAATAATCCAGTTCCAGTTTCTTTTTGTTTTTGTATAGTTTTCTTGCCGATTTCTACCTTTTCTTCGTGGGTTAAGGAAAAAATACCAGTACCATTTTCTTTATGGCGCAATCCAACCTCTCTGGCAATTTTGAATGATATTTTTGCCCCACAACTTTCATTTAAGCAATATGGGTCTGTATTGAATACTGGTAATATTAATCTCTTCTCAATTTCTATTGCCTCATAATACCCTTCATCCGTATATGGAAAAAATTGAAGTATTTGTTTTTGTGGTGTATAAAAATCCCACATCCATTTATGAGTTACTGGAGAACCCATATAATATTCATTATATCTCTCTTCCTTATGCAGTCCATAATAATAATGCATTATCTCCTCAAATGTGATTTTATACACATAAATGCGGGGTTGTCTCTTAGACATAATCCTACTCCGATTTGTTCGCATTACTATTTATAAGACTAAGCATTAAAAAGGAGAGGTATAAACCTCTCCTACCTGAAAAGTGCGAACAAACCAGGCGATTCTATTTATACGACTGGAACACCGTACTCTTTTGAGAGTTGTTGATTGACTTCATCCATTGACGGAAATCCTTTTACAGTTGCCCACGAGACAATTGAATATCGATTACCACTAACTACTGGTTCTACACCATGCATATAATGATGATTAGAAGGAAAACAAACCATCATTCCTGGTTCTGGTCTTATTCTTATTTTGAGTTCTGGGAATATAAAATCACCGCCCTCAAAATCGTCATTGAGGTAGAAAACTATGGATAAATCACGGTTTGTTGATTTTTTCCAAATCTTTTCACCTCTTGGAGTTACCCAAATACTTTCCCCATCAATATGAGGTTTATAGTGTCCTCCAATACCATAAGAAAGAACCTGTGGTATTTCACTACTATCAACTTCACACTGATAAAAAGGATTGATGATTTCTCTTACTGTATTGCGGAATAAGTCCTCAATCTTTGGATACAGAGGACCCATAGGGACGATTTGAGTATCTCTGGTTTGTTTATCTACAATCCAAGATGTTTGCCCTGTCGCATTTGTTTTGTCTGGATCAAAAACTGAAAGGTCTTCTGCTGGTGATGACTTAATGTGTTCTACTAGTTCTTGAAGACCTTGTGAGTTAATGACATTAGGACGAATCAAGACATAAGATAAAGGATTATCAATCATATCAGTAATGTTGTTTTGACTATTTATTGTGGTAATCCGTTTGCTGCTGCTGAGGTTGCATCAAATGCTTTTCTGGCACCACTTAATGGTCCTTTTGGTGATGCTGTAGCAGTATCGTTAGAATAATCAATACGGTCTACTGTTGATGCTCCAGGTGCTGGACCTGGACCACCACCACCAAAGTAACCAAAAGAACTATTACCTGTTGCTGCTAACTGATATTTAACAGCACTCAATGGACCTTTAGGTGATGCTGTTGCGGTGTCATTGGAGTAATCAATACGGTCTACTGAAGATAAGGATGTGTATCCACCACCAAAGTAACCAAAAGAACTATTACCTGTTGCTGCTGTCAAATATCTAGCAGCACTTAATGGTCCTTTAGGTGATGCTGTAGCAGTATCATTAGAGTAATCTATACGATCTACTCTTGACACTGGACCATTACCACCACCAAAGTAACCAAAAGAACTATTACCTGTTGCTCCTAAACCATATCTAGTAGAACTCAATGGACCTTTAGGTGATGCTGTTGCGGTATCATTAGAATAATCAATACGGTCTACTGTTGATTTTGCTGGTAAACCACCACCAAAGTAACCAAATGATGAGTTTCCTGTTGCTGATAAGTTATATCTAGCAACACTCAATGGACCTTTAGGTGATGCTGTTGCTGTGTCATTAGAGTAATCTATACGGTCTACTGTTGATACTGTAACACCACCACCAAAGTAACCAAAGGAACCATTACCTGTTGCTGCTAAGTAATACCTAGCAAGACTTAATGGACCTTTTGGTGATGCTGTTACAGTATCGTTAGCATAACTGATACGATCTACTGTTGAGAATGGACCAGGAAAACCACCACCAAAGTAACCAAAGAATGTTGGTGGATAATTTTGGACTGGTGAGTTTGCTGGTGGTAGTGTGGCATCAGTTACTGGTAGTGCGTTTGCTCTGGGACTTGATGCTGCTGAACCATATCTAGCAGAACTTAATGGTCCTTTTGGTGATGCTGTTGCTGTATCATTAGAATAATCTATACGGTCTACTGTTGCTGTTGGATAATAACCACCACCAAAATATCCAAATGAACTATTACCTGTTGCTGCTAAGTATCCTCTACCAGCACTTAATGGTCCTTTTGCTGCTGCCGTTGCGGTATCATTAGCATAATCAATACGGTCTACTGTTGAGTATGTGGTACTATAACCACCAGCAAAATAACCAAAATCACTATTACCTGTTGCTCCTATTGCTCTTCTAGCAAGACTCAATGGTCCCTTAGGTGATGCCGTGGAGGTATCATTAGAGTAATCTATACGATCTACTGTTGATTTTGGACCAGGATAACCACCACCAAAGTAACCAAAAGAACTATTACCTGTTGCTGCTAAATTATATCTAGCAAGACTTAATGGTCCTTTTGGTGATGCTGTAGCAGTATCATTAGAGTAATCTATACGGTCTACTGTTGATACTGCACCAGGACCACCACCACCAAAGTAACCAAAGGAACTATTACCTGTTGCTGCTAAAAGATATCTAGCAAGACTTAATGGACCTTTTGGTGATGCTGTTGCTGTGTCATTGGAGTAATCTATACGGTCTACTGTTGAGAATGGTCCAGGAAAACCACCACCAAAGTAACCATAAGAAGCATTACCTGTTGCTCCAAAGTATCTTCTACCAAGACTTAATGGTCCTTTAGGTGATGCTGTTGCGGTGTCATTAGAGTAATCAATACGATCTACTGTTGAGTATGTGGGATATCCACCACCAAAGTAACCAGTTTGTGGAGTTGCTACTACACCAGTTCCAAAGTTTGTGAGACCTCCTGGTGGTGCTGAGAAAAGATAACCAGGAATTGTAGTTGGTAGTGCATTTGCTAGAGGACTTGATGCTGCCACCCCATATCTAGCAATACTCAACGGCCCCTTTGCTGCTGCTGTTGCTGTGTCATTAGAATAATCAACACGATCTACTGTTGATGATGTAGGAGAACCACCACCAAAGTAACCAAAAGAACTATTTCCTGTTGCCCCTAATATTCCTCTTGCAAGACTTAATGGACCTTTAGGTGATGCTGTTGCTGTGTCATTAGAATAATCAATACGATCTACTGTTGATTTTGAACCAGGACTACCACCACCAAAGTAACCAAATGAACTATTACCCGTTGCTGCTAAACTCTGTCTACCAAGACTTAATGGTCCTTTTGGTGATGCTGTAGCAGTATCATTAGAGTAATCAATACGATCTACTGTTGAGTATGCGGGATCACCACCACCAAAGTAACCAAAGGAAGCATTACCTGTTGCTGCGAAGTATCCTCTTGCAAGACTTAATGGACCTTTAGGTGATGCTGTTGCTGTGTCATTAGAATAATCAATACGATCTACTGTTGATTTTGGACCAGGATAACCACCACCAAAGTAACCAAAAGAACTATTACCTGTTGCTGCTAAAGCATATCTAGCAAGACTTAATGGTCCTTTTGCTGTTGCAGTATCATTAGAATAATCTATACGGTCTACTGTTGAGAATGGACCAGGATAACCACCACCAAAGTAACCAAAAAAACTATTACCTGTTGCTGCTAACCATCCTCTAGCAATACTCAGTGGTCCCTTAGGTGATGCTGTTGCTGTGTCATTAGAATAATCAATACGATCTACTGTTGATTTTGGACCAGGATAACCACCACCAAAGTAACCAAAATTTGGTACTGAATATTCTCCATAATAAGGACTTGGACTTAACCATACATCAGGTTTGACGGGCCAATTTCCTGTATTCTGTCGTTCTCTTACATCAAGTAAAGCAAATATTCCTCTTTTATTAGTTACTGCCATTTGTTAAATAAGGACTATGAGGATACTTCCAGTATTCCAGTTTCTTATACCTATTTAGAATGTAAGGAGACAATACATCTTCTGGTTTCTTGGAAGTCTTCTTGACTTCTTTTCTTACATAGTGCATATCCTTGAGATACCACTGGTCGTCATTCTCACGATGTTTATTTTCTACATTCTTAAAGTCGTGAGAATAATAATCCAACTCCAGAAACTCATAAATCCTTCTCATTGTTTCTTCTGGAGTATTCACTAAATCATTATATTCAACAATCAATAAGTGTCTTGTGTCATTCTTCACAAATGCCTGTGATAAAGACCACAGTGCTTGCTCTACAATACCATCATCACTCATTAGATACTGACAACGGTTATCATCATCCACAGTCACACCTCTTTCAATCAGGTGTTGGTCTATAAAAGAAACCTGATCTTCATTACGATGAACCATTGTAATAAAAGATGTGAGGATTTCTAATACATCTCTTACAGGGCAGATGATTTTTGGATTTGGTGTGATATAAGTTTTGATTCTTTCAATGTTATTAGGCCAGGCACGACAATGATCTATAATAATCTCTTCTTCTCTTTCGTAATAATAATTCTCAATGTAACTTGAAATAATCTTATAAGCATTTTGTGGTTTTGGATAACCTAAGTACTGTTCACTCTGTTTTAGATATTCCTCAGTATGATACATCAATTCCATCACAGGACTGACTGGATTTGCGTGAATATTTGGATTTTGATCTAAGATACTTTTGAGTAAGGTGCTTCCAGATCGTGGAAGTCCTGCCATAAAATGATAAGTTTTCATATACACTTTAAGAGTTTATCAATCGTTTGTGAAGAGACCTTATAAGTTTCTCTCATTTGTTTTTCATTTGGATTTTGATTATGCCAGAATGCTTTTCCGTCTGGTTCAATATTATAATCAGCAGGTTCTAATAAAAGATAAGACCTGAGTTGCTCTTTATCTTTGATTTCTACCACATCTTTTCCAAACCAATTATAAAATTTTTGAGTGGATACAATTGCTGGAATATGAGTATATCCTCTTAGATGTGTAAGAACATAAAGTCTTGATGTTCCTGCTGGTCCTGCTTGAATCTGACCTTCTACTGGTATCACAATGCGTATTGGATCAATGTGATTTGTATTATCTATGTGCTCTAAAATTGCCTGTAAAAATCCACACTGATGTCTTATATGATTTGGGTCATTAATCCACTGGTCTCTTCCATCATCAGTGATATAAGAAACTGGAAACTCTGGAACATAATATGCCTTATACATTTTTCTTTCTCTTTTGATGATTTGTTGCGAACTCAAATGCTTCTGTAAACTGTTCTGGTGTGATGTCTTTTAGGATTGGTTTTAGATTTTCATAAAGATATTCTGGAGATGAGATCATTGTATCAAAATCCAAATAGATTGTTGGTATATTGTGTTCTTTTTCTAGTTTCTTATAGTTATCAAATATCTTATGAAAAAATGAAAGTTGCTCCTCATAGTTTTTTGCCTCCCATAATCCTCCTGGTTGTTGATTATGAAATGCTCTGGACTTTGCCGAATCCTCAAACTTTCTTACTGGAATAATCATATAATCAATGGTAAATGAATTCAGGAGTCTATCCATTTGATTAAGAAATGCTGGAGACTTTAGAATATAAGGAGTATCATCCCATTGTTTATCCAGTCCAGAGTTACAGTTTTCGTAAATATAATTGGTAAATGTTTCTTTTGTATATCCAGTATCAAGTCCAAGATATGAAAGAATAATCACAAGAAATGTTGTTCCACATCTTCCAGTTCCAGTGATATAGACCTTATGTTTCATTACCACTCCTTGACTGGATTAAAGAAAAATAACTGAACTAATCTACCGTTTTCTAGTGTATTACCGAAATTAAAGTTATGAGAGTGCCATAGATGAGTGCGAAACAATACTAGTCTATTATACCTCATCGGGCACAAAAAGTAACGAGTCCACTTTGATCTGTCAAGTCCATCACCATAAATTGTCGTCCACCAACATTCTTTATATGTTGGATATCCATAAAACTGTGCTTCCTCATCAGTCTTTGGAATGTTTTCTGATTTGAGAGTATTGTGTCTCCAAAAAGATGTGCCACCTTCATCAACACAATCTTCTGGTGCTGACATATAAATCACAGCACCCCATTCCCAAGATGGATCTACGTGAACGTCTTGTTTATGACTATCAGTTTCTAATGAGATGCGAAAGTAACCATTCTTGTCGGCAGGGATGAGTGGTTCTTTGACTAGTTTCTCAAAGGAATGGTGAATGTCTTGAGAATAATAAGAACCATTAGAGTTTCTGCCAGGATATGTATAGTCGTCTGTTGGTTCTGGGTATTCTGTGGTTAATGCAAAGTCTCTAACTTCTTGTGGATTTTGATAGAAGTCATCCACAACAATAATATTTTGTCTCATAATATATGTGGTTTTGAGTATTTATTGTGGTAGTCCGTTTGCTGCTGCTGAGGTTGCTGCTAAACCATGTCTAGCAACACTTAATGGTCCTTTAGGTGATGCTGTTGCGGTGTCATTAGAGTAATCTATACGGTCTACTGTTGATAGTGGTCCAGGATTACCACCACCAAAGTAACCAAAAGAACTATTACCGGTTGCTGCTAAACTATTTCTAGCAAGACTTAATGGACCTTTAGGTGATGCCGTTGCTGTATCATTAGAGTAATCTATACGGTCTACTACTGATGAACTACCACCAAAGTAACCAAAGGAACTATTGCCAGTTGCTGCTAAAATATATCTAGCAACACTTAATGGACCTTTAGGTGATGCCGTGGAGGTGTCATTAGAGTAATCAATACGGTCTACTGTTGATCTAAGAGGTACTGGAACACCTGGACCAGCAGCAGAACCAAAATAACCAAAAGAACTATTACCTGTTGCCGCTCCTCCTGCTCCAGCAACACTCAATGGTCCTTTTGGTGATGCTGTTGCAGTATCATTAAAGTAATCTATGCGGTCAACTACTGATGTTACTGTTGGAAAAGGAATCCAACCACCACCAAAGTAACCGAATGAACTATTACCCGTTGCAAATGTTCCTACTTTAGAAACACTTAATGGCCCTTTAGGAGATGCTGTAGCAGTATCATTAGAATAATCTATACGGTCTACAGAAGTAGTAGAAGCAGTAACAGTTGAAGCAGGACCACCACCAGCAAAGTAACCGAATGAACTATTACCTGTTGCTCCTGGATAATATTTATTAACACTTAATGGTCCCTTAGGAGATGCTGTTGCAGTATCGTTAGAGTAATTTATACGGTCTACTACTGATGATGAATTACCACCACCAAAGTAACCAAAGACAAAGAATGTTGGTGGATAATTTTGGACTGGTGAGTTTGCTGGTGGTAGTGTGGCATCAGTTACTGGAAGTCCGTTTGCTCTGGCACTTGTTGCTCCTAAGTATCCTCTAGCAGCACTTAATGGTCCCTTAGGTGATGCTGTTGCTGTGTCATTAGAGTAATCTATACGGTCTACTGTTGAGAATGAACCAGGAGAACCACCACCAAAGTAACCAAAAGAACTATTACCTGTTGCTGCTAATGAAAGTCTAGAAACACTCAATGGACCTCTTACTGATGCCGTTGCAGTGTCATTAGAATAATCTATACGGTCTACTGTTGATACTGCAGGAAAACCATCATCAAAGTAACCAAAGGAACTATTACCTGTTGCTGCCAACAATCCCCTAGCAACACTCAATGGACCTTTAGGTGATGCTGTTGCAGTATCATTAGAGTAATCTATACGGTCTACTGTTGATACTCCAGTAGGATAACCACCACCACCAAAGTAACCAAAAGAACTATTACCTGTTGCTGCTAAGTATCGTCTTGCAGCACTTAATGGTCCTTTAGGTGATGCTGTTGCGGTGTCATTAGAGTAATCTATACGGTCTACTGTTGATGATGTAGGATAACCACCACCAAAGTAACCAAAAGAACTATTACCTGTTGCTGCTAATGAAAGTCTAGCAACACTCAATGGTCCTTTTGGAGATGCTGTTGCTGTGTCATTGGAGTAATCTATACGGTCTACTACTGATGTTGTAGGAGTACCACCACCAAAGTAACCAAATGAACTATTACCTGTTGCTGCTAAACTATATCTAGCAAGACTTAATGGTCCTTTAGGAGATGCTGTTGCGGTATCATTAGAGTAATCAATGCGGTCTACTATTGAAAATTGTGGAGAACCAGCAGAAGGACTACCACCACCAAAGTAACCAGTTTGTGGAGTTACTACTGCACCAGTACCAAAGTTTGTGAGACCTGCTGGTGGTGCTGGTATGAGTACTGGAGGGAGAGATTGTGGAAGTCCGTTTGCAAGAGCACTTGATGCTCCTAAGTATCCTCTACCAGCACTCAATGGACCTTTAGGTGATGCTGTAGCAGTATCGTTAGAATAATCAATACGGTCTACTGTTGATACTGAACCAGGATTACCACCACCAAAGTAACCAAAGGAACTATTACCTGTTGCTGCCAAGTATCTTCTAGCAACACTTAATGGTCCTTTAGGTGATGCTGTTGCTGTGTCATTAGAGTAATCTATACGGTCTACTGTTGATACTGCAGGAAACCCACCACCAAAGTAACCAAAAGAACTATTACCTGTTGCTGCTAAAGCATATCTAGCAGAACTTAATGGTCCTTTAGGTGATGCCGTGGAGGTATCATTAGAGTAATCTATACGGTCTACTGTTGAGAATGCACTAGGATAACCACCACCAAAGTAACCAAAAGAACTGTTACTTGTTGCTGCTAAAGCATATCTAGCAAAACTCAATGGTCCTTTAGGTGATGCCGTGGAGGTGTCATTAGAATAATCTATGCGGTCTACTGTTGAGAATGGACCAGGAAAACCACCACCAAAATATCCAAAGGAACTATTACCTGTTGCTGCCAAGTATCTTCTAGCAACACTTAATGGTCCTTTTGGAGATGCTGTTATATTATCATTGGAGTAATCTATACGGTCTACTGTTGATGTTGTAGGATAACCACCACCAAAGTAACCATAAGAACCATTACCTGTTGCTGATAAGTATCCTCTAGCAAGACTTAATGGACCTTTAGGTGATGCTGTAGCAGTATCATTAGAATAATCAATACGGTCTACTGTTGAGAATGGACCAGGAGTACCACCACCAAAGTAACCA
>JGI10211J34971_10003456_pt1 | contig 12641 bp, 15 predicted proteins | sample Etolagsediment_FD_34971 | JGI IMG/M metagenome (IMG submission 34971) | reverse complement strand
TGTGCGTGACGAGACTATCGAGGGACCAAACCCCTTCCGCTGGCAAAATGTGAAGAGCGATGAACTGTTTAGGGGTAAGCGAGTTGCGCTCTTCTCTTTGCCTGGAGCGTTCACTCCAACTTGCTCTACCTATCAGCTGCCAGGATTTGAAGACAACTATCCTAGGATGCGTGAACTCGGAGTTGACGAAGTGTACTGCATTTCTGTCAACGATGCGTTTGTGATGAATGCTTGGGCCAAAGCTCAATCAATTGAATCTGTAAAGGTAATACCTGATGGATCTGGCAACTTCACTCGATTCATGGGAATGTTGATTGGAAAGAACCATCTAGGNTTTGGGATGCGTTCATGGCGNTACATGTGTGTGATCACTGACGGTGTGATTGAACGGTGGTGGCAAGAACCAGGCATCAATAACGACGGTGAAGATGATGATCCGTATATTGAGACTACTCCTGAAAACATGCTTGCATACCTTGAGTCTTCTAGTGGGTCATAAGGTTAAACAGTGGCCTGAAGAAGGCGATGGTGGAGTAAGCCGCGAAAGTTATATCTATGAGTGGATTGACTCTTTCGAGCCAAAAAGCATCTTTTTTGATGTAGGATCTTGCTGTGGTCAGTTTGCTGCTTATGCTTCAGATAAAGGGCANGAGGTGTGGGCTTTTGAACCTGGAGTAGCAAACTCTAACCATATTAAAGAGGCACTCAATCAGTGTTCTCTTGACTTTGAGTTGGTTACAGAGCCTGTGTACTCACACAAAACCTTAATTCAGTGGAATGATGGTCAACCAAGAGTCGGAGGCCATCACAAGTTTATTGTCGAGCAGGGCGAGTTTCAGGGAGATGAGAACCTTAGAGGATTGTATCGTTCAGCTCAAAGCCAATCACTTGAAGAGCGACACACCTGCTTTTTAGATCAATTTCCACAGGCTGACTATATTAAAATTGATGTGGACGGAGCTGAACGAGCTGTGTTAAGAGGAGCTAAACAGCAACTCAACTCAGCACGTGAGTTGTGTGTAGAATTCAATGTCGATTGGCCAACTGAGATTAGGGGATTTAAGGAGACTAGCCGTCGGCAGATCCAAGGCACTCTCTATAATGTATTTTATAAAAATGATAACTAGACAATGCACCAAAACTATGCTAAATTATGTGTCATAGCCTATTTCGATACAAACGCTGGCGAACAGCGCGGGCGAGGCTATCGAAGAGCGTGCGACCGAAGGGAGTTAACGGGTGAAACGTAGTTTCTTATCGTTCTACGCCACACTTGCGTCTACACTATGAAATCTATTAGTTTTATCCAGGCTTACTTTAACACTGGTTCCAAAACAAATTCCTATTTTCTTCCCTACTCTGCTGGTTGTATTTGGAGTTATTTACAGTCTCTTTCTGATAATCCTTATACCTTGAATAGGTTAGTCTTCAAAAGAGAACCTATTGAAGACTTAGCACAGCTATTACAAAATGATACTATTGTAGGTTTTTCTTGTTACATTTGGAATAGAAACTACAACCTTAAACTAGCTAAGAGACTAAAAGAACTTAATCCAAATGTTAAGATTGTTTTTGGGGGACCAGAGCTAGAAGTTACTGATCCTGAATTCTTTTCTCTACATCCCTACATAGATGTTCATGTAATTAATGAAGGCGAACTAGTTTTTGCTGACTTAGTATATAACATTGACAATCTTCCATCGGTAAATGGTATTATCTTTAATCAAAATAATACTACTGTAAGAAATCCTCCCGCTAAAAGAATTGATGAACTGTCTGACTTGCCAAGTCCTTATCTTGATGGCACGTTTGATAAACTTGCTAAAGACAATCCTGATATAGAATGGAACTGCACAATAGAGACTAACAGAGGTTGCCCCTACAAATGCACGTTCTGTGATTGGGGATCTCTAACCTACTCTAAGATTAAAAAGTTTAGTCTTGAGAGAGTTTTTGCTGAACTAGACTGGGTATTTAATCATAATTGTTTTAGTGTAGAACTAGCAGATGCAAACTTCGGAATATTTGTTGAGAGAGATAACCTTATAGTTGATGAATTTATTAAATTAACTAATAAGTATGATAGACAAATTCATTTTGCTACTAATTGGGCTAAGAATCAAAACAAAGCAATAGTTGGATTAGTTAAAAAATTAATTTCAGATGGTAGACAGACTAATGCTTTTGTAACTATATCTCTACAATCTTTAACTGATAGTGTGCTAGAGGCTATCAACAGAAAGAATTTACACGTAAATAAGTTTAATGAGATTTATGAAGACTGTCAGAAGAATAATGTACCTCTTAGCACTGAGATAATTATAGGACTACCTAATGAAACTTTCACAACCTATAAGCAGAGTTATTATAAACTATTTTCTGTAGCTCCTAATATTCATGTCAATATTTACAAATTAACAGGCTTAAACAATGCAGAGTTATATTTGACTAAGCAAGATGGATCAGAGTTTAGCAAGATTTTTGACTGGCTTGATAGCGATACTGATGATATTGATGAAGAGTATAAATGGGTAAAATCTACTAACTCAATGCCTTATGATGATATGTATTCTGCTACTGAATTTTCTTGTTTTATTAACACTTTTCATATGCGGGGTTTGACAAACTTAATTTCAAGACATCTTAATGATAGTGGCTTGATGACTTATGAAAATTTTTATGAAAAGCTGTATCTATATATAAAAAAGCAACCTTTTTTCAAAGATTACTTTAATTACTTTAGAGAGCAGTATGATCAGTGGTACTTGACTGGTAAAAGTAACTTTCACTCTATCTCTTCTGTTAACTTTTACGCTAATAACTATTTGTATCATCTTTTTCTTAAACTACATCATGAAAATAAAATTAAGTTTACTTTTGAACTACTTTTAGACTTTCTAGATGATCAAGCTATTTTTATAGATAAAGTCTTTGAATTACAAAAAGAATCTGTGATAACTTTTAGTAACCAAACACAATATCCCAAGTTTGTTCACGGTTACGAACTCTATAACTCTTCACAAGTTTTTGATAACTTTGATGACTTTATAAGTAAGTTGTATTTCTTTAGGATGAGTTCTTATGGTAAGGCTTTAATTAAACACGTTTCTCTTAATCAAGCAGCATAATTAAGTCTTAACTTGCTTCACACTTATTTATTTGATATTCTATTAAAAATTCAGATAGTAGGAGAAATAAATGCCCAACTGGTGTGATAACAAGGTAAATTTCAGCTTCAGCACTGAAGAAGCGGCTCAAGAGTTTTTCAAAGTAGTTCAAGCCTACAATGATGATAGTGAAAATAATACTCTTCTCGGTTGGTTCGTCCCTGTTGATGAAGAAGATAATAACTGGTCTCGTGTCGAGAAGTGGGGTACAAAGTGGGACGCTCAACTGTATGACTGGCTTTTAGATGGTAGATCTGTTCATCTTGGTTTTGATACAGCTTGGGGCCCGCCAGTTGAAGTTTTTCGAGCCGCACTTGAGATGGGTATCCAAGTAAATGCATCCTACTATGAACCTGGCATGTGCTTTGTTGGATCTTTTGATGAGGATGGTCAGGAAGAGTTCTACGAGTACGGTAACGAAACTGCTGCAACAGTTCGTGAATTTATTGGCGAATACCTGGACGATATGTATGCTATCTCTGATCAGATGGCAGAATGGGAAGCTGAAGAAGCACATGACAGTGATGGGGGAGTAGAGAACTTTGGCTAAAGCTAATTTTGGTGAAGTGGTTGGTAAGTGTGAGATTTGCACCATCAATCTTTGGGATTCATGCGGAGGTAAACCAGCTGTGTGGCCTTGTAATGTAAAGGACTGTCCTTATGAGGAAGCTGCTCTTCAACATGCTCACTTTAATGTAGAGACTGGTGGGGGCATGGGTTCTGGTCTTGGACAGATTGACTTCTGATGATTGATCAAACTGACAAAGAAGCTGAATACTATAGAGACATGGTTGTTTCTCAGGGAAACCATATTGAAACTCTTAAAAGTGATATGGCTGAGTTAACAGAATCATACTATAAGCTCGTTAAACGAGTAAAACAACTTACTGAAGAGCGCGATAATCTCAAAGCGCAGCTAGGTATTCAACAATACTGGGAGTCCGATGAAGAAGCCTAATATGTTACAGAGTCGTAAGTATAGGACTCGTGCTGATGAAGGTATCCAGTTTTGCTTAGATAAACTTCAATTTGATACCGTCCTCGACATTTGTTGCGGGGACGGTTTTCATGCTGAAATATTCAAACAAAATGATAAGAAAGTTACCTGCGTAGATAAAAGAAACTTATATGCTACAAAATATGTCGGTTTGTATCAAGATTTTCAATTCGAACCTCACGATCTGACTTGGTGCTGTAAGGCATTGGAGCACCAGTTAAACGTCAATGATTTTCTTAAAAAGGTTAGACGTGAAACAAAAGTTGGTGGACATACTTGCATGACAGTTCCTCCATTAAAGCACGATATTACAGGAGGACACGTCACTCTTTGGAACGCAGGATTACTACTGTATAATTTGGTTTTAGCAGGATTTGATTGTTCTAATGCTCATATTAAAACTTATAAATATAACATTACTGTGATAGCTAAAGCCGCTGATTTTGAGATACCTCCTTTATTCTATGATCTTGGTGACATCGAATTATTAAAACCCTGGCTACCAGATTTTTGTGAAGAACCGTTTGATGGGCAGATCTTGGAGTATAATTGGGATTGACAATAATTGTAAATCATGTAACATGTATATATGTTAAATTCGTACTGGGAGTATGCAGGTACTCGGTACAAACATAAATTTAAAGTCTTAGAAGCATCTCATGGAAACTATCATGATGTTTCATTTCATCTTTTTGATGAACCTTCTTTTGAAAATTATGATTGGACTGTTGAACCTGCTCAATCTATAAAAAATCTCATGTTAACTCGTGCCTTACAGTTACGAGACTCTTACTCTTATCTAAAATTTTGGTTTAGCGGTGGGAATGATAGTACCACCGCTCTTAATATTTTCTTAGATAATAACATTCACATTGATGAGATTGTAACTTATAAGTTCGCTCCAGATAATAAGGAAACTAATCCAGGTGATTATGAGATAGATAACTATGTTATCCCCTATTTGAAGGAGCTGCAAAAGTCAATTCCAAAGACAAAAATTAAAATACTTACTTTTGATCATAATTATTTTGAACGTTACTTAGGTGATAAATGGGTTCACACAAAGAATAATCTTAGTCTCCGCCATTTTTATAGCCCAAAAATAAATGGCAAAAACTTCTGTAATATAGTTTGTGATGGAGAGCCTATGATTGAATGTGTTGAGGGTAAATGGTATGCAGAGTTTTGGGATACTGATAACTATGGAGAATTTGCTCCATACAAAAACGTAGAATTATTCTATACAACACCCTATCTTCCTGAACTGCACGCAAAACAGTGTCACTTAATGAAACATGTTCTTGAAAGAGAACACTTGAAAAGACCTAAATACCATGAATGGAAAAAACTATTAAGAGAGAATCTCAGAGATAAACCTATTGCACCTGAGCCTTGGTGGTTTCAAAAAAAGTCAGTTACTCCAAATATTATTCAGTATACTTTCGGACCAAAAGATAAGTATATGCTACAAACTATGACGCAGGATCATCGAGATAAAATTAGGTATCAAATGAATCTTTCCGTTGGTGGTCATAAACTTTTCAGACTTCAACACGGATTTAAGGCACATAACTTTTTCTTAGGAGACTAAAATGAATATTTATGACTATAAAGGATATTATACTGACTATCTTAAAGAACGCTCAGTCAGTCTTAAAGATCCTCTTCATCTTGAGCCTTTTAATGTAGAAATGCATTGGCAAGCTTTGATTGAATGGGCTGAGAGCAACCTAGACCTCGCAACTGTAAAGGACTATATTCCAAGACCATTTACTAGAGAAGACGCTTTGCGACAAGCTGTTATGGTTCAAAATTTAGGTTATAGTAAGCACAACACTACTGAATTAAATTGGGGTATTGAACCTGAACACAATGAGATTTTAAAGAAGTTTTTAGGAGAAAAAGCTCTTTCACGATTAGACCTTGAAGAGGATTCTATGTTAGTAAGACTACTAAGATATGATCCAGGTCATTGTATTCCTCTTCATACCGACTCTTATGACGGTTTCAAAAAACTTTATGGGTCTAAAGCCCTCATTAAAAGGTATTTTATTGCGGTTTCTCCTTGGGACTGGGGTCACTTTTTGCAGATTCATGACAATATGATTCATCACTGGGAGCCAGGGTATTGTGTAGAAGTGCCAAATGAAGCTTTTCATCTTAGTGGTAATTGTGGTATTTCTCCTAAGTATACCCTGACAGTTACTGGGTTTGTTAATGACTAAGATTGTTACTGTAGGTCATTCAGGTTATCTTGGATCTTATCTTGTCGATAGGTTTAAGACTGAGATTTGGCCTGGAAGGTTTCATTGGAGTGAAGAGTGGTGGAAATGGGCAGGAAATCAACTTGATCCAGATGTTGTATTTTATGTTGCTCGTGCCTGTAAAAAAGAGCCTCCAAGAAGAACAAAAGATACTTTACTGAATGAATCTCGTGGTATAACTAGGGCTTTGATGGCTTTTCCAAATGCACACTTTATTTATACAAGCACTAAGGTTGTAAATGGTTACACCAATGATTGGGTAAGACCTATATCATTGAGAGATTTAGGAACTCATTTTGAGGAATCTTTAGAGGGTATGTACCAAAACGATACATTACATCTGCCTATTCTTTCAGATAAAGCTGTTAACAGATTTCCAGCTATTGAAAGTTTATCTGAGGAGCACCAACTCTACGCTAGGGCAAAAGAGATAGGAGAAACATTAGTGCGTCACTGTGCTAAGTCTCACACTATTTTTAGAATTTGGGATATAGAGTAAGTTATTTTGGACGTCTTACCTTACATACTTGGTATTTCGCTTGGGGTATTTAGTGGATTAATACCTGGTGTCGGTAATTTTGTATTAATGTTGTTAGTGTGGCCTTTCTTAGTCAGTTTTAATATTAATGAACTTTTAATAATGTATGTTAGTATGGCAGCTATCAGTCAATATGTTGGAAGCATTCCTGCTGTAATATATAGTATACCAGGAGAAAGCAGTAGCTACCCTGTGGTCACAGAGAGTAAACTATTGGTTAACCATGATCAGGTTAGTAATGCTATCAGTGGCAGCGCATTTGGTAGTTTGTTTGGCGGGTTAGTTGTTTTATTACTTAGTTACTGGTTATCTGAGTATACTTACTTAATAAAGTATTTTTATAGCACTAAATTATTGGTTGGTTTATTACTTGTAGTTACCCTGATGATGATACTTACTGTCAATAACCGTTGGTATATTAACTCATTGTTAATTGTTATTGGCCTATTACTAGGATCGGTGGGGTATAACAGTTATACGAACACTGAGTTTTTAACTCTAGGATTTAATACTTTGTGGTCAGGCCTACCTATGCCTGTTGTGTTGATCTGTTTGTTTGCTATACCTCAAATTTTTAGACATCTTACTATCGACACAGAAAAAACTAAAGCCCGACTGTATAAACTAGGTCACTTATATATTTTAAATCCCTTAGTTCTTACTGCTAGTTCTATTATTGGATTTTTTGGAGGTCTCGTGCCAGGACTTACTACTGTTTTCTCTAGTACATCGGCTTATATTATCTCTCAGTTTTTTACAAAAGATCCTGTTAAGCGTATTATTGTAAGTGAGACTGCTAATAATGCTGGGGCATTTAGTATGTTACTCCCTCTTCTTATATTTGGTATACCGCTAATCGGAAGTGAAGCGATATTACTTTTCTTAATGGAGCAAAAAGGATTTAATGTAATAACCTTTAACTTTCAACAGTTGTTACCCGATTTAGCCTTTTCTTTGTTGATAATTAACTTAGTTGGGTTTTTTATTGCCTGGCCTTTGAGTAAGTGTGTACCCTTTTTTTACAAAATTAATATTAAAAACGTAATGATTGGGGTGTTATTAGTCTTAATGTTTACCATAGTGTATTTAGGGTTCATTAATTATACTCCCTTTTTTTACATATTTTTATTTATAGTGCTTGCGCCTATAGGTGCTATGTTACGCAATATTGATACTTTACCCTTAGTATTTGCGTTTATCATTCAAGATAAACTGTTCAGTGGTTTATTCAGATTACATCAATTAATTTAGGAGAAAATTATGGTGAAATTACTTCTTTCAGCGGTTTTTGTTACTGCTATTTCAACCTCTTCCTTAGCATTAGATAAGCTTACTATCTTAAATAGTGGTAGTAAAACAGGAGGTTTTAGTATGCAAGCTACTGCATACTCACAAGATTTATCTGATGTTTATGAAATTACTTTAGTGAATCCTGGTGACCGTTGCGTGGCACTAGGAAATTTACTTCCTAAACTAACTGGTCCTGTTTTGATGCCTTGGGCAAGTGATTATGAAGCAGTCGGCCGTACTGGTGGTTGTGTGAAGTTTAATATACACAATTCTATTGTTTTACGATATGATTCTGCCCCTCTTTATGTTTGCTCAAGAGGCGGAGATATTTCTAAAGATAGTGGTCTTGTGGCTCATACAGTTCCTGTTAACGGCCCTTTAGCCCGTGTAGTGAGAGAACTTAATTCACAATTCAACACTACTCATAAGCCTGTAGTCTATGACGGCTCAGGTGATGCTCGTCTTGCTTTACTTAATGGAGAAGTTGACTACGCACTTTTAAGTAAAAAGCACGTTCTAGTTGTAACTGAGACAAATGAAAATATTACTTGTAATCAAAGCCTAGCCAGTGCGGGTCTTAATAGCTTACCTGAAAAAACTGGTAATCCTAAACTAGCCTTTGGTTGGGATATGACTTGGGTAGCGATTAATATGACCTCTGAACAAGCTAGTCTTCTTAAATCTCGCATGATGGCCAAGCACGCTGATTGTAATAGTGCTATCGGTACGTGGACTAAGTGTAATAGTGTTTACACTACTCAGTGGGACTTAACTAAAGATGAAATTAATTCTCGGTGGGAGCCGATGGTAAGGAGCCAGCAATAATGTATGAAATTAAAAAACCACTCGATAGAACCTACCACCCAAGAGAAGCCGTTCCAGAAATTATTAGAGAGCAGCATCCTTGGCATTGGGAAGCTCAAAAAACAGATCATGACGATGCGGACTGCTTTGTCGAAAATATTGATACAATTGACTGGACGCAACTGGCTGGTTGGGCTGTTCAAAAAGCAAATGAGGTAAGAGTACCTCAAAAATACTGGTGGTGGAATGAACAGACTGAAGAGGTGATGCACGCTCAAGATTCTGTTAATCACTGCCCTATTTATGAACAAGCACTACAGCATGTTCGTGATAATCCGTACACGGAACACAATACTCAATATTTTAAGTTTGCAAATGAAGATTTAGAACACTGGTATGAGCCGATGAAAGCTTTATTTCCCAACCTTAAAAAGATGGGGGTATCTTTATTTGTTCAACCGCCTGGTCATTGTATACCTTCTCATGTAGATACTTACTCCTCGTTTATGCGTCGTACTGGAGAGTATCCAGACTACACTAAGTTAAAAAGATACATGGTATTTGTGTCTGATTGGGATTGGGGTCATTTCTTCCATTACGGAAATCATTGTATTAACCAGTGGCGTGGGGGTGATCTTTGGGATTTGCGTGGCGGTATTTATCATGGCAGTGCTAATGCAGGGATCACACCTAAGATAACAATTCACTGGAGTGGTGAGGTGTAATGCTCTTGACAAAATATATTAAAATATTTAAGATATAAAAAAGTGAGGATAATTGAATGTCATCATACTCGTTGGAAAAGCGGTGATATCTATGAGATCCCACAAAAAGTATATCATCTTAGTACTAATGCAGGAATGACCTTAAAGTTATCGCTGAGCCTATCGGGTTACTTACCGTATTAAGGGAAATAAAAATGAAAAGTGAATTGACATTATGGGACTTTATTGAAAAACGCCCTGATAGAGATTGGATAGCACATACGAAAAATAGTGACTCTAATTACACCAACACGTATGATCCAAGTGACTTATACATAGGAAATTTCAAAGTTCTATCTGACAATCATGACAACCTCATAAACTTTATGATGAACAATAAGCATACCTGTAATAAAAAAACTAAGCCTGTGTTTCCTAAACCCTCGGACTGTGATCGGGATATCACTCTCAAAGTAGGGTACAATTACTTCAACTCTATCGAATACAGTTGGGGATTATTAGGTGACAGTGCTGAAAAAATTAAAGAAATAGTAGGGCAAGACTTCTTTGATAAAATAGGTATGGATAGAGATACATCATTAGTAAGATTATTAGCTTTTCTGCCAGGCCAAACAAATACTTGGCACACAGATAATTTTGGCCCCTGGTTTGATGCAAATGAGCATTTAATACCTGACAGGGAAAATTGTCGATGCAGTAAAGGAAAGGTGGTTAGATACTTAAGTTTCATTTCTGACTGGCATTGGGGTCATATGATGCAGATGGGTACAAGTTTTTTTCCACAGTGGAAAAGTGGTGATATTTTTAGAATACCTCATAAAGTTTACCACGTTACTACTAATGCCGGATTATCGCTTAAATTAACATTAGTTTTTACAGGTTATATACCTGATTAAAGGAGAAAAAAAAATGAAAAATTATATTCCAAAGGGTTATAACCCTACTACTGGTATTTACGCTAGTTCCTATATTTTCCAAGGAGATTGGGAGAATGAACTTCAAAATCTTAATTATACTGCCAGAGAGACTGAAGTAAAAGATGATAAGATCAAACAGTTTGATGAAGAAAAAGGTATTGTCACAAACTATCTATACAATGCTTTTAGGTCTGAAGATGGTAAGTCTACTACAACTGAGATCTCAGACTTTTGGAGTGAGGAGAACCCTGAGTCATTCTCTTATACGGAATCTTATTACTCTTCTCCGAAACTAGCTGCGATTTGTGATTGGTTCCAGTGCGAGAAAACTCGTATTAGAATCTTCCAACAGCAACCAGGGCATAAGATGGATATTCATACAGACTTTGACAATCAGCGTGGTAATCAGTATGGAGAGACTCTTCGTATCTTTGTTCAACTATCAGATATGCCTGGAGGAGCTTGGTATCATTTCAAGACTGAAGACTCTCAAGTTCACATCAATCTTCAAAAAGGACAATTCTTGATATTTAATCCTGACCATACAGGTCATGGAACCGAAAATCTCACTGATGTGCCTCGTAATACTTTTATGATGGTTGTTAAACGTAATGAGTGGCTTGATAGTCTGATTGAGAATGAGACAGTTCAATATATTGATGTTGATTCACTGGCTCTAAGAAATGCTGCTTAGGAGAGATATAAATAAGGGTCTTTTTAATACTACGTCTTTTTATGCTGATAAAATCTCAAAAAATCCCTGGAAAATAGGTGCATATGAAAAAGTAGATGCTCCTTCTAGTGTAGGGTTAAAATGTTTGACTTTGCTCACTAAATTTACACCTGTTTTTGAAAGATCAAATGAGTATTTTAAAGGCCCTATCTTAGATTTTGCCAGTGGATCTGGTGAGCATAGTCATTTTTTATCTAGTTTTTTACCTAGTGTAAACACATATGATGCCCAGCCAATTCATCAGAGTTTTCAGATAAATTTGTTTAGGGGTATAAATAATATATCTATTCTAACTCAAGAAGAAGATTGCTTTAAGCACAACTATCATACTGTTCTAGGTATCAGTTTTTTTCACTTAATTAATGATCAAGCCTCTTGGTTTTTAAGAATTGCCCCTAGAATAAAAACTAAATACTTTGTATTTATCACGAGGGGTATGACTTTAGAAAGTGATGAGGTTTATCCTTTTCACTCCTATTCTGATACGTCTATTATTCGACACACGCGTGTTTATGATAATGAGCTTAGTATTTCTGAATTTGATTCTGTTAAATTTATTAGAAAGATTACTGATCAGGGTTATAACGTAGAACATAATTATGAATTTTTGTCTGAACATCCTTGCCCTCTTTTATATCGAGCTATAATTATAAATAATAAAGATTAACCCTACATAAATACTTAATATTAAAATTGCTCTTTACTTAATTTTCAGATATATTTATTCATCATTGAGAAAAAGGAGCAAATCAATTGATACGCAAATTTTTCACTCTTCGCGTCTGCGAACCAAATGGTTTCTGTCATAAGGCTACTTGGCGTGAGAGGTTGAAGTGGGTTATACAAGGATGCCCACTTCGAGACGAAAAGGTAGTTAAGCGCTACGTAAGGATGAAACATAGAGCTTAAATACCTTGTAGGGCAACTCTGAAATATTCCAATTTAGGGTTGCCCCTTACTGAATTTTTTGATATTCTGTTTTTAGAAAATGAGATGAGGCATCATCCTCTGGGCTACACAGTCTCCTTCGGGACACTAACAGCGCAAGGTAAAACCAGTTAATGATGCAACGGTGTTGACGGAATCGCTCACAGCCTCGCTCGTTTTCGACCCTAGCTCGGGGTGAAGAGCCGTCCTCCAGACGTTATGTGGACGTGAGGCACCACGCTCGACTCCCACGACTACCTAGTCAAGTTCGTGTAATAA
>JGI10211J34971_10003455_pt1 | contig 12644 bp, 12 predicted proteins | sample Etolagsediment_FD_34971 | JGI IMG/M metagenome (IMG submission 34971) | reverse complement strand
GTGGCAAACTTTTAAAAAACCGTGGATGAACCTCATCCACGGTTTTTTTACGTTTGTGCAGCTTGGTATTCGGCTTGTTTTGTCCTGAATTTGCAGGCAAGGGTTGCGCTTCGCAGCGATGCAACCGATCTTATGAAGATGAGCTTTATGCAGGACACCCCCTTACGCCTAGCGGTCTTTGATTGTGACGGCACCTTGGTTGACAGCCAGCATTCCATCGTCGCATCCATGCACGCGGCGTTTGCTCATCATGGCTTTGACCTGCCAAGTGCCGAAACCGTGCGCCGGGTGGTGGGGTTGCCGTTGGACGTGGCCATTCGCCGTCTGGCCCCGGGCGTGGATGAAGCCTTTTCTTTAGAAGTCAGCGAAACCTATAAAACTTCTTTTTTCCAACTGCGCCAAGCGGGGGGCGTGGTTGAGCCGCTGTTTGACGGCATTGAGGCGGTGCTGGACGGTCTGGACGAAGCCGGGTGGTTGATGGGCGTGGCAACGGGCAAATCGCAACGAGGTCTGGTGGCGACCCTCAATCAGCACAATTTGTTAAGACGTTTTGTCACCCACCAAACCGCCGACATTGCCCAAGGCAAGCCGCATCCTGATATGATGTTTAAAGCCATGAGCGAAACCGGTGTGGAGGCCCTGCACACGGTGATGATCGGCGACACCACTTTCGATATTGAAATGGCGAAAAATGCAGGTGTTCAATCGATCGGTGTGGCGTGGGGCTATCATCAACGCGCTGAATTGCTTGACGCTGGTGCGGCCTGCGTGGTGAGCACGGCTGATGAATTGATCAAGGCCGTGTTGGCGATGGCTGAAGATTGAGTAAAAGGAAAGATCCGCAATGAAAATAGCGATTAAGATCTTGGGCGCTTTGGCTGTGCTGTGCATCGCCATTGTCGTCGCCATCGCCTCCATTTTGACATCAATGGATTACGGGCGCTTTAAGGGCGATTTGGCCGAACTGGTGCAAGACGCCACCGGGCGCGAATTGGTGATTGCGGGAGATGTGGATCTCGCGTGGTCCTTGAACCCGACCTTGAGCGTGACCGATGTGACCTTGGCGAACGCGCCGTGGGCTTCAAAGGCTGAGGGCGCGTCAAACGCCCCCCTCATCAAACTTGCCCGCCTGGATGCCAAAATTGCCCTCAGGCCATTGTTGTCGGGACGTTTGGACATCAGCTATATCGTCTTGGACGGGGTCGATATTGTGTTGCAAACCGATGGCTTTGGTAAAGCCAACTGGGAGTTCACCCCTCCGCAAGCTCCAACGGAGTCTCAAGGCAAAAGCCTCACTATGCAAGGCGTTGATGCGCTCAGCCAAAAACTTGTTTTCACCCCGGATGTGCGCGATGTGCGGCTGCGCAATGTGCGTGTGACGTATAGGGATGGAGCCAGTGGCGCACAAATTCACACCGATTTGACACGCGCCGATTTCACCGCTGAGGGTTTTGAACGTGCAATTCAGGGCGTGGTCGAAGCCGTTTACAACACGGTGGATGTCCAGGCCGAGGTTGAGCTGGGGTCCCTTGCCCAACTGATTGGCGACAGCGGAGCCGCTTTTCCCGTTAAGGCGAAAATCAGTGCCCCGGACCTCAGTGCCGACATCATCGGTACGGTCGACCAGCCCAGCGCCGGAATGGCGCTGAATGGGCGCATCCAGTTAAAGGCCAATAACAGCTCAACGCTTTCTCAGTTGCTGGGGATGGAGCTGCCCGAACTTGGTGCGGCGACGGTGCTCAGCTCCGTCTCCGGTGCGGGTACATCGTACAGCTTCAAGGGCATCGATGTGCAGCTTGGCAACAGCGATTTTGCGGGCAATGTCGATGTGCGTTTGGATGGCGTGCGGCCGCAGGTGACGGCGGACTTGACCTCGTCCTTGTTGGATGTCAACGCCCTGTTGGGGATCGCCCCCGCACACGCTGAAAAGGGGCCGGAACTGGAACGGGTGTTTACCACCGATCCCTTGGACTTGAGTGTGCTGAGTATCGTAGATGCCGACGTGAGCTTGGCGGCCACACGCATCACCGTCAAAGAACTGGCGTTGACCAAGACAAATTTAAAAGCCCACCTCAAAGACGGTACGTTGGACGTGCCATCCTTGGCGTTGACCCTGGATGAGGGCCGTCTCTTGGCGCGCGGCCGTGTTGACCAATCTGGAGAAGTGCCTTCCGTCTCTGTGCATGCCTCCATGCGCGGTCTGGATGCGGGCAAGGTTGCGGCGATGATCGGTCAAGGGCGCATCGTGACGATGGAACTGGACGGTGAAGTGGATGTGCAGGGGACGGGTGCCAGCACCCAGATGTTGGCCGCGACGGCAACGGGATATGTCAACCTGATTGGGCGCGACGGGCAAATCAATGACAAGGCGTTCACCGACTTAACCACAGGCATTGGCAGCATATTACCGTGGGTGTCGAACAAAGATGCCAACCAGATTTCGTGCTTTGTCGCCAAATGGCCGTTGGACAAAGGCAACGCCGTGGCCCAGGCTGTCATGTTGGACACCAGCGGTGTGAATGTGCGGGTGACGGGCAATGTGGATTTGCCAGGCGAGTTGCTGCATTTGACGGTGCACACCCAGGCGAAAAAGGTCAGCCTGTCCAGCTTTGCGGTTCCCATACGGGTCAAGGGCTCGTTGTTGAAGCCGCGCATTGACGTCAATCCTGGCGAAGCGGTGGTCGATACCGTGGGTGGAGTTGCCTTGGCACCGGCTAAACTGGTCGCTGGTTTGCTGGTCGATGCCATCAGCTTATTTGCCAGCGAAGAAGTTCTCAAGGCTGAAGCGCTTAAAAACGATCCTTGCATCAATGCGCTGAGTGCGGGTAAGACCTCTCCTCCAGCCGAGGATAAAAGCCCGCCCAAACCTCTGCCGGCAGCAAAAGACAAAACTGAACCCAAACGTGCGCCGCAACCCAGTTCAGACCCAAGCAAGTCTTCAGGCGATCCGCAAAAAGATCTTGAAAAAGTGGGCGAAGCGCTCAAAAAAATATTTTAGGAACACCATGGCCAAACGGTTTTACAAAGAGGTGAGCTGCGTTGAAACGGAGGGCGGCTACGGCGTGCTCCTGGACGGTCGCGCCATCAAGACCCCCGCCGGAAGCCCATTGGTCATTCCCCATCGCAAATTAGCAGAGGCCGTCGCCTCAGAATGGGAGGCTCAAGGCGAAGACATCAATCCTCAATCCATGCCCTTGATGCAGCTCAGCGCCACGGCCTTGGACCGGGTGCCCACCGTACGTGACGGCTTGATCGAAGGGGTTCTGCGCTACGCCGATACGGACCTGCTGTGCTATCGCACCGAACACCCAGACGATCTGGTCCGTAAACAGGCCAAAGTGTGGCAGCCGTTGCTCGATTGGGCGGCGGCTGAGCTGGGGGTCACGTTTGCTGTGGCAGCGGGCATCGTACCCATCGCCCAAGACCCAGCTATCCATCCCGCCCTGCGGGCTCATTTAACGGCGTTGGACGATTGGACCTTAACGGCGGTGGCGGAACTGGTGGGTATTTCGGGATCTATTATAGTCGGTCTGGCGGTGCACAAAGGCCGCCTGGATGCCGACGGCGCGCTTCAAGTCTGCCATCTCGATGAAGACTATCAGATTGAGCGCTGGGGCAAAGACGAAGAAGCGCTCACCCGGCGCAAAAACATTGCCACCGACATCTTCAACGCAACACGGTTTATGCAGTTGCTGGGATAGGCTATCCTTGGTGCCTTCCTTCCGAAGGACGAAGAGGAACAGGCCGATGCTTGAGCTGCGCCCAAATTGTGAATGCTGTGATGTCGATTTGCCGCCGGGCAGCGGTGACGCACGTATTTGCACCTACGAATGCACCTTTTGCGCCCCGTGCGCCGAAGACAAACTCAACAACATCTGCCCCAATTGCGGGGGCAATCTGGTCATGCGCCCGATCCGTCCCGCCGCCAAGCTGGAAAAAGATCCGGCTTCAAAAATCAGGGTGCTTAAGCCACAAGGCTGCAGAGAATGATCAGCGCGCTGTAAAATTGAGCGGTGCGATTTCGTGCCCATACACTTCGTTTAAGACCTGCGCCAGTCCGGTGTAGACGGCCAGTCCGCCGCATAGGAGACCTTCAAAGCCTGCGATGGTTTTGATCAAATGGTTGCCTGTGAAATCGCCGATGGCGAGGAGAAAAAACAGTACGGTCAACGTCAGAAACACGGCCTGCAGGGCTTGGTTGAGCTTCAGCGTGGCGATAAATAAAATGCCCGTAAAGACGCCCCAGGCCCCTAAGTAAGCGGCCATCGCTTCTGGGCCGGGAGCCATGCCCAACCCCGCTTTGGGCAACATGACAATGCCGGCGAGGCTGAGCCAGAAAAAGCCATAAGAGGTGAACGCCGTGGTGCCGAAGGTGTTGTTCTTTTTCCACTCCATCATACCGGCCATGACTTGCGCCAGTCCACCATAGAAAACCCCCATGCCCAAGATCATGGCGTCCAGCGGATAGGCCCCCACGTTGGCTAAGTTGAGCAATATGGTGGTGAGGCCGAAGGCACAAAGCCCAAGAGGGGCGGGGTTGGCCGTGGTGTCGATCAAACGGATATTCTGCGGGGTGGAAATGTTCGTCATGATGGCCCTTTTCAAGTAGCGGTGATTGCCTAAGACTAAACCACGGTTCGATGGTAGCAGAGCATCGTCAGTTGGGGATTAAATTTTTATGATTCGTTGGCAAATGTACAAAATGTAGAGCCTCAAGCACGCGCCCGCTTAAATCCAATCCGGTGGCGGCAGGTCTTGGTAGGCGGTGCGCAGCGCGACGGACCAGCCTTCTGAGAGTTGCAGGAAGTACGGATCGTTTTCTTCGATGCGCGCCTTGTAGGCGATTTTGAGGGTGTCTTTTTTGTAGATCACCAAGTCCAGCGGGAAGCCCACCGAGAGATTGGAGCGCACCGTGGAATCCATCGACAACAGCGCCAGTTTGACGGCGTCTTTCAGGCTGGTGTTTTTCGCCGCCAAGGCGCGATCCAAAATCCGTTTGCCGTATTTGTGTTCGCCAATTTGCAAAAACGGCGTGTCGGGGGTCGAGTTGATGAAGTTGCCCGCCGAATAGACTTGGAACATCCGGACGGTACGCTCCTTGAGTTGTCCGGCCAGCAAAAAGGATGCGGAAAAAGGCGTGTCTTGGGCGCGCATGGCTTCGGCGTCTTCATCATAGATTTGACGCACGGCACGGCCAACCAGCCGGGCGGCCTGAAACATCGTAGGGACGCTCAACATGGTTTCCGGTTGGGCCTGGTCGTCGTCGATCACCAAGCCTTCTTCAATCAAGTTCACGACCGCCTGGGTGATGGCCAAGTTGCCCGCCGCCATCAAAATGATGACGCGCTCACCGGGGCGTTCCCAAACGTAGGTTTTGGAGTAGGTGGAAATGTTGTCCACACCCGCATTGGTGCGGGTGTCTGCCAGCATCACTAGCCCTTCGTCCAGCATCAGTCCGACGCAATAGGTCATGTTCAGTCTCTCGTTTGCTGTGAATATTTGGCTGTGTTGAAGCGATCCGCGTTACTGCGCCGATCCACTCGCTTGTGTGACGCGCACGCTGACGGATAAACTTTCTTCCCCGCCGCCGCGGCGCACGCCGCGCACCGGCGAGGCCTCTTGATAATCCAGGCCGACGCCCACGCGCACGTAATGATCCGTCGCCGAGACGCAGTTGGCAACATCAAAAGCGACCCAGCCCAATTCCGGCACCAAAGCCTCCGCCCAGGCGTGGGAGGCATCGCTGAGTTCGCCGGTGTCAGAACTCAACAAATAGCCTGATACGTAGCGTGCCGGGATGGACAGCGAACGGGCCCCGGCGATAAACACATGGGCATGGTCTTGACACACGCCCGCGCCGTTGGCCAGCGCTTCGATGGCGGTGGTCATGGCGTGGGTTTCGCCGGTTTTAAACGCAATTGATTCATTCAGCGAGGCCATGAAACGGTGCAGGACTTTTAAGGTGTCGGTGTCATCGCCTTGCGCCGCGCGGGCCAAGGCGCGGATCGCGCCGTCGGGTTTGGTCTGGTGCGTTTCGCGCAGATAAAACATCGGCGGGAAGGGTTCCGTGGTGCCCGATACGACCCCGTTGGTGTCGACGGTGTCGACGGTGCCGTGGACGCGGATGCGCACTTCGTCGTGGGGGCGGTCAATCACCATGGTGTGGGTGACGTTGCCAAAGCTGTCGGTGAAAGCGTTTAGCGCACCGGCCTTGGGAACCTCCACAAACCAAGAACGCACCACTTGACCATCGAACTGCTGCGGCGTCATGCGCAGGCTCTGAATGGAATAACTGATGGGCTCGTCGTAAGTGTAGACGGTCTCGTGATCGATGGTGATGTGCATCTGAGCCTCGTCTTCGCTATAAATAAAAATGGAAGTTGTCGGAAATTTCTGCGCCTAAGTCGTCGTTGCGCTCAAGAAAAGTGGTCAGGTATTCGTGCAGACCGTTTTGGTAGATGTCTTCGACCTTGCTGTAATCCAGTTCCGCGTGCAGGCGTCCGGCCAAGCGTTGGCAATCGTATCGACGGCCGTGCAAGTTCGCGATGTCGCCCAAAAAGCGGTTCACTTGGGACAGGGAATAGACCAATGAGCGGGGCATTTCTTTGCGCAAAATCAGCAGTTCGGCAACCTTCCACGGATGGATGGTGTCCCTGAATATCCAGTGGTACGATCCCAGCGCCGAAACCGAACGCAACACCGTGGCCCATTGGTAATAATCCACCGAGCCGCCGATGTCTTGACCGCTTGGCAGCAACACGTGGAACTTCACATCCAGGATTCGCGCGGTGTTGTCGGCGCGCTCCAAGAAGGCCCCCAAATTGATGAAGTAAAAAGCTTCATCGCGCAACATGGTGCCCAGCATCGCGCCGCGAAACATGGTCGAGCGGGTTTTCACCCAATCCAAAAAGCCCAGCAGGTTGTCGCTTTTCAGCGATTTGAGCCATTGACCGTTGAATTCCAACCAGGTGTCGTTGAGGCTTTCCCACATCTCCGACGTCAGTGCCGTACGCACTGCGCGGGCGTTGGTGCGGGCGGTCTTCAGGCACGAATGGATGGAAGAGGGGTTTTCGTCGTCCAGGCCAATATAGCTGATGACGGTGTCCAGATTGGCGACGCCATGCTTTTCGATCAAGCCTTCTTCGCACGCCGCGGTAACGGCGGATGACGGCCATTCGTTGCGCATGCCGCCGGCTTCCAGGTCGGGCATCTGACTCATGCGATAGCCGACTTCGATGATGCGCGCCAAGTTTTCAGCACGTTCCATATAACGCCCCATCCAATAGAGGCTTGCGGCTGTGCGACTAAGCATGTGCGCCTCCATTTTTGGACGAGCCGTTTTCCAGCACCCAGGTGTCTTTGGTGCCGCCGCCTTGAGATGAGTTCACCACCAAGGACCCCGGTTGCATGGCGACGCGGGTGAGCCCGCCCGGCACCAGACGCACTTTGTCGGCACCGACCAAAACGAATGGTCGTAAGTCCAGGTGGCGGGGCGCATAGCCGTCCGCCACGAAGGTCGGGCAGGTGGACAGTGCCAAGGTCGGCTGGGCGATGAACTCGGTGGGGTTGGCTTGGATGCGCAAGGCATATGCGGCGCGCTCGTCAGGGGTGGCTTTGGGGCCGACCAACATGCCATAGCCGCCAGACCCTGCGACTTCCTTGACCACCAATTCATCCAAGTGGTCCATCACGTATTTGTAGTCGTCGTCTTCGGCGCACCAATAGGTGGGCACGTTTTTCAACAACGGTTCTTCGCCCAAATAAAAGCGGATCATTTCGGGCACGTACATATAGATGGCTTTGTCGTCGGCAATGCCACCGCCGACCGCGTTGGCCAACGTCACGCCCCCGGCGCGGTACACGTTCATAATGCCCGGCACGCCTAAAGAGCTGTCGGCGCGAAACGCCAGCGGGTCCAAAAAGTCATCGTCGATACGGCGATAAATCACGTCGACGCGTTTCGGTCCGCCGGTGGTGCGCATGTACACGGCGTTGTCCTTGACGAACAAGTCCTGCCCTTCGACCAACTCCACGCCCATTTTGTCGGCCAAAAAGGTGTGTTCGTAATAAGCCGAGTTGTAAAGGCCCGGCGACAGCACCACCACGGTGGGCTCTCCGTCGCAGGTTCTGGGAGCCACGGATTGGAGGCTGGCCAGCAGTTCTTCGGGGTAGCGGTCCACCGGGGCGACCTGATGACGTCCGAACAAGTCGGGGAACAGGCGCATCATCACTTCGCGGTTTTGCAACATGTACGACACCCCCGATGGGGTGCGGGTGTTGTCTTCTAAGACATAAAATTCTTCCGGTCCGGTGCGCACCAAATCGATGCCCGCGATGTGGGTGTAAATGCCACCCGGCACATCGACGCCGCGCATTTCGGGCAAGTAGGCCTTGTTTTGCAGCACCAGGCGTTCGGGGATTTTGCCCGCTTGGATGATGTTGCGGTCATGGTAAACGTCGTGCAGGAACATGTTCAACGCTTTGACACGTTGCTCCAAGCCCTTGGACAAAAAGGCCCATTCACTGGCCAGCAAGATGCGCGGCACGATGTCAAAGGGGATCAGGCGTTCTGGGTCGCCGCCTTCACCGTAAACGGCAAAGGTGATGCCGATGCGCCGAAACAACGCCTCGGCTTCGGTCTGGCGCACTTTGAGCATATCGCGCGGCGCTTGCACCATCCACTCAGCCAGTTGCTCCATACCCTTTCTGGGGCGGCCGTCCGGCTGGACCAGTTCGTCAAAAAACACGGGCTGGGCCGGATTCACTTGAACATTGTCGCTCATACAGGGCAGTCTCCTGGTCGTTGGCGTACCTGAAAACCTGCAAGCTGCGTGCCATGTCACCCCAGCGCTGAATAGAGCTGGAATAGCGATGTTTTAGACGCATTCCACTGCGGCGCAGCAAAAATATGCTTAACCCTTAATCACGCCGTCATAAACTGCCCATCATTTCATCAAAGAGGCGTGGATTCAGGGTCGGACGGCTTGTCTTCCACTTGATGGCGAAAAATCAGCGGCAGTTGGGTGAGGCTGAAGACAAGGGTCAGCGGCATGATGCCAAAGACCTTGAAGCTCACCCACATGTCGGTGGTTTGGGTGCGCCAGACGACTTCGTTGATGACGGCCAACAGCACAAAGAACCACGCCCACCGCCACGTCAATTTGCGCCAGCCCTCGTCGTCCAGCGACAAGGCCGTGTCCAACACGGACTTCAGATAGCTTTTTTGAAACGCCAAACCGCCGAACAGCACCAGCGCAAACAGGGTGTTGACGATGGTGGGTTTGAGCTTGATGAAGATTTCATCTTCCAGATATAGCGTCAGCCCGCCAAAAATCATCACCACAACACCTGTGACCAGCGGCAGAGTTGGTATATGCTTGAGCTTGAAGTAGGAAAAGCCCAAGGTGAGCACGATGGCCACCATAAAGGTTGCCGTCGCCGCAAAGATGCCCAGTTTCGCGTTTACCACGAAAAACACCAGCAGCGGACCGACTTCTAAGATGAGTTTAAGAGCTTGATTCATGGCGTGCTTATAACAAGCTCCAAGAGATGAGGAAAGTTTTGTGTGCTTTTTGCCTTGCACAATTGTGTTCGCAGGTGCAAAAAAACGGTTACACCGTATAAACATGGCTTGTCAGAGAGACAACGGGGAAAACCAGTGCAAGAAATCATTCAAGAACTTGATAATCGTCGTAAGCAGGCCCGCCTTGGGGGCGGCCAGCGGCGCATTGATACCCAGCATGCCAAGGGCAAGCTGACCGCACGCGAACGCATAGAGCTGTTGCTCGATCCCGGTACCTTTGAAGAGTGGGATATGTTCGTCGAACACAACTGCGTCGATTTCGGCATGGAAAAGCAATCCATCCCCGGCGACGGCGTGGTGACGGGGTACGGCACCATCAATGGCCGTTTGATTTTTGTCTTCAGCCAAGATTTCACCGTGTTCGGCGGCTCCTTGAGCCAGACCCATGCGGACAAAATCTGCAAGATCATGGATCAAGCCTTGAAGGTCGGCGCCCCGGTGATCGGCCTTAACGACAGTGGTGGCGCGCGCATTCAAGAAGGCATCGACAGCCTTGCGGGTTATGCCGATGTGTTCCAGCGCAATGTCATGGCGTCGGGCGTGATCCCGCAAATTTCCGTCATTATGGGGCCGTGCGCGGGCGGGGCGGTGTATTCGCCAGCCATGACCGACTTCATTTTCATGGTTGAAGACACGTCCTATATGTTCGTCACCGGACCGGACGTGGTGAAAACCGTGACCCATGAAGAAGTCACCCAAGAAGATCTGGGTGGCGCGTCGGCGCACACGGTCAAATCCGGCGTGGCCCACAACGGCTTTCCCAACGATGCCGAAGCGCTGCTTTACCTGCGTCGGTTCATTGATTTCTTGCCCGCCAACAACCGGGAAAAACCTCCGGTGCGGCCCACTGCGGACTTTTCCGATCGGGTGGAAATGTCGCTGGACACCTTGATTCCTGACAACCCCAACAAGCCCTACGATATGAAGGAGCTTATTGAAAAGGTTGTCGATGAAGGGGACTTCTTTGAGCTGATGCCCAAGTATGCGGGCAACATCTTGATCGGTTTTGCGCGCATGGAAGGCTCAACGGTCGGTATCGTCGCTAACCAGCCGATGGTTTTGGCGGGCTGTCTCGACATCAATAGCTCCATCAAAGCGGCGCGGTTCGTGCGCTATTGCGACGCGTTTAACATTCCCATCGTGACCTTCGTCGACGTGCCTGGCTTCTTGCCCGGCACCAGTCAGGAACACGGCGGCATCATCACCCACGGGGCGAAGCTGTTGTACGCCTTTGCCGAAGCCACGGTGCCGAAAGTCACCGTGATCACGCGCAAAGCCTATGGCGGTGCGTATGACGTGATGAGTTCCAAGCATTTGCGGGGTGACGTCAACTTGGCGTGGCCGACGGCGGAAATTGCGGTCATGGGGCCTAAGGGGGCGGTGGAAATCATTTTCCGCGCCGACCTGGGCGACAAGGACAAGATTGCCGCGCGCACCGAAGAATATCGCAAAGCGTTTGCCAACCCATTTGTGGCGGGCAAACGAGGCTTTATCGACGACGTGATTATGCCCCACAACACCCGCATGCGGATCACCCGTTCGCTGCGCATGTTGAAGGATAAAAAAGTCGAGAATCCATGGAAAAAGCACGGTAACATTCCGCTTTAAGTGAAGCTGAATGGCCTGGGGAGGCAATGCATGGCGAGCAACGATAAAAAGCACGAAGAGAGTCTGAAGGCACTGGGGCGGTTCGGCGCCATGGTGGTGGTCTTTTTTGTCGCCATTTATGTGGCGGTATACCTGAACATCACCTACAGCCCGGATGCACCCTGGTTCATCATCGTGATCATCGTTGGCGGCTATTACATCGTCCCCAAAGCAAAATCCGTGATGTCGATGTTTGACGACAAACAGCCGAAGTGAAAATGTGTGCGCCCGTGTGGCGCCGCGATAAGAATTGAGAAGGGATCTCCCACATGTCTGCCCAAAAGATCGTGAAAAAGGCAGTTAAGTCACCCGTCGCGAAGCCCGCAGCTGCCAAACCCGCGGCCGCGAAAAAGGCGCCAGTCAAAAAGGTTCCGGCGAAAAAGGCAGCGGCACCCAAAGCTGCTGTGGCTAAGGCACCGGCGAAAAAAGCACCGGCTAAAAAAGCCCCTGCGCGTACCAAGATGTTCAAAAAGATCCTCATCGCCAACCGGGGCGAGATCGCGTGTCGGGTCATCAAGACGGCGAAGAAAATGGGCATCAAGACCGTGGCGGTGTATTCCGAAGCGGATCGGGATGCGCTTCACGTTTTGCAAGCCGACGAAGCCTACTGCATCGGACCGGCGTCCTCTGCAGAAAGCTATTTGCGCATAGATAAAATCATTGAGGTCATCAAGAAGTCCAAGGCCGAAGCGGTTCATCCGGGTTATGGCTTCTTGTCCGAAAATGCAGAGTTTTGTCGCCAGTTAAGCCGCATCGGCGTGGCCTTTATCGGCCCCAACGAATTGGCCATCAAGGCCATGGGCGACAAGATTGAATCCAAAAAGCTGGCCGACAAAGCGGGCGTGACGACGGTGCCGGGTTACACCAAGGCGCTGACGGATTATGCCGAAGCCAAAAAAGTTGCCAAAGACGTCGGCTATCCGGTGATGCTGAAGGCCTCGGCAGGCGGCGGCGGCAAGGGTATGCGCGTGTGCGAAAATGACGCCGAGTTGAAAGACGCGTTTGTGTCCACCGTGCGCGAAGCCAAGTCGAGCTTTGGTGACGACCGGGTGTTCATCGAAAAGTTCATCGTCAACCCGCGCCACATTGAAATTCAGGTGATCGCCGATACCCACGGGACCATTTTGTATTTGGGTGAGCGTGAATGTTCGATTCAGCGACGCCATCAAAAGGTGATCGAAGAAGCCCCAAGCCCGTTGCTTGACGAAGCCACCCGCAAAGCCATGGGCGAAGAAGCCGTGGCCCTGGCGCGGGCGGTGCAATACGTGTCTGCGGGCACGGTTGAATTCATCGTCGATCAGCAAAAGAATTTCTACTTCCTGGAAATGAACACCCGCTTGCAGGTTGAACATCCAGTCACCGAAATGGTCACCGGGCTGGATTTGGTGGAGTTGATGATCCGTGTTGCGGCAGG
>JGI10211J34971_10003454_pt1 | contig 12647 bp, 20 predicted proteins | sample Etolagsediment_FD_34971 | JGI IMG/M metagenome (IMG submission 34971) | reverse complement strand
AAGATTTTCAATGAAATTATAAAAGATGGTAGATTCCAAGAGGAATTGAAGAATAAATTACTTGAAGTTGCTGTTAAAAATATGATGAAAGGTTAAGCCTTCCGAGTGTAGTCAAGGTCGGAAGGCATTGACTACACTACGGAGAACTTAAGTTATCCTTGGGAGAGAATAGAAAAATGAAAAAAGCTAGTTGGGAGAAAGAATTTGACAGGAAATTTCCAGAACACGCTGCTGGTTTATGGGCAAGAGCTGATAGGGTTAAACACTTCATCTCTCAAGAAATCACTAAAGCAGAGAAGGAAATGGCTGAGAAGTTGAAGATGGAATTTAAAGACGAATATGAAGTGGTAAGCAATAATACTTTATCTGCTTATAATAAGGCTGTTTCAGATTTTAACAAAAAAATAGACAATTATTTAAAAAATGCCCGAGAGGTTAAAGGCATAGAAAGGAGAAGAGTGTCAGAAATAACTTATAAAGACGCTCAACAGGCTAAAGAAATATTATTGGAATATTTAAATGATCGTCTTAGCGATCATGAATCTAAAGAATATATTTTGAAATATAAAGATGAATATATTGTTTGGTTGGCTCTTAAACAAGATTACTTTTTAGAATAAAAAAATGACCAATAACCTAATTTATTTATATTTTAAAGAAAGGAGTAGTTGATGAAAACACTTAAACAGATAGAAAAAGAATTTGATAGATTAAGTCATGAAATATGGCAGAATAATGGTTTTTTAACAGAGGAAGGAAGTTATCATCTTAAAAATATCGAATTCTTTTATACCAAACAGATTAAGGAGATGGTGTCAAGAATATTAACTACACTTCATGTTATTAGGGCACAAATCCCATTAACACAGGGCAAATGGGCAAGGCGGGAGTTAAAGGAATTGATAGAAAAACTTGAAAGGATTTATGAAACTTAAAGAAGAGATTGGCAAAACAATTCAAGCTACCTTTTATGAAGGGGACTATGATGTAGAGTTTGATGATATTGGCGTAGTTGATGTTTTAGTTGATATTTGTAAGAAATGGGCGTTAGATTGTGTTGACAAGAATGAAGAAGTGTGGAGAGGGAAAAAATATCAGAAACGAAGACATAGAAATCAATTAAGAAAAGAATTAAGAAAAAGGATTAATGAAAAAACCAAATAACGATAACATAGATTTTTTAATAGCTTGCTTACTTTTTATTACTGCTTGGTTTGGATTAACGGCTTTTATTTTATTGTTATTAGGTTTATTATAATTAGACATGAGGAGTAAATACGAAAAGAAATGTCAGAAAGAATTAGAAGTAGAAGGATGGCTTGTAGATTGGAAAATTCGTCCTTCAGGCAGGAAAATGCCGAAAGGGTATGGCGTGGATTATTTTTCACTTTTTGATATTATGGCGATTTGGCCTAAAAAGGAATCAGTATTACGATTTATTAGTGTAAAGGGACATGGCGGCGTGCCAAAAGCGCATAGAACAGCAATAGAGAAGTTTAAAATGCCTAAGTCTTGTATAAAGGAAATATGGGTTTATGGCAGGAATAAGAAAATAAGAAAAGAGATACTATGACTTTAGAAGAAAAAATAAAAAAGATTCTTAAAAAATACTTTTGGAGTGAGCATGGCAACAGAATTAATAAGGTTGTTAGATTGATAATGGAGAAATTAAATGACCAAAAAATTAACAAGACCTCATAAAAAAGGTGGCAGACCAACTAAGTATAATCCTGAAGTGTTTGCGAAAATAGAAGAGTATATGTCAATGTGTGGTAGAGAGAATATGGCATTACCAACAATAGAGGGTTTAGCCGAATACATTGGTGTAATCAGTGAAACTATAAAGGAATGGACTAAGAAATATCCAAAGTTTTCCGCATCAATAAAAAAATTAGTTGATAGACAGAAGAATCAATTAATGAATGATGGGATGTATGGTGGTAAAGAAATTAATCAAGCAATGGCTATATTTTTACTTAAAGTCAATCATGGAATGAAAGATACTCCATCTCATTTAACTCAAATTAATATTAATGATATGAAGTTAGAATATTTAGACAATGAGGGTCAAACTATCGAAGTGGCAGAGCCAAGTAAAAAGGGATAATCATCGGTTTAAAGTTGTCTGTGCTGGTAGACGAGCAGGTAAATCAGTTTTAAGCCGAATGACTGTATTGGGATGGGCATTAAAACAGCAAGGATTATATTGGATTGTTTCCCCTACTTATAAACAGTCTGAAATGATTCATTGGAGAGATATAAGAAGAGAGATACCTAATAAATGGATTAGAAAGATTATTGGCAGGCCTTATTTATCTATTGAACTTACTAATGGAAGTATTATTGAACTCAAAGGAGCAGAGAATCCTGATAATTTAAGAGGAGTTAAGTTAAGGGGATTAGTTATTGACGAAATTGCAAGTATTAGGAATTGGAATTGGTTGTGGTCCGAAGTGTTAAGACCTACTTTAACAGATTACGAAGCCCCTGCTATTTTCATTTCAACACCAAAAGGATTTAATCATTTTTACGACCTTTATAAATTAGGCCAAAAGCCTGGACTGTATAAGTCGTGGCGTTTTACAAGCTATGAAAATCCTGTTTTACCAAAAGGAGAAATAGACGAAGCAAAAAAGTCATTAACAAAAGATACTTTTGCTCAAGAATACTTAGCAGACTTTAGGAAGTTTACCGGATTAGTCTTTAAGAGATTTGATAGAGATATACATGTAATTGAACCAATTGAAATATCAGGTGATGTTTACCGTTGTTTTGATTTTGGGTCCACTAATCCAACTGTGTGTTTATGGATTGTGGTTGATTCTGATGATAATTGGTTTATTGTTGATGAACATTATGAATCTGGTAAGATTATCAATTATCATGCTGGAGTAATTAATGCTAATCCTCGTTCTGAAAATGTAATTAATAGTTATGGTGATCCAAGCGGAGCGCAATGGATTAAAGAGTTTGCCGATAGAGGCATTTTCATAACTCCAGCCACTAGAGAAACTGGCACACAACAACAAAGTTGGATTAGATTGAGAATTGAGAAGATAGCAGAAAGACTTAAAGTTATCCCTGGTCATTTTGTTCAAAATGTTTCAAATGAGGGTAATCCTAGTCTGTTTGTATTTAAGAATTGTGTCAACACAATAGCAGAGTTTGAGACTTATCGTTGGAAAGAGAAGGCGGTTACACAAGCACAAGATTTAAATGAACCTGATATACCAGAGAAAGCTAACGATCATGCTGTAGACGCCTTAGGATATTTTGCTGTTAGTTACAAAAAGATAAGTAGTAACAAAATGCCGCCAGATCAGTATAGATTTGGCACAACTGGCAAGAAAAGTTTTCGCATAGGTTTATGAAATCATTACCAACAGTAGAAAAAGCAAACTTAGAAACTTACTGGAACGTTATTAGGAAGTTAGACCCTGAATTGTATATGATTAAAGTAGCACTAGCAGAAACAGGAGTTAATCCACTTATCATTCCTAGATATATTAGAGCGTTGGGCAATATTGGACTTGGGACAGGTTATGGCACGATAAGAACATTTGTCCAAAATAATAATGTAACTCAAATTAAATCAGAAGAAACAGACAATGTAAACATTAAGTCTTTTATAATTAGGGAGGTATGGAAATGAAAATCTTATTCACTCATTGTTGGCAGACAGGCAACACAGGAGATGTGGCAATTTGGAAAAGTATGATGAATCACTTAAAAGAAGCTTTTTCTGCTACTTTCACTATTTGTTCGCAGAAAACCGAAAGATGGGATTTAGAACAGCTTGATTATGTAAAAGTAATGCCATTGTTGTCATCTAAAGCACTAGAAGAATCAAATGTAGTGATTAGTCAAGGTGGTGGCTATATGAATGGGGACGATATGATTAATCATTTTAATTATTTTAGGATTGCTCAATCTCTTGGTAAATTGACTTTCTTTGGTTCTCAGACTTTTATAGGTAATCTAAGCGACAAAACTAAGGAGTTAGGCAAGATTGTATTAAATAAAGCAAANTTAGTTGTTGCTAGAGAGAAAGATTCATATAAATTAATCACTGAAGATATAGGCGCTAAAGGGGACCATATTAAATTACTTCCTGATGGTGTTTTTACTGTTAAGCCTAANCCATTTAAAGCTCTTCCACAAAATGCAGTTAAAATAGGTATTAGGGGTTATCTTGCTAATAACTTAAAAGAAGTAGCAAGATTTGCTGATATGGCAGTAGAAACAATGGGACCTGTTGTGTTTATTCCTATTGGTCATGGTAGTCGTGATGATAGAGTGCAAGCTAGAGAAATAGCAAAGATGATGAATCATAAATCATTTGTTGTTGATGATAGACCTGATGCTGGACAACTAATTGATATTCTTAAAGATGGAATTTTAGTGTCAGATAGATATCACGGGATAGTTTATTCTGCTTCTGCTTGTACTCCATTTGTGGCAATGACACCAGACATAGGATTTAAAATGCCAGGATTGTTAGAAATGATTGATTATCCTTATAAAGAAATGCTTTTAATGCCGACTGCTGAAGAAATATTTAAACAAGCTGTTAAGGTTTGGAAGAATAAAAAGGAAATCAGAAAAGGATTGGAGAAGACTATTCCGAGCGTCCGAAGAAAAGCAGAAATGGTTTATCAATTAATAATTAATGGAATTAAAAAATCGGACAAGTTATAAAATAGGGGGTCCTGCTAAACGATTTCACATTATCAAGTCTTTAAAAGACTTAATGGCAATAGATTTAAATGGTTATATCTTGGGAGCTGGGACTAATATTTTAGTTTCTGATAGGGGAGTTGATAAAGTTATAAAAATTGAGTTGAACGATTTTAAACTCACTGGAACAAGGTTAGTAGTAGGTGCGGGCTTCTTGTTAAAGAAAGCGGGTTTGATAACCGCTAAGAAGGGTTTAAAAGGACTTGTCCACGTGTCGGGAATACCAGGGACTATCGGTGGGGCTATAATTATGAACGCAGGTGCGTCTCTTGGCACAATTTCAGATTATCTAATTAGTGTTAAAGCTCTTAATCGGAAAACAAAGAAAGTAAAATTGTTTACCAAAGAGGAATGCGGTTTTGGACATAGAACAAGCGCTTTTCATGATTGGATTGTTCTTAGTGCTATTTTTCAAATGAAACCCGCCAAAAACTTGATAGAGCTTTATAACAGAATACAGGAGAAGCGTAAAAGGGACTATCCTTCTTTTCCTTCAGCTGGCTGTTGGTTTAAGGGGAGTTGGGGTGGAAATGACATAATTAGAAAAGCGAAAATGGTTGGAGAATGGGAGGGTCGAGCAGTAGTTTCTCCAATGTTTCCCTCTTTTATTTTAAATACTGGCGGGGCAACTTCAAAAGAAGTATTGACATTAGTAAAAAGGATACAGGATAAAACTAATCTGGAGTTAGAAATAGTTGTCTGGAAATAACATTAAGACAAAGCTTGACAAAAAAAAGAATGAGTGTTATATTAATTTAATAAGTTCGAGACTTAATAAGGTAAGAACTGTAAATAACGTAGTCGTCCTTTAGGAGAAGCTACATTATGAGCAGTTCTTTTATTATGGCAAAACATCCGCTAGAAACACTTTCTGTTAAAGGAACAAGTCAAGAAAAAATAACCTTCGTTGACGTTATGCGCCATAAACAAATGGCAGAGGACGACTTGGATGTTCGCAGGCCCAAAATGGACAAAGTTGATGAGCTTTTCCGTTCCCACATTGATACTTCAGACTGGCCTTATAGTTCAGTAGTATTTGATCCTCGTGTTTTTACCTTTATATTTGAAAAGACATCAAGACTTCTTGCTAATAAACTAAAAGGTAGGATGGTGCCAAGAGAAGGTGGAGATGCTTTAGGTGCTAGAATTAACAATGAGCTATTAATGTTTCAGTGGGATGAGAACGAAAGAGTTGACGCTATGGCAATGCTGGCTAAATGGGCAATGATGGATACAATTACTAGAAAATATGGTGCGGCTTTTGCTTTGTGTAAATATAGATATGACAGGGGATTTAAAAAGGAAAAAGGTAAAGTTAAATCAGTTCCCTTTTATGATGGCAATGACTTTAAAGTTTTATCTCCAAGAGATGTATTGGCTAATCCTTCTTATTCTACAATCAAAAACTGGTTTCAGTATAGGGAATATGTAACTTTTGATGAATTGAGAAGAGTTAATGACATTGCTAGAGGCAAGCCAATTTACAAGAACCTTGATATTTTGAGAGACGCTTCAAAGAAAGAAAATAAAAAAGCTGGAGATACAAGACAATCTAACTATATGCTTAAGAATAAATCACTTAAAGGACTTCAAGACTTTTTAGGTCGGGACGAAGTATATAAAACAATAGAGGTGATAACGGAATATAGAAATGATAGGTGGATTACTTTTGCCCCTAAGCACGGTATTGTTTTAAGAGACATTCCCAATCCTTATGATCATCAGCAAATTCCAGTGGTTATGCTTAAGTATTATCCGATTGATGATGATCTTTATGGACTTTCAGAAGTTGAGCCAGTTGAGAGAATACAAAGAGCTATCAATGCTTTGATTTGTCAATATTTGGATTCAGTCAACATGAGTTTATACACACCATTAAAGATTAGATCAACTGGGGTTCAAATGCATACTTTAGAATTTGGTCCAGGAAAGAAATGGATAATGAACGATCCAGCGACAGATGTAATTCCTCATGAAGCTAGTATAAAAGGTGTTTCAGAATTTGCCTCAACTTATAGATTCTTAGTTGGTTCTTTACAAGAGGCGGTTGGTGAGACATCGGCTCAAACTTCAGGTATGGTGCCAGGACAGCAGGATAAAACAGCTACAGAAATTAGAGCAAGCGAAACTCAAAAGAATGCTAGAGATAAATTTAATCAACTTTTCTTAAAAGAAGCAATTAAAAAGCAAATGATGTTTTGGCACGCAATGAATAAACAGTTTCTGTTTAGTGATCCGAGAGAACAACAGAAGGTTGTTAGAATAGTGGGTAGAGAAGCGATTAGATACTTTCAGAACAGGGGATTAGATAATTACACAGTTAGTGATGAGCAGGCAAAGAAAATGGCAGATGCTATGGAGAATGGGGCTAAAATTGACATTCAAGGCTTTGGTTATCCTCAGTTTCCAATTAAAACAGATGATGGGATTAAACCAAAACTTGAAATGGAGGATGGGGACGAAGTTGGACATTTAATTCTTACACCAGAAGATTTATCGGGTAATTATGATTTTATTCCAGATGTAGAATCTATGGAGTTGCCAACTGATCAGCAAGAGGGCATAATGAAAAGGCAATTACTTGAATTGGCAAGAGACCCGAATACAATAACTTTATTAGCACAAGAAGGCACAAAAATTAAAATGAAAGAGCTTTTAGAAGATTCATTTGAGGATGCAGGATTAAAAGATGCTGAAAAGTATTTTGAAAAAGTAGAGGAGGAATATGAAATTAACCAAACAGGAGGAACTGGCCCGCAAGCAGGCAGGCCAGGTCAAGGAAATGTCCCAATCAGAGGGATGGCTCAAGGTGCTAGGCCCGTGGTTGGAAGTCAAGCGAGACCAAACATTTCCCGACCCAACACAATTTAAAACAGAAAGAGAGTTTAATTATGCAGCTATAACTGCTAGTATGTTTAAAAAGGTTATAGTTGAGATATTGCAGTTTATAGAACAGCAAGAGCAAACATTAAAGGCTTTGAATAAAAAGAAATATAGCAAAGAAGATATTAAGTTTAAAATTGGCCAATAAGAAAGGAGGTAAATGGGTACAATAAGATTAAGAAACATTCCACAAGAGGGTAAAGATACTGATATTAACAGTATGACTGTTAGGGATAGTGAAGGTTTTAAATGGCACTTACAGGCTAATGAAAGTAAAGTTTTACCTGATGACGCCAATAGAACAACCCTAGCAAGCAATGCGACGTCTAAATGGGGAACAAGCACACAGCAAGCAGTAGCACCAGATATTAAAGCTGATGTAGATGATCAAGCAGGGAGAACATGACTTTAAATGCATTACCATCAAGTAATAGTAAGTATTTTAAAGACGCTGATGTTTTTAAAATTAAGTTAGGTGAACCGCCTAAATGCGATCACTATTTTAAACTTGTAAAAGCAAAAGAGGCTGAATGTGAAAAATGTAGAATTGGTTTTTTCTTAGGAGTTCATGATATAGTAAAGGACGGACATATTTATAGAAAAGGTCAGCTTGTGATTTGAGCTTTGACTAAGTTAAAGCCCAGCTTATAAGCTGGAATATTATCACTGTATGCGGCAGTTTAAATCGCATAAGAAAGGAGGTTGGAATGATAGACCAACCAAAGGCAGAAGTAAATGCTGAGAAGGCAGAGACTCAGCCGTCATCAATGCCTAATGACAAACAAACGCCTGAACCGACAGTTCCTTCGGAAGCTAGCCCGCCAACTGGTGGGGAAGGCAAAGAAGGAGTTGAAGGCAAAGAAGCCGAGTTGCCTGCTGGTGTGAAAGAGCGCACGACCGAGCAATTTGAGAAGTTAAAATCTCGACTTGCAGATGAAAGGTCAAAGCGAATAAAAGCAGAACAAATTTTTACTGCTTTGAAAGGCACACCCAAGCCCGCTCAACAGCCAAAAGGAGTGGCACAGCAGAATGTAGAGCTGAGACAGCAAGTAAATAATCTGTCTCGCCAAGTTCAAGGACTTGCGGTTGTAGAAACCGAGAAACAGGAAAGAGAGGCTTTTGCTTCTTATCCTAGTTTAGACCCTGAGGGGAGCAAGTTCAATGAAGGATTTCACGATGCTGTTACAGGGCTTTTAACTAATTCGCTTTTAAGAGGTAAGAAAATTACCTTTAAAGAGGCGGCTGATAAAATCGCTGGTTTGAGCAAGAAAGAACTTAAAAAGGCTGAAAAGGCAGGTGCTGACAAGGCTCTTGAACAGTTAACGCCAAAAGAGCAAGCGTCTCTTGAGGCATCGGGGCGTTCTGATAAACGTTTACCGTCAACTGATCTTGCCGAGCTGCAAGCACGAACAAGAAGAGGAGACATAGACGCTATCCATGAAAGGATAAAGAACCTCCCAAAAGTTTAATTTGAGAGGGGGTGAAATAATATGGCATACGGATTAGCAACATGGGTGGATTCTGCTGGCTCTACGGACAGCGATCAAGCAATGCGAGAGGATTTATTGGATATTATTACTGATGTAAGTCCAGACGACAATCCTTTAGCAACTATGCTTGGTAGAGGCACAGCAAAACAAGTTCACCACGAATGGCTAGAAGACTATATTTCTCGTAAAACCAGTCAGTCAACTTCAGTCGAAGGTGCAGCCGCTACTTATAGCGACTTAACTCAACCTGTAAGACGACATAATTGGTGTGAAATTATCGAGCAGACATATAGGGTTTCTGGCACGGAAAGGGACGTTGACCATGCAGGCATGGGCGATCCATTGGATTATCAAGCTAGTAAAGCACTCCGAGAGTGGAAAAATCAGCTTGAGTATGATATTGTTCAGGGAGCCTTAGCCTCTGGTTCGTCTGGTGTTGCAAGAACAATGGCAGGACTTAAGTCCGTCATTACAAGCCACTATACTAATAGGAATTCTGGAAGTTCATTATCTGAAACCGAGTTTAATAACATGGTTAAAGATGTATGGGATGATGTTGGTCATTCAGATGTGTTTGATACAGTTTTGACTACGTTCGGATTGAAGCAAAAGATTTCTACTTTTACAGCTGGCTCGACAAAGTACGTGGATGCTACTGATAAAAGACTTACTAGACCAGTCGAGGTTTACGAGTCTGATGGAGGTGTTCACAAACTTTTTGCTCACAAGGACGTTCCTAGTGCATCAACTACTCCAGGCCCTCAGATAATTGGTATTAAAGAAGACAAGTGGAAGCTTGCTTATTTGAGACCTCCAAAGAGGGAAAGACTTTCTAAAGATGGAGATCGTGAAAATGGTCACATTATTGGCGAGGTTACTTTGGAGTATTTAGCAGAAAGGTCTTCAGCAAGACGTTCTGGCTATGCAACGGGGGGATAATATAATTATTTAAAATAATTGATGCTGCGGGTGGCAGCTGGAGCGGCAATGTAGCTTAGTAATAGGTTACAAGTACCGTACCACCCTTTTAAAAATGAAAGACTTAAAAAAACATCACGATTTAATTTCTGCTTATAAATATGCTCCAGCTGGGGCAGTTAAAACTGTTGACCACTTAATTCACTTCAAAAAAACTAAAGGTATATGGACTGTTATTGCGGAAATTCTAAAAGTATGGACAGCAGAAAGACCTAAGGAGTATAAGTCGTTTATTATTACATTGGAAAAAACAAAAGCTAGTAGAAAAGTAACATCAGTAGGTAGCAAAAGATTTAGAGGTGTTACTAAAAAAGGCGGAAGTTATGGTAGGGCAATGCTTGATTTACCAGTAAGAGTTCATAATATGATTAGGGTATTATATAGTCCTCAAGAGCTAAAAATGGATAAAGAGTTTTTTGAAAAGTTTCTTAAAAAGTTTCCTAAATTTAGAATAGCAAAGGCATTATGAAAATCGCTTTAAACATGATTGTGGCGGGGCATGAAGACCCAAAAATACTTAATAGAGTTTTAAATTCTATTTATGGGCAAGTGGACGGAATGTTTATTACCATTACAACTCCAACTAATAACAACTTAAAAGCAGTGGCTGAAAAATATGGTGCTGTAGTTGATTATGAACCTAAAAAGTTTTTTAAAATTATTAAAAAGAAACATATTAAGTGGTTAAAAAAGTTTGGTTTAAATCCAGAGATAGAAGTTGGTGACAAAATCTTCTTATTTGATAAAGCGAGAAATCATAATTTAGCTCAAACACCAAAGGAATTTGAATGGATGATATGGTTAGATGTTGATGATATTTTCAGAGGTAATAGGTTAAGGGAAATTATTAAATGGGCAGAAGCAAATAAATTAGATAGTGTTTTCATGAATTACATTTATCAGGCGGAGATTGTTAATAACAAAGTTAGAAATATTTTGATTGAACATTTGAGAGAAAGGATAATTAGAAATACGGGCGTTCATAAGTGGATAGCTTGTATTCATGAAACCTTAATCGAACAAAAACCTACAAAGAAAGGGGAAAATGATTGGTGTGATGTTCTTCATTTATCTAATTCAAAAAGGTCAAAAAAGGCATTATTAAGAAATATTAAAAACTTGGAGTTAAGTCTTTATGAAACAAAAGGCAAAGACCCTCGTCCTATTTATTATTTAGGTAAAGCTCATTTTGACGTTTGGTTGACTACTAAGAATAAGGAGTTTTTAAAATCAGCTAAAACATTGTTTTTGGCTTATGTAAGTGGCGAGAATCAGTCGGGATGGGCAGAAGAACGGGCACAATGCTGGGAATATTTAGTAGAGATTTATCGTGCTTTTGGAGAAACAAACAATGCTATAAAATGCGGTCATAATTCTTTAATAGAGGATGACAGGTTTCCTGGTGCTTATCTTAATCTAGCTATGTCTTATCTGGTTAAAAAGGAATGGGAAAGAGCATTACACTGGGTTAAATTAGCTTCTAAAATCAAAAGTCCCCGTTCAACGTTAGTAAGTAATCCCCGTGATTTAATGGCAAGAGCTTTAGAGATTATTTTTCATGCTTCTATTCACACTGGTAAAATTGATGAGGCGTGGGCGGCTTCTCAAAAACTTAAAGAGCTTTTACCTAATAATAAATCTATGGCTGAGAGAGTAAAGTTTACTAACAATTTGGTTCTTCAAAAGAAGTTAACTAAAAGTGTAATAAGTTTATCTCAACATTTAGAACAATCAGGACAAAAGGAGAAACTAAAACCATTATTGCTTTCATTGCCTAATTTAATTGTTAACAATCCTTTTATGTCAGAGCTTAGCAAAAGGGTTATTCCGCCGAGAATATGGGGAGAAAATGAAATTGCTATTGTTTGTGGTTTGTTATACCCCATGGTCGCCTAAGTCTTTAGATAAGCCAGGACAATCCTTTATAGGTGGAAGTGAGGAAGCAGTTATTTACATGAGTAAGGAATTGGCTAAAATAGGTTGGAAGGTTACTGTCTATGCTGATCCAGGAGCAGATGAAGGGGAATATGACGGAGTTACATACAAACCTTATTTTAAGTTTAACGCTAAAGACACTTTTAATATTGTAATAGCTTGGAGACAGCCTAATTTTGTTGACGGAAATTATAATGCTAAAAAGATTTACATTTGGTGCCACGACATTCAAAATCAGCTAGACTATACCAAAGAACGATTAAATAAAATTACTAAAATTATGGTTTTAAGTCAGTGGCATAGAGAAAACTTGCCCGATATACCTGATGATAAAATAATGATTACAGGTAATGGAGTTGATTTATGATAAACAACCGAGCCATATACAAAAGATTTCAATGGACAGTTAAAAAGACAGATAAGGAAAAGAGACAATTATACTTGTCAAATTTGTGGCAAAACAGAAAAAGAATTAGGTTGCAAGCTATCTTGCCATCATATTGATTATGATAAAAAAAATATTGATCCTAAAAATTTAATTAGTCTATGTAAGAAGTGTCATGGAAAAACAAATTATAACAAAAAATATTGGCAAAAAAAACTTGGGAAAGCGTAATCCCTATT
>JGI10211J34971_10003451_pt1 | contig 12658 bp, 17 predicted proteins | sample Etolagsediment_FD_34971 | JGI IMG/M metagenome (IMG submission 34971) | reverse complement strand
CCGTTCTTATACCATTTTACCAATGCTGATAATGAAAAACTAAAGCAAATTGTATTGGAGACATACTCATGACACATGAAGATTTAACTGAACTGCAAATCGAAATCTCAGAACTTGAAAAGGAGAATCAAGACCTCAAGGAACGACTTCAAGACTTGGAAGTCAATTTCGCGTATGTCGAGCAACAACTTTCCAAAAAGCAAGACTCACGAAAGGCAGTCTTTGCTGAAGAAAAACCGAAACTGTCAGTAGTTTCTTAAACATATAAATAAAAAGGGTTGACACCATCCCCTAATTGGTGTATCATATTAAGCATACATTATGAAATATGTGGACAAGAAAATACAACGTTTATACAAGGAAATACAACTATGGCAAATTCATTTGCATCCCTCAAGAAGTCACGCAACGCATCGCTTGACAAACTCCTACAAGAAACTGCTAAACTCACTGAAGGTGGTGGGCAACAGTCCAATGGTCCAGACGAGCGTATTTGGAAACCATCAGTAGACAAGGCAGGTAATGGTTATGCTGTTATTCGCTTTCTTCCAGAACCAAAGGGTGAAGACCTGCCTTGGGTTCGCATGTTCGATCACGGTTTCCAAGGACCGGGTGGTTGGTACATCGAAAACTCTCTAACTACCATTGGTCAGAAAGACCCATGCGGTGAATACAACTCTGAGTTGTGGAACAACGGCACAGAAGCAGGTAAAGAGCAAGCACGTAAGCAAAAACGTCGTTTGCGATATTTCTCCAATATTCTGGTTATCAAAGATCCTGCTAATCCTCAGAACGAGGGTAAGGTATTCTTGTTTCAGTATGGTAAGAAAATTTGGGATAAGATCAATGATCTTATGCAACCAGAGTTTGAGGATGAAACACCAGTAAATCCTTTCGACTTCTGGGAAGGTGCTGACTTCAAGTTGAAGATTCGTAATGTGGAAGGTTATCGTAACTACGATAAGTCTGAGTTTGATGCTCCATCAGAGTTGTTTGGTGGTGATGACGATTCACTTGAAAAGGTGTACGAAGGATTGTACTCATTGCAAGACATGGTGTCGCCAGACAAGTTCAAGTCTTACGACGAACTCAAGCAGAAACTTGACAAGGTGTTGGGTTTACAAGTTGCGCCGCGTCCTGCGTATGAGGATGTGGAAGATGCGACTCCTGCTCCTATGCCAAAGGAAGCACCGCCAAAGGCAATTGCTTCTACTGCGGATGAGGATGACGACGACTTGTCATTCTTTGAGCAGTTGGCAAACGACTAAGTTACAATGCCATTGTAGCATGGGGGACTTTATGTCCCCCTTTTTTTAGTTGGTTGCGTAGTTCCTACCTGCCCACCAAGGTTTTTTATCTCGTCGTGGTGAAGCAGATGCTACTGAAGTCTTATTAACTCGTGTTGAATTGTCTGTTTGAATTTGAGTCTGAGGTGCCGCCACTGTTATATTCGGTTGTGCAACTTGTGCGGCAACCTCGCGTGAGCGTACATCAACTTCAGCACCTGTCATTAGTTTTGGTGGTGTGATTGATTGACGCATATCAAATTCAGCACCTGTCATTAGTTTTGGTGGTGTGATTGATTGACGCATATCAAATTCAGCACCTGTCATTAGTTCTGATGGTGTGATTGCTTCACGCAACTGTTGCATTCTCTTTGCAAAGAGTGCATAGGATGCTTCATCGATGTCTGAAATGTTATCAACTGCGTCTTCAAGTTCTTCAGAAAAATCCTCAATGTCAAAGTCAATACCAATCTTATCCAACCCACTCATTCTTTCAAGTGCGTCCGTGATTGTTCTGAGTGAGTTACTTGCAGACTCTAACTTTTCTTGGTTCTCAGCAAACTTGAGCACTTGAGTCATTGGTGCTTCATTGCCAGTGAAGAAGTTTATGAGTCCTGTACCAATACTCGTAAGAGAGTCAACAATCTTTGTTCCAGTAAAGGCAAGCAATCCTTTTGAGATTTCTCCAAGCACGGCAGTGAGATTTTTTGCTCGTGTTAAAGTGTCACCTGTTGCGTTGTCAGTAATGGATAGCAATGTTCCTACTTGCTTCTTGATTCTTTCGGCAAAGTCACCACCACCAGTGAAACGATTCAAGGCATCGCCAAGTCCCGCAATACCAGAACCTACGCCAAAGACTGCTAATCCTGTCGCAATCATTCCCATAGTAGCAACAAAATCTACGGCACTTAATGTTGGTAGTTCTGCAATCGTAAGGAGTGTTGCGACATTATCTACTATTGATTGAGCAAACCCACCAGTGGTAAAGTCAGCAAGAGCAGTAGTCAGTCCTGCGATACCAGAACCTATACCAAATACCGCAAGACCCAACGCAATCGGTGTCATTGTAGCAAGAAAATCAAACGCACCTAAAGTAGGTAATTCGGAAATACTTAACAGTGTTGTCACATTATCAACAATAGACTGCGCCCACTGTGGATCAGTAAAATTAGCAAGAGCATTACCTAAACCACCGATACCTGCTCCCAAACCAAAGACACCAAGACCGATACCAATGCCTGTCATTGCAAGAGTGAATGCCGCACCCTTAAATAGCAGTCCTAATGATCCGAAGTCAACTCTATCAGTAATTGACAATAGAGTTACAACATTGTCAACAATAGATTTTGCCCAATTTGGATCAATAAAATTAGCAATAGCATTACCTGCTCCACCTACTGCGGCACCCGCACCAAATGACGCTAATCCCGCACCAATACCAAACATTGCAAGACCAAAAGCACCGCCCTCAAGGAAGAAACTTCCCATACCACCAAAAGCATCTTTGATAGAAAGTAACTCTAACACATTTTCTTTGATTGCTTTTCCGTCCAACTCATTAAGTTGTTTTAGAAAAAATCCACCACCTGCGGCAAGAATACCTGCACCCGCAAGTAAAGCACCCGCACCAAGTCCTGCGCCTCCAATGATACCACCGATACCACTTAGAAGTTTTCCGAAAATACCTTTTGATTTCTTTTCATCATCTTTTTGATTGTTTTGTTTTTGCGGTTGCTGATCTCTTTGTTGTGCGAGGCGACGAAGTTCGGCACGATTTTCTGCATCGCGAAACTCTGCCGTTTGTGCTTGCTCTTGCTGAAAAGCAAGTTGTTCTCGTGTGATTTCTGATTGACCATCTGCGGCATTCGCAAGACGATTCAGTATTTCAGAGTTGAACTGAGCACTTTCACTCTGAACTTGAAATGAGTTGGCGAGAATAGTACCAAGACCTTGAACCTCGCCAGACAAGATTCTAAACCTTCTACCAAGACTATCTTGTAATGCTTTGCGCTGTTTAGCATTGTCTGCCTTGAGTTCTTCAAGAGCATTGACTATCGGAAGGTTAGAATCTGCCATTTATTATTCTCTACTTCTTTTTCTTTTGTGCCACAGCATCGCTTGCGAAGAATGCGGAAACCAAAACTGCGATTGAGGCAAAGTAAGTGGGCGCGATGTCCGCAATAAGTTCGCTTGCTTTTTCCAGTCCAAATGCTGATGTAAGGAAGATTCCAAATGGATATAATAAGAGTCCAAATAAACTGAACCATGCCATGGACCGTATAGCATCTCGCTGTTGGTCTTGGTCTTCAAGTTCTTTACGCTTGAACTCCATATACATCTCATGCTCTTCTTTTGATACTACACCATCACCGTTCGTGTCCGCAGGATGGTATTCCTTCTTGACTTCTTCTTCTGCCATGTGACTATTTCCTTTGTTTTAATTTTTCTTCTTGTTCTTCAAGATAGTTCTTTAACAAAGTCACATAAATGTCCCTTTCAAAGGGAATCATACTTTCAATCTCAGTCAATGAGTATTTATGATGTTGCATCAAAGCAAAATTCAACTGATACATGTTCGCAAGCGAGTTATGTATCATGCTAACATAAAAAAACCTTGAAGTCCTTCTATCGTTCTTGTCTCACTTTCACCACATGCATCACATTTCCATTTTAACTCGTATGATAGTTTTGGCATGCCTTCAAAAAATAAAGCAATGTTCTTAAACTGTGTTTGGTTTAGATTGCCAACCCAATCAATAATCTCTTCTTGTGTAAACTCATTATACACATTTTCTTGATCAAAAATAAACTCAACACATTGAGCAATCAAACCAAAAGTGTCGTCTGAGTTTTTCATGTCCAACTTTGCAACATCTTGCACTGTTGGATAACGCATCTTAACTCCAACATCATCGGTCAGCATGATTTTACCATCACTGATTTCGTTGACAATGCCAATGTCATCAATCTTAATCGAAGCATCTGTGAGTGCTTTACATTCGCCATCAGTGTGACCCATCTTCACTTCAATGACTTCTCCAACAGATTTGCCACGAAGATTCAGAAACAGAAACTCAACATCAAAAGTAGACAGTTTGCTTACATCCACTTCAGATAAAATGCAAGAGTTTAAGATATTGAGGATTGCAGTGGTAATCTCTTGCTGATCGTTTCCTTCCAATGCCATCAAAAGAATCTTTTCCTCTTTGACAAGAAAAGGTCTGAATACTATTTTTTCACCAGTGGAAGGAATATTTGTACTAAACTCAGGAGTTGCTATACTTGGTAGTGCCATGATTTAACCTCACTTAAAATGATCTACGAATGTTTGCGAATCTATTATTGATGTCGCCTATTCTTGCGTTTACTGTATTTAACCCACCACCAAGAGAACCTGCGATATCACCGATACCGGGTATTCTTGCTGAACCAGAGATACCATTCGGTCCAAGACTGAATGAGAAACCGAATCCAAGACCGGGTTGATTTTGCTTTTGGAACACACACTGATAGTTTCTGTATGCCATTGTCACTGACAACTTAGCAACTGCATCTTCTGCCCAACTCATCGAAATAGGATTGATGATAATGGGGTATGTTTCATTCAGTGTGTAGATAGAACGAAGTTCACCTGCTGATCCATATTGCCGAATAGTGACTGTGCCCAAATAGTCATCAAAGTATTTAGTGTTGAACTTAGACAATGCGTTTTGTGGGAAAACGCCCAAGTCAAATGCACCAGTGTTCACAATGCTGTTCTGCCAAATCTCAAAGTATTCTTTCTCACGCATGTCCTCAGATAGAATCACAGACATAGTGAGATCACCGTATGTTTGTCCGCCGTATGGTACTTTATTCAGAGGTCCGTAGTTAGTGAACTTATGCTCGGCAGTCATCAATGAACGACCGGGTAAGTCGATGGTGTCTGTTCTTGCCATCATCGAGTTTTCAAGACCCGCATCTCCTGCACCAGTGACTTGCACCTCAAAGTGTGATGTTTTTGCAACACCAGTTTTGTTTATCGATGAAATGAGATTATTGACATTAAAAGTCATTAGACTGCTTTCCTACTGTCTGCGAACACTCTGCTCTTACTTGCTTTCTCAAATCGTTCTGTTGGTAGGAACAGTGCGATGTCCCATTCCGCAGAGTCAATCTTCAAAAACTGAGAGTTGACATTTTCGCTGAGATAGTGTTTAAATGTTGGTTTAAAGAATCTGTATTTAGACGCACCTTTGAGAATGTCGTATGAGATGCGAAGTTTTGTGCCTTCATCGTATCGTTTGTTGCTTACAACACTATAAAGACTATCCATCAGCGTGGCACGAAGTTTCGGTGGCAAGTAATGTAGATTGATTCCATAGAAACCATTTTGTGCAGGACCAACCATAAAGATCAAAGGAAACCTATCGTAGTATGGTAAAGTTTTCTTTCCCTTTGGATCGTAGAAGAAATGATACATGTGACCAACCATAGGACGATCAACCTTGTCACCAGTTTCCTTCATTAGATTCGCAGGGTATACTCTTGCCGATCTCTGTGTTCTTGCTTTATCGCGAAACCAATCTCGTGCTTGTTGTGTCCGTGCAGGTATCTGCCCACTACGAACACCTTGTACGAGAATGTCGTCGAATAGACTTGCCATTAAAGTTTCATTTCCTTCTCTGTGATGATCTTAAACTTCCACTTACGATCCGCACAGAACTCTTGTGCTGCTTTCCATTTACTACTATTTATACCCCAAGTCTTAACCTCGTATAAGTATTTCTGCGTCACCCTTGTTTTCTTCTTTGGTTCTTGCGTTTCTTTAAAGGGTTTGATTTCGATAAGATAGGTATCGGTAGCAGTCTTCATCCACACATCTGGAAAGTATCGATGCCACTTTCCGTCAAGCGGAGATTTGTATGGTATGACAATCTCCTCTGAAGACCATTGTAGTATGTCTGGATTCTTGTCGCACCAGTTAAAAAAACGAAGTTCCCAAGATGAGCGAAAGACAACATTGTTTGGATTGCCTTTATACTTCTCAGGGTTCTTAACTTGGTATTTTCCTTTGTATGCTTTCGTCATGTCGTTATAAATAGTTCAAAACTTTCACCAATAGGTATTTAGATGCCAAAGATTAATAACCTAAAATCAGTTGTCAACGCAGGTAAGTCCGTAGTCGGACAAGTCTCTGGCGCATTAGAAGAAGTCGCAGGGGCGGCAGGTAAAGGTGGGTTCTCAGTCTCCGCAGGACCGAATGGCGTTTCCATCTCTGCAAACTTCAATGAGTTGCTGAAAAAGAAAGTCCAAGGCAATCGCATCGCAGGTGATCTTGCATCACTCTATCGTGACGGTAAGACTCGCACCAATCTATTCTATCCTACCGATCTTGATAACGAACACTACATTATGTTCCGTGTGATGAGACGAGACCGTCCAGAAGTGTTAGCAAAAAGCACTCGACACGAAGTGCAAAGTATCACACTTCCAGTGCCATCAAACCTTTCAGTAAAACAAGGTGCATCATACAACGATACTGCGTTAGGATTAGGTGGAGCAATGGCATCAGGTGATGTCACCGCAAGTGATATTGAAAGCGCAGGATCATCCTTTGTCGATGCACTTAAAGAAGTGATTGATCGTTCAACCGAAGCATTTAAAACAAAAGATACAGACGCGGGAGTTAAAGGTCTTGGTATTGCCTCTCCTGTAATTGCCGCAAAACTCGGTACTAAATTTGCTAAGGGTGTTGGTGGTTTATTGGCATTCGGTGGAACGATTGGAAATGTTGTCGCAGGTGTTTCTGTCGATACTGGAATAGCAGTCAACCCACACCTTGCAGTTGTGTTTCAAGGTGTTGGATTTCGTACTCATGCATTTCAATATAAGTTCATTGCCCGTAATCAAGCAGAATCGGATGTAATTAAAAACATTATCTATGCATTTAAGTATGCAATGCTCCCATCTTACACTAAAGGGTCATTAGCATTCCAATACCCAGATGAGTTTCAGATTGAGTTTGCGGAAGGCATCTCAGAGTATTTGTATGACATCGGTACATGCGTGTTGGAAAGTGTTGATGTGCAGTACAATGGCGAAGGCACTCCGTTGTTCTTTGAAAGTAGTGGAGCACCAGTTTCAATCACGATGAGTTTGGCATTCAAAGAAACTTTAATTCATACCAAAGAGCGATTGGCAAAACGAATCGTCGATCCAACAAAAACTAACGATGTAGTTTCTGGATACGAGGACTAATAATGTCAGAATATTTTACATACTTTCCACTCATTGAGCATGATCTGACCAATGTTGGACAAACAGTCACACTGACAAATGTTCTACGTCGATTCATCGTGCGTAATGATTTGCAAGGACGAGCAGATATCTTCTACAGATACAATGTGCAGATGGGAGACCGTCCAGATATTATTGCAGAAAAGTATTATGGTGATGCTGACTTAGCATGGTTGGTTTTACACTTCAACGATATCAAAGACCCTATCTTTGACTTTCCACTCTTTGGAAGAGACTTTGATAACTATATCAAAGGAAAGTATGGTTCAGTACCTGCCGCACAAAACGAGGTGCATGAGTATCGTCAGATTCTTCAAGATGCCGAAGTCAAGTTTGATGGAACGAAGATTCCAGAACGGTATGTGGTAGTTGATCTGACGACTTATAACACGCTTACACCAACTGCTCGTCGTACAATCTATAAGTACGATTATGAAGAAGAACTTAACGAAGAAAAACGAGAAATCAAACTGCTCGACAAACGCTATGCAGACAAGGTTCTTGATGAAGTGGAAACGATTCTTAGGGATGGTATTTAATGGTAGACGAAACCGTCAAAGGTTATCGATTCGCAGGTGACATCGAAATCAAAAACATTTTGCTCGTTGGAGCAAATGGAGAGTTTCGTGACATTGGTAAAATCGTTTTGGAAGTCAACGTCTTTCAGAGTTTGAATGAGCATTATCTTCAAGGCGAGATTGTGATCAACGATGCCGTCTCATTACTGACCACTTTATTTGGTAATCGTCGTGAAGGTATTCAAGGCGGTTTCAACGGTGGGGAAGTTATCGTTCTCACCTATAAGATGCGTGACAGTTCGCTTCCATTCAAAACGCATTTCTTTGGTGTGCATGAGGTTGCAGAAAGACAGCGATTGGATGAGAAGGATGAGGTATATATTCTCAACTGTATCAGTGCCGAAGCATACCGTTCGTCAACAAAAACAATCTCTCGCGCATACGGTGGCAGTTCTGGCAACTTGATTTCAAGCATGATCAAGTCTATCGTTGATGAGTTTATCTACGACAAATCAATCAAAGACTTGCATCGTTCGTATCGTCAGATTTTAAACATTCGTACTGAGAAAGAAGTCAATATATCGAGTACAAGCGGTAAACAAAGTTTTATCATTCCAAACCTAACTCCAGATGATGCAATTGATTATTTGACAAAAGAAGCAGACAATGATAGTCATGTTCCATATTATTTTTTCTACGAAGATAGTAATGGATTTAACTTTACTGATCTCAATGACATGGTACGAAGAGATGTCAAAGAGACTTATACTTACATGGCACAAAATGTCGTAGGTCAAGAAGGCGAATCAGAGCAAGACGAAACACCAATTCGTGATTATCAAAAGATGATTTCTTTTACGGTGCTGAGTCAAACCGACATCATTGGCAATACTCGCAGAGGGTTATTTAGGTCAAAGATGATTAACCTCGACATTTTGCGTAAAAATAAATCAGAATACACATTTGATTACTCTAAAGAGTATGAAAGTTTCAATAAACTACAGAAATGGAAAATACCCGGTGAGATTGATGGGACTCCAGTATTGTACATGATGCAGTCTCGTTTGGGACACGACAATGATCCATTGTTTCAACCAGAGAATCCATTACCATCGAGAGTGAATCAGATTCTTCCTCGTAGTCAATCATACTTTGCTCACATCTTCAATACGATGATGGAAGTCAGTGTACCGGGTAACTCGGAGTTGAATGTTGGTGATGTCGTCGAATTGAACATCCCAAATGCCACAACCATAAATAAGTTAGATGGGAAAAAAGACAAGTACCTTAGTGGTAAGTATTTAATCACATCGTTGCGTCACAAGTTTGGTGGCACAACTGGAACAGAATTTACAACCTTCATAGAGTGTGTTAAGGACACAGGGATCGAAATCTAATGCTAAACTTTAAAGAACACTTAGAGATGCGCGAGTATCAACAACTCGACGAGAAACTGATCATGTATAACCAAGGCAAGAAGTACGGTCAAGTAGTCTTCTTAGCAGGTGGTGCAGGTTCTGGTAAAGGATTCGCGCAAACAAACTTTATGGAAGCAGACAAGTTCAAGGTGTTCGATGTAGACGAACTCAAGAAGTTATTTATCAAAGTCCGTGACCTCAAAATGGATTTGCGTAATCCAGATGATGTTGCTGCGTTACATCAAATGGTTAAAGACTCTGGTGTAAGAGACTCAGCGATGCTTTCTCTTGCGAGGTCAGTATCCCAATCCAAGACGACAGATACCTTGCCAAACCTCATGTTTGATGTTACACTGAAAGAGATTGAGGACATTAAAGAACACATGCCAATGTTTAACGCATTGGGATACGATGCAAAAAATATCCATGTCACTTGGGTGCTGACTGACTATTACGTAGCAGTCAAAGCAAACCAAGAGCGTGATCGCGTCGTACCAGACGACATTCTGCTAAAAACACACGTTGGCGCATCAAAGACAATGACTGAGATTATCAAAGGCAAACTGCCTCGTGGTGTCAATGGTGAGGTGCGAGTCATTCTCAATAATCGTCGTAACACGATTCCTTACACTGATGCAGAAGGCAATCCTATCAGGGGCAGTGGTTCTGGTCAGATCATCGTCAAGGACTTCACCTATGTCACACTGAAGAAGTCTGGCAAACCATTCATGAAAGATGCGGCAGTTCAGAAGCAAGTATTCAGTTGGATACAAGATAATGTACCAAAGGACGCACTGCGTCAAATTGATATTCCCAAGCAATAGGAGGTAGCAATGCCATTACCGGGATCACATAGGGATAAAAAACTTATCCAAGAAATCGTAGAACCAGAACTCCAAGAAGAAGTTCAACAACCAGAGTTTCTACAAGAGATTAAAGAACCAACACATGAGGAGACTCTCGTTGAGCAACAACCAACAAAGCGAAGAAAAAAGTTTTTGGGAGTCCTCTGAGCATCTGAATGATCGGATTGAAGAACAAGAGAAGACTAAAGAGACTCTTAAAAATGGTCTCCTCTCTTTTCTGAAGCATGTTGAAAAGGTAGAGAATGAGAAACTTCATAGGAAGGGGTAACTTCACTTGGTTTGTTGGAGTAGTCGAAGACATCAACGATCCTATTCAGTTGGGTCGTGTTCGTGTTCGATGTTACGGTTATCATACCGAAGACAAAGGACAGATTCCAACTGACCAACTCCCTTGGGCATTACCAGTAAATCCTGTCACAGGTGCATCAACCTCTGGCGTGGGAGAAATGCCTACAGGTCTCGTTCAAGGTTCTTGGGTAATCGGTTTCTTCATGGATGGGGATGATGCACAAGAACCTGCGATCTTAGGAAGTATTGCTTCTGTACCAACAGTTTCCGCAGATGGTGAGTTTGGTTTTAACGATCCAGATGAAGTGTTTCCTCGCTATCTGAATGAGTCTGATGTGAATCGTTTAGCACGAGGAACTCAGACTAAATCGTATACTCCAGATTCAGATATAGGAGAACCTGATGACCCATACAACGCACAGTATCCGTACAATCGTGTTATGGAAAGTCGTAGTGGTCATGTTAAGGAATACGATGATACACCGAATGCTGANCGCATTAGAGAATACCACAAGTCAGGCACTTTTTACCAAGTACACCCTGATGGTACTGTGTCTACACACATTATCAAAGATCGATACACAGTGGTTGCAAATGATGATTCCATTCATGTAACTGGAGATGTTCGTATGATTATTGATGGTAACTGGGATGTTGATGTGACTGGTGACATTACTATTGATGGTAGAACGATTAACTTAAATAATGGTACAAAAGGTGCGGCAAGAATAGATGATGTTGCAGATACTGGAGATGATCCTCCGGGAATCTCTGGAAGCGATGGTTCTAACAAGATTGAAACGGGTTCTGGAACAGTCTTTATTGGTGATTAAAGAACCACAATAAGATTATACACACTGAAAAAGAGTTTGTCAAGAGGTAAATGATGAAAAGTCATGATGCGTTAGTTGGATTATTTGAAATCTACACAACAGAAAACGAAAAGTTTGAACAAGGAAATAAGTCTGCGGGCACACGCGCACGTAAGGCACTTGCTGAGATTGCAAAAATGTGCAAAGAAAGACGCGCAGAAATCCAAGCATCTAAAAATGCTGACTAAATAGTACAACAAGAATCAGAGAAGAACGATGCCACAAAAAGACATAACAATCTTTAGTGATTTGGATATTGGATTTATTCCCCATCCAATCACAAAGCAACTGACACGAAAGAAAAATCGTGAGGCAGTGCGTCAGTCTGTCAAAGCATTGGTTCTCACAGATTTTTACGAACGCCCATTTAAGTCAGACGTTGGATGTGGCATTCGTCGGTATTTGTTTGAGTTGTTCACACCTGCGACAAAGCAGTCGATGCAGAACGCAGTGCGAGAGGTTATTGCAAACTATGAACCTCGTGCAGAGTTAATCGATGTGTTGGTCGAAGACAGACCAGACTTACATGCTGTTACAATTTCTGTCGCATTTTATATTGTAAACGATCCAGATCCCGTAGTATTAGATGTCATCTTAGAAAGAGTCCGATAATGGCAACATCAGCAAACAGTTACTTACAAGTCACAGAGTTAGATTTTGAGGATATTCGTACAAACCTCAAATCTTATCTGTCTACACAAACACAGTTTCAAGACTATGATTTTGAAGGGTCTGCGATGGCAGTCCTTTTGGATGTTCTGTCTTATAATACACACTATAATGCTTTTTACATCAACATGCTTGCGAATGAGATGTTTTTGGATACGGCACAACAAAGAGACTCCGTGGTGTCTCGTGCCAAAGAACTGGGTTATGTGCCTATCTCTGCCATCGGTGCTAGTGCTAATGTTTCCTTAACTTTCACTGGTGTTGCTAACACGGTTTCAGAATTTACGATTCCCAAAAACTCTAAGTTCACAACAACTATTGATGACGTTCAATATACCTATGTGACACCTGAAGCATACATTGTAAAAAACTTATCAAATACTTTCTCAGCACCTATTACCATTCGTGAAGGTACACCATTAACATATTCTTGGACTGTTAATTCAAACAATCCTGTGCGAT
>JGI10211J34971_10003448_pt1 | contig 12660 bp, 15 predicted proteins | sample Etolagsediment_FD_34971 | JGI IMG/M metagenome (IMG submission 34971) | reverse complement strand
AAAAGTATCCTATGGATTAATTCAAAGAAAGGACTGTATGCCGTCATGGCATACAGTTTAATTATGCATCAAGAGTTTCTAGGTCTTTTAGAGAACCTTTTTGAGGAGCAACTACTCTATCGTGAAAACGACGAAGAGCCTTATTTGCTCTTTCAATTGCTAAATCAATCGCTGCATCTAAATCGTCATCACTCTGGTTAATAACAACAGGCTGTGCATGTGCAATATGAATATCGAATTCAACAGACACACCTTTTTTTTCAGCACCAATAGAGACATTAATTGTAGTAATATCTAAAGAGTACTTTTTAAACGCATCAACAGCACTTTCAATATGATTTTTTGTATTATCAGTAAGTGTTATATCTTTCGAACGAATATGTAAGTTCATCATAAATCCTTTGTTCAGGAGTCTTTTACTCCCTTTATATAGCCATATACTAACTAAATAAAGCTGAGATTGGTATAATATCATTAAAAATATTTAGGAATTTAATTTATGAGAGTTTTAACAGGTATTCAACCCTCAGGTGATTTACATATCGGAAACTATTTTGGTTCCATCAAACAGATGGTTGATGCACAAGAAAATAGTGAAACTTTTGCATTTATTGCAAACTACCATGCAATGACTAGTGGCGGCAATAACTTAGCAAAACTGACTATGCAGTGTGCTACTGATTTTCTAGCTTTAGGTATAGATCCAAATAAATCAACTTTTTGGGTTCAATCAGATGTAAAAGAGGTTTTAGAACTCTACTGGATACTATCGTCATTTACGCCTATGGGTCTGCTTGAACGTGCTCACAGTTTTAAAGACAAGACGGCAAAGGGAATTGCTGCTAATCACTCACTTTTTTCTTATCCTGTACTTATGGCCGCAGATATCTTGATTTATGGTTCAGAGGTTGTTCCTGTAGGAAAAGATCAAATCCAACATGTTGAAATTGCTCGAGATATTGCAACTAAATTCAATAATAAGTATGGTGATATTTTAGTTATGCCTGAATTTCGTGTTCAAGAAGAAGTTCAAACTGTTCCGGGAACCGATGGACAAAAAATGTCAAAAAGCTACGGAAATATTGTAAATATATTTGGAGAAGAAAAACAACAACTTAAAACAATTAAAAAAATAGTCACAGAAAATGTAGCTATGGAAGAACCTAAAGAATTCGAAAACTGTAATGTTTACAATATGTCAAAACTTTTTTTAGAGGGTGAAAATCTCAAAGCTCTTGAAGAAAGATATAAAAAAGGCGGAGAGGGTCATGGTCATTTCAAGATTTATCTTGCTGAAGTTATGTGGGAATACTTTAAAGATTTTAGAGAAAAACGTGCCTATTATGAAAAAAATCAAGATGAAGTCAGAGCTATATTGCAAAATGGTGCGAACAAAGCAAAAGAAATTGCCTCACCAATGATAGAAAAAATAAGAAGCGTCACAGGAATTAAATACTAATTATTAGATAGTCGTTGATTAAAGTCAACTGTTTTTTTTAAAAATATTGTTAGAATCACTTTTTGTTACTGTTAGATTTTATGATTAAAGTGAGAATTTTACAATGCGTATACTTTTAATAACAATATTTTTAATGTTTAATTTACATGCAAAATCACTATTTGGTAATAGTGAACAAGCAGATAGTAGTGTCTATATAGGAAGTCTCAAAGATTTACTAATTGCTACTCAAAAAACAAGAGGTCTTACAAACTCTTACTTAAATGGAAATACTGCTGCTCTACTGCTTGTTCATGCCAATAGACAGGAAATGAAAAAAGCTATCGGCATCATGGAATCTTTGCCAATGGCAGCTGATCCCATCATTAATTCACGAGCCACAACAATTTCTCAATCTCTCATTACACTTAACAACAAAGCATTTAAACAAGAAGCTGCTACTGCGTTTGCAAACTACACAGAACAGATAGCACAAACACTTATGCTCGCTCAAACAGTTAGTAAAAGATCTGCTAAGGACTTAAATCCTTTTGGACAAGAAGCCTCAGCAATTATGATGGAAACTATGCTACCTATGACGGAATATGTAGGTCAACTACGTGGTTTTGGTTCTGGTTTAGCGGCAAAAGGCTCAAGAAACGAAGATGAGTTAGCCAACATACTAGTTTTAGTAAATGAACTCAAGAGTTTAAATACAAAATTTCAAGCAGATATGAAAAAGCTAGTTTCAAAATATCCAGAGAAACTATCTTCTAACATAAATATTGAAATATCAGCTGTAAACAAAAGTGCAAATTCCTATACAAATTTTACAGAAACTAAATTTACCAACGACATTACAAATGTAAATCCAGACTCCTACTTTGAAGCTGGAACAAAACTTATTTCACAGATAATTAAAGTTTACAATACTAATAACAACGCGGTACTCGAAGATGCTAAGGGATGGTTATAATCACCTAAAAAAGAAGCATCATTGATATATGCCCTTCTCATAGAGCGAACAAAGACTCTACTGTAACTTTAGAGTTTTAGAAGTAATCAATGTTTTTTGTGACCAAGCATCACCTTTTAGCTTCAGAATCTTACGAGTTTCATCATTAACAAGACGATAATATAATTTCACATTCATACTTGAAGCATCTTTATGTTTAAGAATTTTAATAACCTTCTTAGCTTTTGCTGGAATACTAGTATCTTTTGTAGCTTCTACTGCAAGATGTGGTATTGTAGGTTTACCTCTCTTAGAAGTATAGTGTCTTGTAAATGAAACTTCTTGAGTTGCTATATTTTCTGATCCTTTTTTATGTGTAAGTTCTAAAATAAGTTCACGAGAGCCAAATCCGCTTGGTACATTATGTGGTTGTGGATTGAATATAGTAATAAGAATATTTTCATTTTCTTGTGATAACTTCAAGTTAAGAGAATCTTTTAGCATACTTGCCACATTTGCACCTTCAAATTTATGACTTCTAATCATTCTTTTTTTAGTTGCACCATGATCAACAGGTAAAGAAGCAGCTACACCCATTTTTTTAGGGCCCATGTGACAGTCAACACAACCCATCTCATCTTTTTTATATTCTTCTTCCATATTAGTAAAGACCATGCCACCTATCGCACTATCATTTGCATGACATACAAAACATAATTTATCAGATTTTTTATCCATAAAATCACGATGTTTTACTTTATGATAAGGAGATTTTGCATCATCATATGGACCAGTCATATGACCAGATTTTGTCCATTCTACACGGTTTATACCACGTTGCGATTCATCTTTATTTTCATGAATTTTATCAATATTATGACACACAACGCAATTAATACCTTCACTGATAGCCTCACTTTGAAGTGCTTTATTGACTTTTGAGCCTTTATCAAGCCCCATAACTGCATCTATCTCATAATCTAAACCCGTACTTGTCACTGAAATTCTTGGATTATGGCAAGTTGCACATTGCACTTTTACACTATTAATACTTTTTCTACTCTTTCTACTAACGTAATCTATTGTGGCCTTAAAGTATTCATCATTCTGATAGTGACTTTTAGCATGCCATGAACCTTCCCATTCATTGACAATATGCATATGACATGCTTTGCAACTTTGCGATGTTTGAAATTTTTCATCTACTTTAACAATCTTTGCACCAAAAAGGCTCCCTAGCGTTAAAAATATAATTAACAAAAATTTCACAGAATTATTTCCTTTTACTATTTAACCAAACCATTAAACCTTTTTGTGCATGGAGTCTATTTTCTGCTTCATTAAAAACAATTTCTGAATGCTCTTCCAAGATTTCTTCTGAGACTTCTTGTCCGCGGTATGCAGGTAAGCAGTGTAAAAACTTGGCACCTTTTTTAGCGAGACACATCATTAATCCATCAACCATATATCCAGAAAAATCTTTTATTCTCTGCTCTTTTTCATCTTCTTGACCCATTGAAGCCCATGTATCAGTAGTAACAATGGTTGCTCCTCTTATGGCCTCTTTTGGATTGTTAGAAATTTTAATAACCGCTCCACTCTCTCTTGCAAGCTTCATAGTATCTTTTAAAATATCACCATCCACTTCATAGCCTTTTGGTGTTGCTATTCGAAGTTCAAATCCAAGTTTAGCAGCAAGCATCATCCATGAATGAGTCATATTATTTCCATCACCTATGTAAGCTACTACTGCGTTTTCATTCACACCATACTCAACCATAGTCATATAATCTGCTAAAAGTTGTACCGGATGATAAGAGTCTGTTAAACCATTAATGACAGGGACCTTAGAATACTTTGCAAACTCTTCTATCATAGAATGTTCAAAAGTTCTAATCATGACCATGTCGCACATACTAGAAATAACACGCGCCGTATCTTTTACTGGCTCACCGCGACCTAAATGTATATCGCGATTACTCAAAAACAGAGCATGTCCACCTAGTTGAAACATACCAGTTTCAAAACTAACACGAGTTCTTGTCGAACTCTTCTCAAATACCATCGCAAGAGTTTGATTTTTCAACTCTTCTTTATAAATACCTGCTTTTAAATCTTTTTTAATTTTAAGACCTATATCTATAATCTCTAAAATTTCTTCTTTTGTAAAATCTTTCAGTGTTAAAAAATGTCTCATTATTTTTCCCTAAATTTTCAGTAAGTGATTATTATACTATTTTTATTCTAAATACTCAAACGCAAGGGAAATAAAAGAATTATTATTACATACAAATAAAACTTATATAATTATGTATGATTTAAAAGTTAAGTGAGAATTATAATAAGAGAGATACAATTATATAAATTAAACACTAAGGAATCATCAAATGAAAAAAATTCTTCTAACAACAGCTCTTTTAGCTACACTTTTAACACCAAGTTTCTTAAACGCAGACCAGGCAAAAGGTTTAAATGTTTTAATAAATTCTGCTAACCCACAGACTCAAGCTATGGCTATGGTGTTATCGCTTATGAGTATGAACAAACATAACAAACAGGTAAATATCACGCTGTGTGCAGCCGCTGGAGATTTAGCAGACAAAAACATTGAAGGTGTAGCGATTAAAAGACCTAACGGCACAGCTCCATCGGCAAAAGACAATTTAAAGCTTCTTATTAAAAAAGGTGCTACTGTGGAGGTTTGTCCTCTTTATCTACCAAACGCAGGTAAAGACGAAACTATTTTATTAGAAGGTATAACAGTAGCAAAACCACCAGTAGTAGCGGGGAGACTGTTAAATAAAGATTTTCAAAATATCACTTTTTAATCATAACTAAACAATCTTTGTAATTGCAGAACTAGAGTCTGCAATTGCTTTAGCAATAAATATGCTATTTTTGTAGCATTTTTGCAACTTCTTTAGCATGATACGAAATAATTATATCTGCTCCAGCACGCTTAAACGCAATCATAGTTTCCATAACAACTCTCTCATAATCGATTAAGTTATTCATTCCAGCCATTTTAAGCATTGCGTATTCACCACTAACATTATAAACAGCCATAGGAAGAGAAGTATTATCTTTTATTTCACGCACTATATCTAAATACGCAAGAGCTGGTTTTACCATTAAAATGTCAGCGCCCTGTGCTTCATCGGAAATAGACTCAGCTATAGCCTCACGACGATTTGCCGGGTCCATTTGGTATGAAGATCGATCTCCAAAACTAGGTGTTGATTCTGCAACATCACGAAATGGTCCATAATATCCTGAAGCAAATTTTGTGGAGTAACTCATAATTGGCAGATTTTCATATCCTGCTTCGTCAAGAGATTTTCTTAATACTTCTATAATCCCATCCATCATTCCAGACGGTGCTATCATATCAGCTCCAGCTTTTGCATGAACAACGGCTTGCTGACCTGAAATCTCAAGTGTTGCATCGTTGTTTACAGTCTGATTCACTTCATCTATAATTCCACAATGACCATGGTCAGTATATTCACAAAAACAGAGGTCAGTTACAATAAACATATCAGGATGTGCCTCTTTAATTGCACGTATTGATGAAGCAATAATCCCATGATCACACAATGAGTCTGAACCTATAGAATCTTTTACATCAGGAATACCAAATAAAATAATAGAATAAATTCCAAGTTCTTTAAGCTCATCACACTCTTTTATAACCTCATCTATACTCATTTGAAACACACCAGGCATAGAGGCAACTTCAGTTTTTATTCCCTGCCCTGAACGAATAAAGAGAGGATATATAAAATCATTTACACTCACGCTTGTCTCTCTAACTAATGAGCGAAGATGTTTATTTAAACGCGTTCTACGAAATCTTTGAAACATTTCTAAACCTTTTTTTGCTATAATCTTTTTTTATTGAAAATATTTTACCCTTTTAAAGATTAATTATGAATATACAGATTTCCGAAGTAGCAAATTTGCCATCAAGATTTGGCGATTTTAAAGTAAAAGCCTTCAAAGAATTGCACAAAAATGGTGCAAAAGAACATTTAGTTATATATAAAAACAAGCTTGATGAAGTTCCAATAGTAAGAGTTCATTCAGAGTGCTTGACAGGTGATGCCATAGGTAGTTTAAAATGTGATTGTCGTGACCAACTTGAATATGCCCTAAAACTTGCCAATGAGACTAACGGCATGGTAATTTACCTCAGACAAGAGGGTCGTAATATTGGTCTTTTAAATAAGATAAATGCTTACGCACTGCAAGATCAAGGATTTAATACAATAGAGGCTAATCACCAGTTAGGGTTTGCCGCTGATGAAAGAACTTATGAGATAGTCACCTATATCCTGCATCATTTTGACATTCACAAGATTAAACTACTCACAAACAATCCGGATAAAATCAATTCTATCAGCGATATAGAGATTGTTGAAAGAGTTCCTATAATTATGAAGACAAATAAACATAATCAGGATTATATACATACTAAAAAAGAGGGTATGGGTCACCTTTTTTAAAAATTATTTAGTAAAACTTACTCTCATTTAAAGCTTCTATTCGTCTTTGAGATGAATTTATCGCGTTTAGAAGTTGAGTAGTTGTTTCTTCTAACTCNGAATAATAAAGTTTTGCTTTGTCAAGTTCCATATCATCTACTTTTTTTGACCCGAAAGCTTTTGAGAAAAAGCCTTTCTTTTGAGATTTAAAAAATATTTCAAAAAGTCTTGTATACTCAATATGCCACTTAGCATGAAGAGTCTCCAAGTTTGTATAGAAGAGAGTCCCTAAAATCTCTTTTAGACGATTATTATCTTCATAGAGCCATTTTCCAAAGTCACATTCTGTTTTTGATACGGCAGTAGGATTTTCAACTTTTTTTCCATTTAATAAAGAGACTATTTTTTTCATTTGACTTTCATGAGCTTTTCTTGCATTAATAATAGCCTCTACAGTTTTTTCTTTGTTCATGAAAAGTAACCTTAATTTTAAATTATTTTTATTATTATTGCATAGTTTTAATAATAAAGTATATAATAATAAAAAATTCAACTCTAAGGAAAACCATATGAAACATCCATCACCTATAGAAAACGAAATAAAACTAAGCGATACTAGATATATAGTTTCAAAGACAGATTCAAAAGGTGTTATAACTTATGCAAATGACTATTTTATTGAAATTTGTGGATACAGTGAAAAAGAGTTACTTGGTCAACCTCATAATATTGTAAGACATCCTGATATGCCAAAGATTGCATTTAAGCTTATGTGGGACAGAATAAAAAAGGGAGAAAACTTTATAGCTGTAGTGAAAAACTTAGCTAAAGATGGAAGTTACTATTGGGTTGTAACAGATTTTGAACCAAAAGTTGATCCAATAACAAATGAAATCATCTCTCATACTGCGTTTAGAAAAGCAGCACCGCGAAAAGCAATAGAAACAATGGCTCCCATTTATGCAACACTTCTAAAAATAGAACAAGAAGATGGGATGGAAGCAAGTGAGTTATTCCTTCGCGGATTTCTTGAAGAGAACAAAACTACTTATGATGATTTCATTAACAAAACTGTTGGAAATAGTGGTTTGTTCAAAATTTTCTTTAAGGCAATGAAAAAAATATTTTCATAAAATTATACATATATCTTGTTGTTTTGTGTTTATCAATGTATAATAAACAAAAGGCAAAAAATGGACTTAAATACTTTTCTCAAAAGTGGTTTTAATTTCAAAGATAGTGAATTTGAGTTAAAGCTACAGCATATACTTTTCAATACTATGTTACTTAGCTTTATTTTCATGTTAGTAATGCTTTCTGTAATAAGGTATATAGAAGCCGACTATATACAATGTGCAGTAGATGTTGTTTTTGCTTTATTATCAATCTTCATAATTTTTTATATCAGAAAATCAAAAAACTATGTTTATGAGATATCTCCTTTTTTACTTTTTATGTTTTTTATTTTAGTCTCTTACTCTTTTAAAAATGTTGGTATGCATCTCGTTGGAACAAGTTGGTTTATCACCTTTTTAATTGCTGTTTTCTTTTTAACTGGCACCAGAAATGGGCTTGTTTTCTTTATAGCTTCTTTGTTATCACTTACTATCCTTAGTTTTATCGGCAGTAGCACATACTCTGTCTTTGAATATCTTTATGTTTTAACTCCTCTTCTTATGAGTGCCCTATTAATATACCTATATGAAAAACGCGATACGATAGTAAAAGAGCTGCTTTACAAAAAAAACAATTCCCTTAAAGAAGAGATAGAGAGAAAATCTCAAGAGCAGATTCAACTACTCCAAAAAAGCTACAATCTGGCGCAAATAGTTGAGAATTCAACTCTAGAGGTATATATTGTAGACATGCAAACGGACCATTATTTGTACGTTAACAAGGGAGCAACAGAAACTCTAGGTTACACAAAGGCAGAGATGTTGGAAAAAAGTATTTATGATATCAACCCATCTTTAAGAGTAGAAACAGTAGAGAAACTCAAAGAACTCTCTCAACACGTTTCAAATATTATGAATATATCAGAGCATCAGAAAAAGGATGGTACAAAATATGGCGTTCAATCTTACATACATGTAATTACTTACGATAACAAAGATGCTTATGTAATCTATGATATTAAAATTTCTGATAAAAACAGAGCTAAAGAAGAACTTCTCAGACAACAACAGTCACTTACAAAACAGGCTTATTATGACACACTCACTTCTCTTCCAAATCGTGCACTCTTTTATGACCGTCTCTCTCAAGCCATAACAAAATCAAAACGTTCTAATAAAGAGTTCGCACTTATGTTTATAGACTTAGACAAGTTTAAAGAGATAAATGACTCTTTAGGTCATGACATAGGAGACCTTGTTCTCATAGAAGTAGCTTCTCGATTAAAAAGCTCTCTCAGAGAAGTTGACACTGTAGCAAGATTAGCCGGAGATGAATTTTTAATAATAGTCGAAGATATAGATTCTAAAGAGTCTGTTACACATTTGGTTAAAAAACTATTAAATGCTCTAGGTTCTGCCATTACTGTAAATAACAATAATCTTTATATTACGAGTAGTATAGGAATAAGTTTTTATCCTGACCATACGCAAGATCCTAAAGTGCTCATTAAGCATGCAGATCAAGCTATGTATAAAGCAAAACACAGAGGTAAAAATAACTTCCAATTTTATAATCCTTAATTTTTTGCTAAAATACTCTTTTAAAAAGGATTTTAGTGGATTTAAAGACTACACTTATTAATGACAATATCGAACTGCCGGATAACTTTTTTTATAATATTCAAAAATATAAAGAGAACCTCTTTAAATGGAATAAAATCCATAATTTAACAGGTGCAAAAGATGAAAACACTTTGAATGAATTTATCTATGATGCAGTTTTTCCTGTGAGCTTTTTACCTAAGGTTGAGACTTTAATGGACATAGGAACAGGAGCCGGTTTTCCAGGCATGATTTTAGCTCTGGCTCTACCAAAAACGCAGGTCACACTTGTAGAACCTCTCAGTAAACGTGCTAGTTTTTTACAGTTTATTAAAGCTGATTTAGGGCTTGAAAATGTCACCGTTGTTAAAAAAAGAGTTGAAGAAATGGAACCTCGTATTTTTGATATAGTTACCTCAAGAGCTGTAACCGATACAAAAATGCTTTTAAAACTCAGTGAAAATTTTCGTGATGAAAATTCTAAACTTCTGTTTTATAAAGGTGAGAGAGTTTATGATGAAGTTGATGAGACAATGAAACACAAAATCATAGAAACAAAAAATAGACACTACTTACTACTAGGAGAAAATTTATGATATTAAAACTACTACTTATAGTAGCCGTTATTGCCGCTGTATATTTCATGTTTTTTAAGAAAAAACCTATTCAAAACAAACCTGACAAAACAGATACAAAAAGAGCTGATAAAGATGAAGCCAACGATATGATAGAATGTCCAACGTGTGGTGTTTACAGTGAAATAAACGATTGCGTTTTAAGTAATGGAAAATATTACTGCTCTTCTGAATGCGCATCTAAGGCGCTATAAATGTTAATTTTTGGACATAATTTTATACCAAGTGAGTCACTTTACCACACACCCAATATTGACTCCATCAGTAATACTCCACCCTCTTCAGTCATATACTTGGAGTTTAGTGAAGATAATCTTGACATAATTGAATATGCGAATCTCAACAAGGTGCATTTTTCCTTAAGCGTCCAAAATATTACTGAACTTATGTATGCTTCTGCTTTAGGGGCAAAGTACATTTTAGTCTCGCGTGAAATGGCAAAAACTGCACAAAACATCGCAGAAAACTATCTTTTTGATGCTAAAGTGTTAGTAAACATTCAAAGCAATGATGAAATAGAAGAGATGGCACTACTGGGCTGTGACGGTGTTATTTTCTCAAACGCAATAATAAAAACAAACTCTTAATCTCTTGAGACTTTTTTTACTATCTTTGGCTGCTCTGTTTCTTTTATCAGGCTGTTCTAGTAAAAAAGTCTCTACTGTCTCAGCAAAAACAAAAGCACTCACTATTTTAAATGAAAAAAATAATAGTTGGATTACAAACGCTATTTCTCAAGAGTATGAAAAATGGAGTGGCGTGCCATATAAATATGGTGGCAGGACCTTAAACGGTATTGATTGCTCATCACTTATACAGATTATATATGAAGATGCCTTTGGTTTAGAAATACCAAGAACAACGAATAACCAGGCATTAATTGGTCATAAAATAGATAAAAAATCTTCAAGAGAAGGGGATTTAGTCTTTTTTAAAACAGGTTCTAAAATTAGACATTCCGGAATTATCATTAAAAAAGACAAGTTTGTACACAGTTCTTCAAAACATGGTGTTATTATTTCTAGTTTAAATAATCCCTATTGGAAAGAAAAATATTGGCAGACAAGAAGGATTCTTCCTTGATAAATTTTATTGATGAAATAAAGAAATTTTTTACGTTTTGTTGGATAAGATACACTTATGTATAAGATATTTAATAAAAAAGTTCTTTATATTATTCCTTTTATATTTTTAATTGTTATCATATTTAGAATTACCTATAGTTATCAAGATGCAAAACGAGAAGAGTATAACTTTGTGCAAAAAGAAGCTGAGTCACTTAACTCTTTTGCAATGGCTCATAGAGACTACTATCAAAAACTTTTTATAAACAAAACACTACCTCTTGATGAAAAAACACTTCCTGCACTTCCAGCCTTTGCATCTAGTTCAATTTCTGAAAGATTTTCAAAATTAAACCCACTGCATATACGCATACAAACAGTCTCAGACAGAGCAAGAAATCCTATGAACAATGCAAATGAAGATGAACTCAAAGCCATAAACTTTTTTAAGAAGAATCCAAAAGAAAAAAACTATTTTAATGATCAAAACAGCAAATTTTATCAGTATGCTTATGCTCTAAGAATTGAGAATGCATGTATAATATGTCACGGAAAGAAAGAGGATGCACCTCAGTTTATTCAAGATAATTATGACAACGCTTATAATTACAAACTTGGTGAACTGAGAGGAATTATGAGTATTGAAATACCTAAAGATGATTTGAATGCATATTTTTTATCTCATTTTTTTCGCTCAACTGCTTATGATTTTTCACTCTTTGTAGCGCTTTTTCTAGCTATCTATTATCTAATCAAAAAATCTCAAAATATAAATGATTTTCTAGATCATGAAGTCAAATCAAAAACTAAGGAGTTAAAAGATTCTCTTTTAACAGACGGCTTATCAAAACTACCAAACAGATTAAAACTTTTAGAAGATTTAGAGGAAAAACGCAACTATCAAACGCAACATCTAGCGCTTTTAAATATTGATAGATTTAAGGATATTAATGATTTTTATGGTCATGAAATTGGAGATATAGTTTTACAACATACTGCTTCAACCATACAAAATATTTGTAAAAATATAAATAGCATGATTTATAAACTTCCTAGTGATGAATTTGTTATTTTTTCTACTAGAGATATCTCTGAGGATAAATTTTATGAAATTGTCGATCATATTATCTCTTTAATTCAAGAGACTCCTTATGAGATAAATGACAACTCAATCTTTATAACCGTAAGTTGTGGTATCGCATCAAATATAGACCAAATTCTAACAAAAGCAGATATGGCTCTTCAAGTTTCCAAAAACGATAAACATCGTATTATTGTTTATGATGAAACCTTAGATTCTACACAAACTATCAACAAAAATCTTCAAGGTGTTACCCTTTTAAAACAAGCTATCAAGAATGATGCTA
>JGI10211J34971_10003447_pt1 | contig 12661 bp, 18 predicted proteins | sample Etolagsediment_FD_34971 | JGI IMG/M metagenome (IMG submission 34971) | reverse complement strand
GATCTAGAGTAAAGGCGAAGACGGCGTAAATAGAAATATTACGTACGATATAGTTCTAGAGCCAGGCGATAAAGAATTTATACAAGCAGTAATGTTAGAGAGAATATTTCCGGCTGAAATAAGCGTGGCGACCGATGTATCAGCAAATTAAATGTCCGTCATGTGGAAATAGTTATGATTTATACTTAGAGAATTTAGAAATAATAGATTTTTTTACAGTAACCATATTTGAAAAGTGTTCTATATGCGACGTAATACTTACAATCAAGTTGAGAATGAGACCGACCAATAAGATTGATATAGTACATCTTTCTAGTCATAATGAAAATTATGGGAATAGTAGAAGATAATGAAAAAGAAGTTAGAAGACTATAAAAGACAATTAAATGAATTATTTGTATTACGAGATATATACTTTACTTTAAAGACAAGTGCAGGACGCATTAGTGATTTTGAAGATACTCACGACTTATTACCAGAAGTTAAGGAAAGTTTAGATAAGATATTGACCGTGTTAGACAACGTTGAACATGAGTTAATAGCGGATATATCGAAATTAAAGGATAAGATAGATAATGATTACAAGAAAAGAGAAGATTAAAAATATTTGTAAGAAATTATATATGATATGGTATAAAAATCCGTCTTTAGGATTGGGAGCATTAATAACTATCTTATATGGACGTGCTGGTAAGGGCACAAAAGAGATAATAGATATACGAGATTATGATTTTGAAAAAGAATTAGATTTGGAGATTGAAAATGCACGAAATAAAATTTAAGTGTGAGAACTGTAAAGAACATATTAGTATACAAGGAACTACACGTAAAGTTTGTCCGAAATGCGGGTACGATAACGATACTAAAAAAGAGATAGAGAATAATATACATGTACCATTGAAAGACCCTAAAAAGGCAAAAAATAGTCTTTTAAAATACTTAGGAAACATTCTATCTTTTTAACAAAGGAATATAACATGGGTTATAATATGGGAATTAGACAAGCCGGAAAAGGCGACAAACTTAGACCAAAAGCTAAGATACTAGATAAGAATATTTTATTAACAAATGAGAGGTCTAGGAAGAAAAAAGACGGACACTGTAATTTATGTGATAAACGTATATATCGTAGTTTCACCGTTTGTATAGAGGGAAAGACCATCACCGTCGGCAAATGTTGTAAGAGTAAATTATATAAATAAATCTTCATAATATCATATACAAATATGCTAAAAAGTAAAATATGACTATTGTAAAACATTCTTTATTATACAGCATATTTTTAAAGGAGAGTGTATGGAACTAGAAATGTCTCAAATACTAGTAGCTTTACATATTGCCGGCATACTTATAACGTGCAGCGGTTTTATTATGATTAAATTTAATGATTTAAGACATCTTGCAAAAGATTTTAAACGTGTAGAAGTCAAATTAGAGAGCCTAGAAAAAGCCGTTAATAAGAATACAACAAATTTAGCTACGATAGAAACCCGATGTAAAGAAAGGCATAATCAATAAGGCACATGATAATTCAAGTACTAGAACATAGTATACGAAAAACTGAGCCATGTATATTGTTGAATAAGAACATTTTAATAAATATGCCAGCCCTAACAAAAAGTATCGAGGTTGACCACATACTACTTACTCATGCTCATCAAGAAAATATAAAAGGCTTTAATCAAATACTAAAAAAAGAAAAGGGATTAACTCAGTTATACGTACATAAAGACCACGAACACGCCTTATTACACAATACTGCGAATTTAACCGACAAATGCATAATCAAAAATATAACTCCAAATAAGAAATTTAAAATAGACGGCATAACGATACAGCCAATACATGTACGTCATACGGTACAAAAGAGTCATTCAGATATATGCCTCGCATTTCTTATAGATAAACGCATAATGTACTGTAGTCCCTGTAACGATATACCAAAAAAGAATTTAAAATATTTTAAAAATTTAAATGTACTGATTCTAGACGGCGGTTATCGAGGAAAAGCCAAATACGATGACCACCTATCCATGAATAAGATATTAAGTATTGTTAAAGATTTTAATATAAAATACCTATATTTTCTCGGAACACACAAAGACTATAGCATAAAAGGCAAAATGCGTAATAGAAAGACGTATATAGATACGTTATTTACTGGAGATATAATAAAAGTAAAATAATATTTATATATAGTATTCTTTATAATAGATTATATTGTCCATTCAACCAATACGGAGGTTTTATGTATCCAGTAGAGTTTAGATTTTTAACTCAAAATATTACAGTAAAGCAAGCAAAGAAGAAAGAAAAGGGATTTTATGTTAGCGGGTACGCATCAGTACATAGCATAGTTGATAGGCAGGAGGAGATAGTTACAAAAGAGGCACTAGAGAAGGCCGTAGATGGTTTGTTAAAAGACGGCAGTACCTTATTTTTTAATCACAATTATGACCAGCCAATAGGAAAAATAGAAAAAGCAACAGTAGATAAAAAGGGTTTATTTATTGAGTCATATATTTCAAAAACTCGCCCAGATATTTCAGGCTTAATTGAAGAAGGTATTTTAAATAAATTTTCTATCGGCGGAAAAGTTATTGCAGCAGAGACCGTACGAAATCGACAAACAGGCGCCGAAATTATAAAAATTTTAGAGATGGAATTATACGAAGTTTCGTTAGTAGGCGTACCTGCAAATGCAAAGGCGCAGGTCGTAGATTATGTTCTTAAAAGTGCAGTACAGAAAGCTACTATTAGCGATAAAGAACATTTAAACTCACAGGAGGCAAGTGAAATGAAAGGTAAAGAAAAATCAATACGTGACGGCATTGATAAGGTTATCGAAGAACAGGTGAAAGATGAAGTTGCAGCAGAAGAAGCAGCCGCAGTTGAGGAAGAAATTAAAGAAGAGGAAACGGTAAAAGAAGAAGTCAAAGAAGAGAAGAAAGAGGAGGAAGTCAAGGAAGAAGAAGTCAAAGAAGAAGTTAAGGACGAAGTTAAGGACGAAGAGGTTAAAGAAGAAAAAGAAGAGGAAGTCAAGGAAGAAGTTGTAGAGGAAAAAGAAAAAGAGGAAGAAGAAGTTAAGGACGAGAAACAAGAAGAAGACGTAGAAGATGTGGTAGAAAAAGTCAGTGAAGAGGAAGTAGACATGGCTAAAGCAATGAATGACAAACTTAACGACATTCATAAAGCCGTTCTAGGCAACAACCAGCCACGTTTTACTTTACTTGATAAAGATGTTACAGAGGTTATAAAAGATTTTGATAAATTAACTATAGGTGACGAAATAGTTTTAAAGGTATATTGTATTGTTGCTGAAAAAGCAGAAGCCGAAAATGCCAACGAAGAAAATACCTATAAGTTTTTAACGTTACGTACAGTAGAGGCCGAAAAAGTTGGTGAAACAAAGAAGAAAGATGAAGACTCAGAAACTACGAAGCACGACGAAGAAAAGGCTGAAGAGACGAAAAAAGCACGTGGCGAAGGACAAGGTAACGGCGGAGAGCCGCAAGGAGATGGCGGAGCAGATATTTGCGAATGTCCTGAATGTGGTACCACTATTCCACATGAAAAAGGAGTCCCTTGTAGTGATGTAAAGTGTCCAGAATGCGGAACAGTGATGCAAGGAAAAAATAAGAGCACCAAAGCTATTACAAAAGAAGATAAAGGAAAGAGAAAAGGGATAAATACGGATAACTTAAACGAAAATGAGAAAACACTATCAAAGAAGCTAAACGGCAAAACAGTTGAAGAGGTTATGAACGATTCAACATTATACGATAGTTTAGACGAAGAGACACAAAAAGAAGTTATGTATTTGTATAAAAGTAATTTTTTTACTAATAGAAAATAATAACGAAAATTTATGAAAGGAATGAGAAGCTATGGAAAAAATGGAAAAAGCAAAACGTGATTTTCTAAAATCTGTGTTGGTACCGGATAATACCGTATCTCCAGCATCAGCGTATTTGCCAAAGCCTATTGCAGACGAAATGATTAAAGTTATCGAAGAGACGAACTGGATGCGTAAGATTTTTCGGGGCATTTTTGTACCGGGTCGTACCTTTACCGTTCCTACGGTTAACTATGATTATGATAACGTTAAGCAAGCAGCTATTGGCGCAGCTCCAGGTGGTCTTTCTAATACTGCTCCGTCAGTTGGAAGTATTGTGTTAGAACCAGGCAAACTTGCTGCAAAAGGCGCTTTACAGGTTGATGACATTGATGATTCAAGTATTGATGTTGTTGATATGTTGCTTGAGAACTTTGCAATAGCATTTGCTAGAGCAGAGGAACGTGCTATGGTTCTTGGTACTGAACGTGACAGAACGTCAACTGATATTTTGAAAGTATTTCTAGGTCTTTATGAAATAGCAGCTAATCATTCAACTACTACGGCAGTAACATATGACCCTAGTACCGCCTATGCGGTTGTTGATGCAGTTAGTGAAGCTATTAAAGAACTTGGAGTGTATGGACGAAATAAAAAAGATTTAGTTCTTTTAGTCAGTTCTACGATGGCAGATTATATGCGTAAAGATAAATCTTTACGTTATGATATGACCGGTCACAAAAATGTTATGGACCAAGGGGACCTTCCTAAAGTTTTTGGTGTTGATGTACTTGAAACTACTTATCTTGATGGTAAGGGTGAAGGCACAAACAAAGCCTGCGGAATTTTAGTTCCTAAATCTGAAGCAGTGATTGGTGACCGTCGTAAGTTCAAGGTAGTTCCTGAGAACGACCCTGAAAATGACGCTGTAAATTATTATGCTTATGAATCTATCGACTTTCAGTTGTTACATCGTACTGGAACCGATTATGACGCAATTGTCCTCATAGACCAAGTGAGTTGATAAAGTTCTTTATTAAGTTACTTAATAAGTTGACAAGTTAGTATGAAATAAAGCGGGGTACTTTAAACCTACCCCGCTTCTTATAAGGAGTTATTTACTATGTTTAGTAAAGTTTGTTTAATATGTGGAAATCCACATAATAATAAAAAATACTGTTCAAGGGCATGTACAAATACAGCCACCAAAAAAGGAACAGTACTTACCGAAAACCACCGCACCAAAATAGCTAAATCTATGCAAGGGAAAAATAAGAGTAAAGAAAATCCCTTTTATAGTAAATGTCACTCTAAAAAAACTCGTAAGTATATAGGTGACTGCCAGCGTGGAGAAAAACATCATTACTATACCGAAAAAAATACTTTATTTAAAGCAAACGGCTATATTAAAATTAATATAAGAGAGGAACATCCGTTTTTAAGAAAGGGTATAATGTCATATCATAGATTCGTTATGGCAAATCGTTTAGGACGTAAATTACTCAAGACGGAGGTTGTACATCACAAAGACTGTAACCCTTTAAATAACGATATTAAAAATCTAATGTTATTTAAAAATAAATCTGAACATAATAAATATCATGCAAAATTTAATAGAATTGCTGCCAAACTGTTAGGAAATAAGACAGCCAAAGAACTTATACAGACATATCATATATTAGAGAAGGAATAGAAATGATAAGATTGTCAACAGAATTAGACATATATTATAAGAGTAAAGACAAAAACAAGTTTGTACGACAAGTTTCATCTACAGTAATAACCCCATTTAAAGCATTCCCTCTATTGTTGATATTTGCAAGTCACATATTTAATCCAGAATATAATGAGAAACTTATTATAGAAGCCATAAAAAAGAATTTTATTATTATATACTTCTGCGACAAAATACCAGATGATGCAATTATCCATGAAAGTATCATTTATATAAAAGCCAAGTGGAGATACTTTGATACTAGTATTTTTAAAGACATAAATCAATTTTCCGCCGTACATGGTGTAAATAAAAAGGGAGAAAAATTAGCTCTACAATATGCTAGAGTATTTAGTAAGAAATATATACGTAACTCCAATGAACTCTCGGAGATTGTAAAACATCATCAAGATATACAAGAAAATGTTACTATATTGTTTGATACTATTTTTGAATGTGGCGACAGAGGTCTGGGAGATATTTTATTAACCACGCCTATAGTAACGGAATTAAAGAAAAAATTTAACGCCAGTATAACTTACGCATGTAGACCAAAGGCAGCCGAACTTCTACAGAATAACCCGGACATTGATAAAGTTATAACTAAATACAGCGACCTAGAGAAGTTACAATTTACATATCATTTACCGCTCATTAGACATACTGAAAATTATAAAGTATCTCGTAATAGACAATGCCGAACAGATAGCTTAGCCGACCTATTTATGGTTACGCTACCAAAAGATAATGTGCTACCAAAAATTTATCTCACACCAAAAGAAATACAAAATGCCAATCGGTTAGTAAATAAAGTACATAAGATTAAATTAGGTATAAATATAGAGGCAACATCATCCGCAAGACGTTGGACATACGGATATTTATTAGAGTTATTCAAATTATTAGGAGAAGAAGATTCCAAATATGAATTTTATTTATTTGGGTCCGGCGACAGAATGAAAATAACGGGTATTCCAAAATATATACATAACTTTATCGGGAAATTAACTTTAAGAGACTCCATAGCAGTAATGAGCAAAATGGACATGGCATTAACTACTGATTCATTATACAGTCATGTAGCTGGAGCATTTAAAATACCGCAAGTTTGCATCTATACTACAATACCGGCAGAATGGCGAAATAAGTATTATAAAAGTATAGGGGTACAAGGGACGACGAAATGTAGCCCATGTTGCGACTTTCAATTTCTAACTAAGGAGGACTATGATAAGTGTGATAGATTTGGAGTGCCGCCTTGTGTCAAGAGCATAACGCCCGATACGATAATGAAAAATTTAGAGATATGTAAACGCCGATATAATGTAGATACTTATTCCACAAAAGAGACTATACTTATTAATAGAAGTAGTGGGCTCGGAGATATATTAATGTTAACATCAGTATTGCATGACCTACGTCTAAAAGAGAAGGACGCCTTTATAACATTAAGAACAAATTGTCCAGACCTATTTATAGGGAACTCTGACGTGGACGAAATACTTACCGGCACATATATACCCGATAAGGATTTACAAACTAGATTTTATGATTATGACCGAATATACAATTTTGATTACTGTTTAGAGAGTTATGGAGTAGCTGGAAAACTTGGCAAAATAAGTGATAAGGATTATATGACTGTTTCACGTATAGATTTATTATATAACTGGGCCAAGATGAAATGTCCGAAAAATCCGAAATTGTATTATTTCGTTACTGAGTCTGAGAAAAGGCGAGTTGAGAAAATGCTAAAAACTTTATGGGGAAAGAAAACAGTAACATACGTATTAAACTGTACTTCACCATATAGAACCTATCCGATAAAAGAAAGTTTAAAAGTTATAGAGGAACTCTCCAAAACTCATAATGTGTTCATCATAGGAAATAGCATTACAATGTGGGGAGAGGACCATGAATTTAATAAAGTATACTATGAAGTTCTTAACAGATTAAATGGGAGATATGTCGTAGACTTAGTAGATAAAACGGAGTTACGTCTAGCCTGCGCAATTATAGAGCATAGTGATTTAGTAATTACTCCTGACACAGGCATGCTTCATGTAGCCAATGCGGTAGATACGACATGTTTGGCACTATTCGGCAATATTGACCCGTATCTACGAGTTAAGTATTATAAAAATACTTCAACTATCTATAAGAATATCTCATGTGCAGAAGGGTGCGGTGACAGAGGAAATTTTATGAGAAGTGGAAAAATAATCTGTCCCGACTTTTATAGAGTAAAGGAGCCTGAAAAGAGAATTGGAGCAATATGTATGAGAGCCATAACTTCAGAAGAGATTATACAGAAATCAAAAGAATTACTACAGAATGGAGGTACACTATGAAAAACGTATTGTACTTATCAGCGTGGCACAGAGAACGTTATAATATAGGCGATAACGTTTATTTACAAGGAAGTATATCTTTACTTACTGAAGCCATAGGAGAACATTTTATTTTGGAATGCAATCTTGAACAATTTGTTGAAGACATAAACAACGTAGAAAAAATATTAGGCTTAGATTTAGATTTAATAGTAACTACAGGAGCCCCATATCTATATTCTAATTTTCAAGTAGCCTGGCAGTATGAATTTTTAAAAAGACTTAATGTAGGCTATCCAGATGTGCCTAAAATAGCTCTAGGTTTAGGAGGATGTTCGGGACTATCAAATAACTATTTTAATAATCGTATAGCATTAGACGCCGCAAAAGAGATTTTTGGACAATTTGATTTAATAGTAGCCAGAGAGCCGTTAACGGCACAGTTTTTAGAACTTGCAGGAGTCTCGTGCAAAATATTACTAGATAGCGCAGTATTTTTTCCTATACAAGATTACATTAAAGAACTGGATTTAAAGAATACTCAAGAAAAACCGGTATTTTGTTATTTTGACTATAGAGCAGGAATTTCAAGAGGAGATATTACAGAATTTGAAGCACAACAAATAGATAATATGTATAAAGAGATTTATGAAAAGTATAATCCAATAACATATTGCGTTAATGAAGCCGAAGTAGAACCAGCCAAAAAATTAGGAATTGAAGCCAAATGGTTGTGGCACTTTGAAGATATTTTACCGTTATTAGCACAGGCAACGTTTTTAATTTCAGCACGAGTACATCAAGCCACATTGGCGAAATTATTAGATAAAAATAGCTATGTAATACCGTTTGATATAAGATACTTATGTAGTACGGCTATAGGCGTTCAGCCAGTGTTTCCATATCAACAGTTGGAATTTAAAGCAGGCATATGTAATATATTTTATAAAGATTTAATTAATAAAACTAGAGTTATTATAATAAACGAGATAAGAAAGGTAATGACTAATGGAACATGTTAGAATTGTAAAAATAAGTACTCTTTCGGAGACCACACGTATAAAAAAAGAGGCGTTAAAGTTTATTGATGAGAGTATGAACGGATTAGATATAGGGACGCAAGGTATGCCTATCTTTGATAGTACAATCTCCATGGATTTACGTAACAGTAAAAAGGGCGTAGTCAACTTAAGAGGTGATGCTAGAAATCTTAAATGGTTTAACGACGGCGTATTTGATTATGTTTTTAGTAGTCACTGTTTTGAGGATATGAGACCAGAAGAAAAACCGGCAGTACTGAAAGAATGGGCACGAGTCGTACAAAAGGGAGGATATGTTTTATTGTATCTTCCCGATGAACAAGCGTATAGAGCATATTGTAAAAAAGCAGGAACATTAAATAATGCTGCACACACGGATAAAAATTTCAGTATAAATACAGTAAGAGACATTGTTAAAGAACATTGTTTTAATATATTAGAGGAAATTTACGCTATAGAAAAACATGAGCCATATGGATTTTTTCTAGTATATAGAAAGATATAATTATGAATTTTGAGCATTTAATAATAGGGGGATGTTATAGAAGTGGCACCTCAATAGTTACAGTAATGTTGGCAAAACATTCTCAAGTATTACTTACAAATGAACTATGGAACTATAGGTCACTTGATGTAGTAAACACAAAGTTACAGAATTTGAGTAATAAGTATCCGTATATAGGAGACAACACATCCACTATAGCACGAGATACCTTGGGCGACAACTTTAGAGGTTTCTTAGATTCTTTTGACAGAGATAAAATAACTAGTATATATGATTTGTATTCTAGATTAATAAAGTTTTCCAATAAGTATCCAAGATATTGCGGAGACAAGGTACCAGAATATATACTGGATATAGAGAATATTACTAAAATATATAGTAATTCTAGACTAATTGTATGTATACGAGACGGAAGAGACGTTATAGAATCACAGATAAAAAGATATAAGTATTTTATGGACATAAACGGTACTGTGAGAAATCATTGGTGGACAAAGAGAACGATAGAAGATTGCATAAATGATACGGGAAGAAATTGGTTACACTATATGAATGTATGGGACATCACCAAAAAGAATTTAAAAGTACCGTATTATGAACTATTTTATAAAAATCTAATTCTTAATCCAGAAGACGAGGCAGAAAGATTGTCAAAGTTTTTAAATATAGAAGAGTTAGAGCTATTTAAGATTTTTAAATCTAATATAAATAGTGATACATATAACTCATGGAAATATACAATACCGAATATTAATAGTAAACTGCCTAGCGCATGGAAGCAGATGCTAAAAAAATACGGATTCGAGGTTTAGAATGAGAGATTACAGTCAATACGGAGAATATAAAATAATTAGAGAGTTTTTTGAAAATAATGTGCCAGAACATAAAATAGTTATAGATGTAGGCGCCTGCGGACAAGAACTATCTAATAGTTATAATTTGATAAAAGATGATAATTGGAGAGGCATATTATTAGAGCCAGAGCCAGAGAACTATGCAAAGTTATTAGCGTTATATTCAGATATTGACAAAGCTACGATATTGAATAGAGCAATCTCAAACTATTCAGGCAAAGGGAAAATTTACATACATGATAAACGAGGGCATCACTCTTTAAGTAGAAAGACCGGCAGATATACGGAAATAACTGTTTGTAGATTAGCTTGCTTATTGAAGAGACACAACGTACCACATAATTTCGGTCTTTTGACCGTAGATGCGGAGGGAGAAGATGAGAAAATAATTACAGACCTATTAGAGACCAGTTGTTATAGACCCACGGCTATAATACATGAGAAATTACATGGGAAGCCGATTATACAGAACATATTTAAGAAACACAATTACAGAGTATACGCCGAAACAAGAGGTAATATCATTTATACAATAGAAAATAAACTAGTAAAATAGTATTAAAACTACTATAATAAAATAGTATCTTTATAATAAGGTAATGTATATCTATGAACATATTACTATTAGTAAGTAAACAGGATGCAAAAAGTAAGTTATTTAATAAGAGTTTACTTGAATTTACATTGAGTAGACTGGAGCCTAAACATAGAGTCTTTGTATATAGTTTAGACTCTACTATAGAACAAAGAGTAGGTTCTAGATTTTTTTCGGCAAAGAATAATATGGATGCCTTAAGGAAATTTGCCGATAAACAAGATGTTTTTATGGTTATTTCACGATTAGCCATATGTGACATAAATTTTGATAATTTAATTAATTATCATAATAACCATGATAAATCAGTAACGTTAGTATGTAAGAATTTCGTCAAAGATAAATCCATACCTATTTATCAGTTAGACGATACGAAGTCTGTTACGGCGGTTACTCGTCGAAGGTTCGCTGATTGCGGAATTTATCTCTTTAAAAATAAAGTGAATCTTAATAGTTATAAAAATATATATACTATAATTACAGATGCTATAAAGAATAAAATATTAAAGGGGTTTGTTCACAAGGGGTACTGGTGGACGGCAGCAAATATAAGGAGAAGAGATAATGGCAACACTTTTAACACGGGCTGAAATAGCTAGAATCTTAGGAATAGACGACGAAGCAGATATACCACGAGATATAGTAGACTGGGCAGTATTGCAGGTTGAGAAGTCTTTACATAAGAATTATGAAGAAGTTGACACGACAGAGGAATTTTTCTTTACTAGAGCAGAAGATGTACAAACGGCGTTATATTTAAAGAAGACTAATGTGACCGTTTCCAAAGTAGAACGTAGAGACCTCGAAGCAGACGAATGGACGGAAGTAGACTCAACCTATTACTATACCGATTCAGAAGCAGGCGTAGTGTTATTTACGACTTCAGCATATTTACATACTAGGTACCGAGTTACGTATAGTTATGGCGGGGACGAAGCCACCAATCTAGAAAAGAAATTACATTTTTTATTCGTATTAGATTACTTACAGAAGTATAAATCAGATGTATTAAGCGAGGGTGCCAGTGTTAGCAGCGACATTAAAAAGGAAGTAATAGGAGATTATAGTATTGAGTATGCCGTATCTAGTTCTTCTTCATCTTCGGCACAGACAAAAGTAGAAAGAGATATAGAAGATTTAATGACGTTACTTGGAGGCAACTTTGGAGATTACGAAAATACGGAGATACTTTAAACTATGAGCATTAGTAGTTACTTTAATAAAACAGGTTTGTTATATAAAAGAACTTTGGGAGCCACAAACGAATACGGCGAAAAATCTTGGACTGAAACTTCAAGTAGTATTAGTTGCGCCTTACAGCCTTTAGCAAGAATAGAAGACGGTTACGTAGTTATAAACTCAGGAAAGAGTATCAGAAGTACTCATACTATTTATTGTGCGATTACCGTAGATATAGAAGAAGGCGACAAAGTAGTAATAGACGGTCAGACGTTTAGAGTTTTATTAGTAAGTGATGATGCAGGTAGAGGAAATCATTTAAAAGTACGTGTAGAGGAGTTAGTATAAAATGGCAGGAATATTTGATATAAAAGTTAGAGGTCTAAATGGGATTTTTAGAAATCTTGAAAAGGCAAGTACTAAGACCTTACAAAATGCCGAAAATCGTATGTATGTACTGACTTCCAAAGCCGCAGGAAAAACTAGACGAGCAATGAGGAATTGGATTTGGGACACAGGAAATTTGGCAGGGAGTATAGACAATATGGTTAAGTGGGGCTTAGGAGCATTACAAGGTTTCGTTTTTACTCCGGTAAAGTATGGAATATA
>JGI10211J34971_10003446_pt1 | contig 12662 bp, 9 predicted proteins | sample Etolagsediment_FD_34971 | JGI IMG/M metagenome (IMG submission 34971) | reverse complement strand
TTCCGACCGAGACGGTTTATGGAATCGGCTGTCGGGCGCAGGCACAGGCCATTGCGCGGCTTGATGAGATTAAGGGCAGAGCCAAGGGGAAGCGATATACGCTGCATGTAGCCGACCCGCAGGGCGTTGCGAGATATGTGACGAGGATACCGGCAAAGGGTAGAAAACTTATTGCGAAGGGCTGGCCCGGACCGTTGACCGTGGTGTTTGAACTGGATGAGGGCACAATCGAAAAACAGCGCGGCATTATCACTAAGGATGCTTTCGACATATTGTATCAGGATAATACTATCGGTATTCGCTGTCCGGACAATCGGATAGCTAAAGAGCTTTTAGGTTTTGCAAGATGGGCAATTGTCGCTCCGAGCGCTAACCTATATACAAGGCAACCGGCCACGAGCGCTGGTGAAGTGTTAGAGCAGTTAGACGGGAAAATCGACCTGATTCTCGATGGGGGCGAGTGTAAATACGGAAAGAGCAGTACAGTAGTAAAAATCACTCACAATGCCTTAACAATCTTGAGAGAAGGGACTTACAGCGAAAAAGACATCACAGAAATGTCGTCAATCAAGATACTTTTTGTATGTACGGGCAATACCTGTCGCAGCCCCATGGCAGCGGCTTTTTGTCGAAAATATATATCTGAAAAACTTAATTGCGGTGTTGACGAGAACGAGCCAAGAGGTTATAAGATAACCTCGGCGGGAGTGATGGCCGGGCCTGAAATGCCCGCCAGCAAAGAGGCTGTGGATATTTGCGCTGCCAAAGGCGTCGATGTGTCCGGGCACCGAAGCAGCGTTTTGACGCGCTTGGAGATTGAAGAAAGCGATTATATATTCGTGATGACTAAGAGCCATCGCGACAGAATTTTAGAGGTTTGTCCCGCTGCGAGCCAAAAGTGTATGCTGCTGGATGAGGGCGGCGACATTGCCGACCCCATCGGGGGCGGCGAAGGTATTTATCGCGGCTGCGCCGAACGGATAGAAAATGCTCTAAAGAAAAGGTTAGGCGAGATTTTGGAATGAAGATAGCTGTAGCAAACGACCATCGCGGGGTAAAGGCCATTGAGCAGGTCAAGGCGATTATTGCGCAGCTTAACCACGAGTGCCTTGACTTTAGCCATGACACCGAGCAGCCCGTTGATTATCCGGATGCGGCTTATCAGGCAGCGAACACTGTTTCGAGGGGTCAGGCTGACAGGGCGATTCTGATTTGCTCAACCGGGATTGGAATGAGCATCGCGGCTAACAAGATAAAGGGCATAAGAGCCGCTTTGTGTTATGATGAACTCACCGCCGGGATTTCACGTGATCATAATGACGCCAATGTACTTTGTCTTTCGGGCGACTTTTTGGGGACGACGGTGCTCAGGAAGATGGTCGAAACATGGCTGAGCACGGACTTTGGCGGTGGAAGGCATGAAAGACGAGTAAACAAGATAAAGGCCATTGAGGAAGGTGCTGACCCGCAGGAAGTTGCGGACAGTTAATCCTCAGGTCTTCACAAGACTGCACTATTTTTATTTCTATACGCCCATAGAAATGCCGGCTTGGCTAAATGATGTCTTTTTTGGGCCGCCATCACTTTTGTTCTGCGTCGTCGTCCATGATTGGGACCAGCTTATGATCTTCGGGATTTACTTGCGGCCATTCGGGCGTGGGATTGTCGGAGCGGAGGACCTGTGGAGTGATAAAGATTGTCAGAACGCTGTTGCGGCTCTCCGATTTTTCCTTCTTGAAGAATATATCAAGGATTGGAATATCTCCAAGGATGGGAACTTTTGTTGTAACTTTGGTCATCTCCTGTTGGCGAAGCCCCCCGATAACGATAGTCTCACCTTGCTCAACGACTACCTCTGTTGTGGATTTTCGGTCAACCCGTTCGGGCAGTCCCCCCTCCGGTGAAAATGTAAAGCTGCCGACGCTGACGTCCACCACCAGATGAATTTTTCCGTCGGCCAGAAGTGTTGGCGTGATACGTCCCTCGGTGTCTGCGGTAATATCGCTTTTCTTAACGATTGGCCGACCGGCGACGTCAAAACCTTCGTTAAAAAAGAAGTTCAGCGTCTTGCGAATTTGTATCTTGGATTCTTTGCCACTCATGGCAACGTTTCTCGGATTTGCAATGATCTGTGCCTGGCCGTCTTGCACGAGGGTATTTAACCGGATAAAGAATTCGCGAGGTAGAGTGCCAACACCCTGAAAGAACATTTGGCCGACTCCCGACACAGTCGCCAGACTTTCCAAGGCACCCAAGGGTGTTCCTGCTCGATAATCTACTGGAAAATCTCCTGAAGGAGTAATAAAGGGATATTTTTGCAGTGCACTTCCAGTCGGCTGGAACAGGCCGATATGGCCCTCGGCGTATGTCCAGTCAAGGCCGAGATTTTTGTTGGCCTCGTCGGTAAGTTCAACTGCAAGAAGGTCCACTAAGATATGTGGAGGCGGCGAATCAATCAACTGCAAGTCGCTGCGTATCTCTTTCAAAGTATCAACCGGCCCCTTGAATAACAGGACATTTCGTGCAGCGTTTGTCGTGAAGTACTGATCGTATTTCGATGATAAAGAAGCGGCGGCCTCCGCGACTGTCATGTGCAGAGGTTCTATTGTTGTAGTGACAAGACCGCTAGCGTCTGGTTGAGATTCGTGGGGCTCCTCGCTCTTCTTTACCGGCACAGCTTCCTTTTCTGTTATAAGCTGGATTGTCGGCTCACTCGTCCGACCCCTGCGTGGGCCAATGTGTTGGTCGGCTGAAGGATCGATGAATCTCTCAGGCAAATCCAATCGGTAAACATCAGGTTGAAGGATATTGTCCGTTTTGCTCACGATTGTAGCTACTGTCAGAAGAATCGAGCGGCTGTCAGGTGACCATGATATATCCTGCATTGTATCTGCGCCTTTGTACGTCCTGCCATAATGCGTAAGGATTTGCTTGCGCTCACCCTGCTCATCGTATAAAAGGATATCTTCAAGCTTTTTTGTGCGCACATCATACAGGCTCAGTACCCAGCGGGATAATTCATATTGTGGCCGGGGGCCCCAGTTTTTTACCCTGAAGCGCTTGTTAACAAAAGCGATCTTTGTGCTGTCGTATGACCATTTTGCCGTGGAAAAAAATTGGATTTCGCCGGTTTCGCGAGGCTTGGATGTCATGATAGGGAAGTATCCCCCGTTTACCGGATCCACAAAATAAACGGTGGATATTCTGTTACCTTGGTTGTCAAAACGATCGCCAACAGCGGTGATCCATCGCCCGTCCCATGACCAGGAATGGGCGCTAAGGTTAAGCTGATTCTCTGTGGCCGGTGAGGAGGCATTCGTGAGATTTCGTGCCTGGCTTCCGTCCGGCCGCCCAATCCAACAATCTTCGAGCCTGCGCTCACGTTCGTTCCGCATCAGGTCCTTATCGCTGAAAAACGCTATCCACTCGCCCGTTGGGCTCCATCGAGGCTGGCCGGTCCTTATGGACTCGGCGCCAATATTGGTCAGAAGTGTCAAATCTCTGCTTTCGGGGTCAACCGTAGCGATATCGAAGCCGCCACCACCTGATGCAATCTGCAGGGATATCCTCGTTGGGGCGAAAGGACTGAATCTCGCTTCTTTACCCTCTCCCCGGGCTGCCAGAAGCCTCCAGTATTTACCGGAGATTGTATCGGCAACCCATAGCTGGCGCGTCCGCGCAGGACCAATCCGAACCTTATACACAACGAGCCTGTCATCTGCTGACCAGAACGGCCCGTCATCAGGGTCCATTGAACCTCGTGTATAAGGCTGGGACACGGAAAGCTTCTGTTTGCTGAGCACATCGTAAACGTACACACCGCCCTGACTTTCACTGCTATTTGCGTTGGTAAACTCGAATGAAAGTTTCTGTCCCGACCATGACCATTCAGCGAAGATAGGATTGCCGACCGGTGTTACCACTTCTTCGCCTGTGCCGTCCGACTTCATAATCAACAACTGCTTCTGTGTGCTGGTTATCTCTCGCACAAAGCAGACCAGGTCGCCATGGGGCGCCCAAGCCACGGCCACTGATTTGCCGTCATCAGTCAGCGGCGTAAGTTTGAAACCCGGGGCCATAAACTGGGCGCGCGCCGGTAGGCAGACGACTAAGACAGTAAGAATCAGCGTCAGCAGGAGTTGAGATTCCTTCTCTTGCGATGTGGATTCGGGCATTTTTATCGCGTGGTGTCCTCCTTTGCAAGCTCGGTGGCCTGTTCTGTTTCAATAAGCTGTTCTGCGGGGATTTTTTCCGCCTTGCGGAGCTGGGCTTCGATTGAAAGTCTTTCGGGAATCTTCGGCTTTGCGGGAGGTTTTGCGGCAACCTTGACCTTTCGAGGTTTTACTCCAGGAACTTTCCGGTACTCGCTGCCTACTGCCCGAAGCTTCTTGTAACGGTTTTCAAGCAGGTTATCGATTTTGGTCCGTTTGAGGTCGCGTAGTGTCTTTATTATGTACTGTTCGACATTGTAAATGGTGTCGTGGACGTTGCGGTGGGCTCCGCCAAGAGATTCAGGAACAATCGCGTCAACAAGACCTAACTTTATCAATTCCTTGCCGGTCAATTTCAGGGCCTCGGCGGCTTGCTCAGCCTGAGAGCCATCCCGCCAGAGAATCGCGGCACACCCTTCAGGCGAAATCACGGAATAATAGGCAAATTCGAGTATTGCCAAACGGTCGCCCACTCCGATACCGAGAGCACCTCCCGAGCCGCCTTCACCGATGACAATACACACTATCGGCACCCTCAGTCGGGACATTTCCATAAGATTGACCGCAATTGCCTGGGCCTGGCCCCTTTCTTCGGCACCTATGCCGGGATAGGCGCCCGGCGTGTCAATCAATGTAACTATCGGCAAGGCGTACTTTTCGGCCAGCTTCATCTTCGCCAACGCCTTGCGGTAGCCTTCGGGGTTGGGGCAGCCGAAATTGCATGCGATCTTTTCCTTGGTGTCTCTGCCTTTATTTTGGCCAACGATTAACACTTTTTCTCTGCCGATTTGGCCCAGGGCGGTAACAACCGCGCTGTCGTCGCCGAAGCATCTGTCGCCGTGCAGCTCGCGGACATCCTTGACCATAAGGTTCAGGTAGTCGCCCAGCAGCGGCCTTGCCGGATGGCGTGCCACCTGGACTATCTGCCACGGGGAAAGCCTGGAATATATCTTCTTCAACTCGCTGGTCTGAAGACGCTGCAACCGGCGAATCTCGGCGGACTGGTCGGAACCATTCTGCGAAGCCCGTTGTTGCACTTCAGCAATGCGCCGGTCTAATTCGGCGATTCTTTCTTCAAACGGCAGATATTGATTTCCGTTAGGTCTAATTTTTGTATCGACCATACCGTGTGTTTCTCGGCTTCTGTAAACTCTCGACATACACGAAAAAAAATTCTGTTCACAACAGTGAATCAGAAATGCCTCGATTCTGCCGAATCTTTTAGTCTTTGGCAGAATCAGTATTAAAACACTTTTGTTATATAAATGGAAGAAAAAAATTGACATATCGCGTCCTCGCCGATACCTTGTTAGTGAAATTATACGGGGGGTATTTTTTGTAAGGTGTTTGGTTTGAAGCAGTTACGGCAAATAAGTGTGATAGGAATGGGGCTTTTAGGCGCCAGCGTTACTCTGACGACTTTGCGCTCATTATTTGGTGTAAAAACTGTTGGTTACAGCCATCGGCCCAGTACGCGGCGAAAGGCACGGCAATTGGGAGTGGCCGAGCAAATTGCTGATGACATAGCCGAATGTGTCGCCGAGGCCGATATCGTTATCCTTGCGACGCCGATATGCACTTTCGAAGGTATTTTTCGAGATATTCGCGATGCCCTTAAGGCCGGCTGTATCGTAACCGATGTAGGTTCGACGAAGGTTATGCCGCACCGCTGGGCGGAAAAACTTCTGCCCAAAAATGTGCACTATGTGGGCTCGCACCCAATCGCAGGGTCGGAGAAAAGGGGGGTCGAATTTGCACGAGATGACCTGTTCTACGGTACCCGGTGTATTTTGACAAAAAAGAAGAACACCAATGCAAATGCAGCGAGAACTCTCAGGAGATTTTGGTCTGAGTTAGGCTGCTGGGTCAATGTGATGAACCCTGCTCAGCACGACAGGATTTTCGGTCGGGTCAGCCATTTGCCTCACATAACCGCGGCGGCCCTGATTAACGCAAGTGATCCGCAGCAGCTAAAGCTTGCCGGCAGGGGTTTTATTGACACATCGAGAGTGGGATCAGGCCCGGAAAACGTGTGGGCTGATATACTGGTCACTAACCCCTACAATACCGCAAAAGGTATCGACAGAGTAATTACAGAGCTCCGCAAGCTTCAGAAAGCGATTAAGAAAAAAGATCAAAAGCAAATAGAAAAACTGCTTGGGCGGGCAAGGGCAAAACGAGCGGCGCTGATAAGATATAAGATGAGAAAAAAGGAGTTGTTGTAGTAAATTGGCGTAAGTTATGATTAAGATCAATGAAAACTTCCTGAAGTTGCAGGCCGGGTATCTGTTTCCTGAAATCGGAAGACGAGTGGCAGCGTTCGCAAAGGCCAATCCCGATGCTGAGATAATCAGACTCGGCATTGGAGATGTTACCGAGGCTTTGGCGCCCGTTGTGATTGAAGCCATGCACAAAGCTGTTGACCAGATGAGCAAGGCCGAGACCTTTCGCGGTTACGATGACTCCGGTCGCGGATATGATTTTCTGATAGACGCCGTAATCGCCAACGATTTTGGTTCCCGCGGTGTCGAACTGGACCGCGGCGAAGTGTTCATCAGCGACGGCTCAAAGTGCGATACGGGCAATTTCCAGGAAATATTCGGCCTGGACAATGTCGTCGCAGTGGCGGACCCGGTCTATCCGGTATATGTGGACACAAACGTAATGGCCGGCAGGACAGGCCCGGCCGTAAACGGTGGCAGATATGGTAAAATTGTTTATATGCCCTGCACAGCCAAGAACGACTTTGTACCCGAACTGCCGAAAGAGGCGGTGGATTTAATTTATCTGTGCTTTCCTAATAATCCAACGGGAGCGGTAGCGACAAAGAAGCAGCTTAAGAAATGGGTCGATTACGCCCGACATAACAAAGCCGTAATACTGTTTGACGCGGCTTATGAAGCCTTTATTTCCGACCCTGCCATACCGCACTCGATATATGAAATTGATGGGGCCAGAGAAGTAGCTGTTGAGTTTCGAAGCTTCTCAAAAACGGCAGGCTTTACAGGCGTCCGGTGCGCGTTTACCGTGGTGCCCAAGCAACTGAAGGCTTACAAAGCTGACGGCGGCGGCGTTGATGTAAATCCGGTATGGAATCGCAGGCACTGTACCAAGTTCAATGGTGTATCTTACATTACTCAGGCAGGTGCAGCGGCGGTTTATACAGATGAGGGTAAAAGGCAAATACGACAGACTATAAATCTGTATATGTCCAACGCGGCGATGATTCGAGAATCGCTCACGAAATCAGGCCATCAGGTGTACGGTGGCGTAAACGCCCCTTATGTTTGGCTCAAAACACCGGGGGGACTAAGTTCATGGGATTTCTTCGATAAGCTGCTGGAAAAGGCGCATGTAGTCGGCACACCGGGGGCAGGCTTTGGCGCCGCCGGCGAAGGTTACTTCAGGCTCAGCGCTTTCAACAAGCCGGAAAATGTCAAAGAAGCTATGCACCGATTTGCGAAAATGTAAAAACTTTGACGGTGGGGTGGTTAGGCGGTGAAAGCCAGGTCACACATTACGACAGCCTATATTGGACTCGGCTCAAATCTGGGCGACAGAGCATCCTTAATAAACAAAGCTGTAGAGCAGCTCAATAATGCAGACGGTGCTGCTGTGGCCACTGTCAGCAGAATGATTGAAACGCGCCCGCTCGGCGATAAGGCCCAGGGCGATTACATTAACGCAGTGGCCAAAATCGAAACCACGCTGACCGCCGAACAGTTGTATGAGCAAATGATGATTATTGAAAACTCGCTGGGTAGAACGCGGAATGAAAAATGGGCGGCGCGAACAATAGACCTGGACCTGCTGCTTTACGGCGATGAAGTTATAAACCAAGCGGGTCTGACAATTCCACACAGCCGGATGCATCTTCGCTCGTTTGTTCTAAAGGGGATGTGTGAGCTTGACGCTGATTTGCAGCACCCGGTTCTAAAACGCTCGATGAGCCGGTTAGCCCGGCGGTTGGGCGGCAATGATTTTGCCCTTGACGGACAAAAACCGCAGCTTATTTCCGTCGCCGGGGTGATTGGTGTGGGCAAAACGACGTTAGCCAAAGCATTGGCCCAAATGTTGGATTGCCGGATGTTAGCGGAGGCTTATGACACCAATCCGTTTCTTGCCGATGTCTATGCGGGCAAAAAAGAACTGGCGCTTGATTCGCAACTATATTTCTTAGACAGCCGCGTTGAGCAACTGAACAAAGACTCGCTAAAGGCCGGCCGTGCGGCTGTAACCGATTATGTTTTCGACAAGGAAATGATTTACGCCAGGCGAACACTTGACCCCGCCCAGCTTGAGCGATATAGAAAACGTAACAGCGAGGTGGCGCCATCAATTGCAACGCCGGTATTGGTGATATACTTAAAGGATTCAGTGCAGAAGTGTCTGGAGCGGATTCGCCGGCGCAATCGGCCTTATGAGCAGCAAATAGAATTAGAGACACTTAAGAATCTCTCTGATGATTACGAGCGGCTCTTTGCTGATTGGCCCCGAAGTCCGGTGATGCGGCCGGCTGCCAATGAATTTAACTGCCTGGATAACGCCGATGTCAAAACTCTGGCAAATGAGGTAAGATGTTATTGTGCTACTAATTGAATTTTCCCGTCTGTCCTGACACAGTTAGAGGCGTTTTGATCATTTGAAATTTTGTTATTGGTGCTTGTTTAGGGTTTTGAATTTAGTGCTTAGGGTTTGGGCAACAAGCCCTTAAGGGTATATATATGGAACTTGCAAAAACAATAGAATCGGTCCGAAAGTTTATTGGGCAGGCTCGCGCCGAGGGTAAAACCATAGGCTTTGTCCCGACGATGGGCGCCTTGCACGCAGGCCACGTATCCCTCATAGAAGCAGCGGTTGACAGATGTAATTTTGTTGTGGTCAGTATATTTGTGAATCCCACGCAATTCGGCCCCAGCGAGGATTTGGATAAGTACCCAAGGGACCTTGCCGGCGATATGAAAATCTGCCAAGACGCCGGAGTTGACCTCATCTTCGCCCCGGGCGCAAGCGAAATGTACCCAAACGAGAATATTACCTGGGTAACCGTAGAAAGGTTAACGGACAACCTGTGCGGCAGGTCGAGGCCCGGACATTTTCGAGGAGTTACCACCGTATGTGCGAAGCTGTTCAACATAGTCTCACCGGATGTCGCATTTTTCGGGCAAAAAGACGCTCAGCAGGCGATAGTTATAAAACGGATGGTCGCCGATTTGAATATGCCGCTTCAGATTGTAGTCTGTCCTACGGTGCGCCAGCCGGACGGCTTGGCCGTAAGCAGCAGGAACAAGTACCTTACCGATTCGGAAAGAAAGGACGCTCTATTATTGTCGGAGTCGCTTGCCGAATGTGAAAAGATGATTTCCAAAGGCGAACGCGACTGCCCAAAACTGATTAAGGCGATGCGGGAAATTATCAGCAGGTCGTCAAAAACTGAAATAGAGTATATAAGCATTGTTGATGCAGCTACCCTTGCCGACATTGATATAATCAAGGACAAGGCCCTTGTCGCCTTAGCGGTGAAGATGGGTTCAACAAGGCTGATCGACAATATATTTATTGGTTTGGGCAAACAATAACTTGCTTGTCCTCCGAAGCCTCGTGCGAAGGAGGGAACCGGAAAAATCAAGAAACAGGCAGATTTTGGTTGTTTTAACGGGCTTTGTATGTTATTATGGGACAGGAGTTTAGATGTGCGGGTTTTTGACAATTAAATACGAAACTGTATAATTCATAAGTCAGGCAAGAGAAATAGAAATGAAATTTACCGCGTATTTTCTTTATACAAGAAATCGACCGGATCGTTCGTGTATTAAAGAAGAATGGATTCGCAATGCTATAGATAACCCCTTAAGAACTGAGGTTCAGAAAGACGGCAGAATTCGAAAATGGATATATGTAAAAGAAGTCAATAAATATTTGCGGGTTATTCTGCTTTCGGACGGTGTAACTGTGCACAATGTGTTCTTTGACCGCAATTTTCAGGAGTAATATCATGAAGATCAAGTACTTTACAGATACGGATACTGCTTTAGTGGAGTTTTCAGACCATCAGGTGGCGCATACCGAAGAGATAAACGAGAATATATACGTTGATTTGGACGTTGACGGAAATCTGGTGAACATGACTATCGAACATGCGAGCAGACAGGCCAATATAGCAGAGATAGCTTATCAACAAATGAAAAGTAAGAGTGCCTAAACAGCAGAAACTGGGCCGATCTTGCAACGGCAATCATAACCGAAACAACTTTAGTCGAACAACCCAAGGGAAAAGAACTCGGATATTCAGCTAAACCCGGAAAAACTAAAAAACAGGTAACACTTTAGCCAAGTGTAGCTGGCTCTTATCATGCCGACCACAAACTGTCATCCCGGCCCCCGAGCCGGGATCCAGAATAGAATAGTCTCCGCCGAAGGCGGTTTCCATGTTTTAGTGATTACTTCATAATGTGGCTAAAATGTTACAGAAACAGCCAGATTTTGCTTGTTTTAACGGTCTTTATATGTTATTATGGGACGGAAGGTGAGATGTTTGTGTTAGTGGTCTGGTCTTAATAAGAATTTTTTAGGAGAACAAAGATGAGAAGAATTTTAGCGGTAAGTTTATGTTTATGCTTCATTACAAGTGGATTTGCCTTTGCCGATTGTCCATCGGCTGACGTTAGTGGAGATTGCAGAGTTGACCTTGAGGATTTTGTCATCATGGCATCGCAATGGTTGGATGAAGGTGTACCCGAAGACCCTAACAACTTAACTTGGGTCTATATTAACGACCCGGGAGTACCCGGCCATGAGGCCTTTAACGGCGAGATGAGCAAATACGAGACAACGAATGCTCAGTATTGCCAGTTCCTTAACGCCGCACTTGCTTCTGGTGACATATATGTCAGCACTTATAGAGTCTATGGTTCAAACGGTTCTAACAGTGGAGAAGATTTTGTTGATGAAACTTATTTTATGGCCTACGAGGGGGTGGGGGATTCGTGGAGTCAGATTACCTATAGCGGCGGTGTATTTAGTGTCAGGATAAGAGATGGCTACGATATGAGCAATCATCCGGTTGTAGGGGTAAACTGGTACGGAGCAACTGCATTCTGTAACTATTACGGCTATAAACTGCCGACGGAATGGGAATGGGAGGCAGTAGCAGACCATGAAGGAGAATTTAACTATGGTTGTGGAACAAGTATAGACCATACTAAAGCCAATTATGACGAGGATAACCCACTTGACCTTTCTCAACCCTATACGAGTCCGGTTGACCATTACTCATCTTATGGCTATGGGATGAATGACATGGCGGGAAATATGGTGGAATGGACTGATAGTATTGAATCTGGCGACTTTCACATCCTACGCGGTGGTAGTTGGGAAAGCGACGGCAACCACTGCTCGGTCGGGAACCGTGGCTGCTCTGCCAGCTCTGGTGTCATGTTCAAAGACATAGGGTTTCGTGTGTGTCGTCCAGAACGGAATAATATGACATATATACCGGGTGGTGAATTTGAAATGGGAGACCACCACGGAGACGGATACCCAGGAGAATTGCCCGTCCACGCGGTATTGCTTGATTCATTCTATATGGGCCGTTACGAGATAACCAATCAGCAGTACTGTGGTTATGTCAATTCTGCTTATCCGGCTCAGATAAAAGTTGACAACGGGGTTGTCTATGCCTCCTCCGACAGCAGCAACAGTTACCCTTATTGTTCCACTTCATCAGCACCTACTGGTTTCCCTGATTGGGGTGAATACAGTCAGATTGACCACAACGATGTAAGCGGAACTTTCAGTGTAAGGACTAAGGGCGTGAGTAACCGTGATATGTCGAATGACCCTATGGTTATGGTAAGCTGGTACGGAGCGGTTGCATACTGCAACTGGCGAAGCAGCGAGGAAGGATACGAGAGTTGTTACGATTATAGTGACCCCAACTGGCCCTGCGATTTCTCAAAACACGGCTACCGCCTACCAACCGAGGCCGGGTGGGAATATGCCGCCCGTGGCGGTGAGCAGAGCCCCTATTACCGATTTCCGTGGGGCGATACCATCTCGCACAGTCAGGCGAATTACTGGAGTATCTGGGAAGAAGGCAGTCCGTTTTCTTCCTACGATGTAAGCCCGACAGAAGGCTTTCACCCGACGTGGAATGACGGGATTTATTATCCATATACATCGCCTGTTGGATTTTTTGATGGGGCTTTGAAGTATAAGTCCGACTACAACTGGCCCGGAAGTGCCACAAGTTATCAGACAACCAGCGGAGCTAATGGTTACGGGCTTTATGATATGGCAGGCAATGTCATAGAGTGGTGCAACGACTGGCACGATTCGGATTACTATGATACAAGCCCGTATGACAATCCACAGGGTCCTGCCAGTGGCACGGGTCGTGTTCTCCGCGCTGGCGGTTGGGTCGGCAATGCGCACCACGGCCGGGTATCAAGC
>JGI10211J34971_10003445_pt1 | contig 12666 bp, 7 predicted proteins | sample Etolagsediment_FD_34971 | JGI IMG/M metagenome (IMG submission 34971) | reverse complement strand
CGGGACGGCAGCGGAACCGCTGAGGAAAGAACGGAAATGCTCTTCGGACCGGGGCCGGTTGCGAGGCGGGCCAGAACAGCTATGGTTCCGACCCAGTCATTCCACTTTCTCAGCCGTGTTTCGCAATGCACCATCGTGTCTGTCAACTCATTCTGTGCCTCCTCCTCCTTGCCCCCGTCGCATGTCCCGCCGGGGAAGCGTCCTGGCCGCAGCTCCTCGGGCCGAGCCGCGACTGTGTATCGAGCGAGACCGGATTGCTGAAGGAGTGGCCGGAGAATGGTCCCGAGCTGCTCTGGACCTATAGCGAGTGTGGGCGGGGCTACGCTTCGGTCAGCGTTGTTGACGGGCGCGTTTTTACCGCCGGAGATGTCGGCGACACGCTGAAGGTGCTGGCACTGGGGCTCGACGGGAAGCTGCTGTGGTCCAGCCCGAACGGGCGGAGCTGGCGCGGCTCGACGCCGGGGGCTCGGGCAACACCCACGATCAGCGACGGCCTGGCTTACCACATGAACGCACACGCGCGAATTGCGGCCTTCGATACTCAGTCGGGCAAGGAACGCTGGGCCGTACAGCTCAGCGAACGGTTCCCGGCGCAACGGATCACCTGGGGGCTGGCCGAGTCCGTGCTCGTGGATGACGAGAGAGTCTACTCCGCACCGGGCTGCCGCAACGCGGCTCTGGTCGCGCTCGACAAGAAGACCGGTGAGACCGTCTGGGTGTGTGCGGAACTCGCAGACCGAACGTCCTACAGCTCGCCCATCCTCGTCACGCACAAAGGCGTCCGGCAGATCATTGCGTTGGCCCAGCGTTCGGTGGTTGGCGTCGCCGCGGACAGCGGGAAGCTGCTCTGGGAACATGAACACCCCTCTCCTTACCATCAGAACAGCACTACGCCGGTCTACCACAACGGCTATGTGTTTGTCGCCAGCGGCCATCAGGCAGGTGGGCGCATGCTGCGCATCAATGACGACTCATCGGGCGTCGAAGAGCTGTGGTTCAGCAAGGACATCGACAACTGCCACAACGGTGTGCTCGTCCTGGGCAACCACCTCTATGGAAGCGGCTGTCGCCTGTACAAGAAGGGGTTTCTGTGTGTCGAACTGGAAACGGGGAAGACGACGTGGAGCCACCCTCCACTCGGCAAAGTCTCGATCGTCTACGCTGACGGGCTCCTTCACGGGCTGGATCAGCTTGGGAACATGTCGATCTCCCGCATCTCGCCGGCAGGCTGCGAGACGATCAGCACGTTCAGCATCGAGAAGGAGAGCCGCGACCAAGTCCTGGCGTATCCGGTTGTTTGCGGCGGACGCCTCTACATCCGCCACGCACACAACCTGTTCTGCTACGACATCAGGGCGAGGCACTGAGAAATAGGAGCAAGAAGATGAAGATGCGCGCCGCGTCCTGTATGCGCACGGCCTGTCTGGGCCTGCTGGTGTCGCTGGTGGCGGGGGATCTGTTGGCCTTGGAACTGAGCAACGCCTTCAGCAACAACATGGTGCTTCAGCGTGGGAAGCCGGTGAGAATCTGGGGAACGGCGGACAAAGGGGCGAAAGTGACTGTGAGCTTTGCCGACCAGAGCAAAGCCGCGCAGGCCGACGAGAACGGTGAGTGGCTCGTCACGCTGGATTCCATGGCCGCCAGCGCCATCGGTGGTGACCTCAGGTGTCAGGGGGCCGGAGGCAGGGATCAGGTTGTGTTGCGCGACGTCGTCGTCGGTGACGTGTGGTTCTTCGGGCGCCAGACCTACGTCGACATCTCGCTTGGCCGCAGCGAAGCCGGGAGGAAGGCCGCGCGGGCGTACAAGTCTGACGGCAACTTCCGCGCGTTGACGATCAGGACTCATCCGGCTAAGCAACCCCTGGCACGGCTTGCGGACAGCGCAACGTCCGGGTGGATGACGGTGGCGGCGTCGAACGCGCTCGGAATGTCGGGTGCAGCCTTCTATCTGGGGCGCGATCTCGCGACCGAATTGGGTGTCCCCGTCGGTATCGTGGACGTTGACATGGGCCCCCATTTCGGTATCGGCTGGCTGAGCAAACAGGCTTTGACCGACTCCGTGACGCTCCATCCGAATGACGAAGAGATCGACTGGCTTCCCGAGTACATGGAGACGCGTGCAGAGGAGCGTGACAACGGCAAAGCCCAAAAGGAGCTGGACGAATATCAGGAAGAACGCGTCGAGAACGCGCGGGGCCGGGCCGTTCCACCGAAACCCTCGCTGGGGCTTCATCCCCTGAAGAATCCGATGTATCCGTCCGCGGGATACAACGCCGTGATCTGCCCCCTCAAGAACCTCGCCGTGAAAGGGATCCTGCTTCAGCTTGGCAACGACTACCCGTTCATCGCCTACCGTGAACTGGACAAGGCAGGCACGTCGACGGTCACGGTCGAGTTGGACGCCGCTTGGGGCGACAACTACGCGATCCTGAAGCACGGCTACCGGGTGACGCCGGTGACGCTCCCTTATGTGCCGGCGGACTGGCGCAGGACGTTTGGTGACGAGACGCTTCCCATTGGACTGATCCTGCCACCGGGCTCGGACCTGGATGTGTATGCGACGCACAACCGTGAGATCCGCGAAATGCAGCGCCGGACTTCGGAGAAGGAGGGCTTGGGACTCATCATGCCCGGTACCGAGAACGCCCCCTCCAGCGGCCAGCCGGCAGATGACAGACTGTTCGCCGACCGCTGCAGGCAGTGGGTGCTGGGTGCCGTGAGCGGGAAGCAGGACGTCGTGCCCACAGGACCGCTGTTTGATCATGTCGAGGCAAGGCTGTCGAAGGCAACCGTGTATTTCAAAGAAGGGACGGCAAACGGTCTGAAGGCGATTGGCGCTGCCTTGGACGCTTTCGAGACGGCGGGGCCAGACCGGCAGTTTGCTCCGGCAAGTGCGAGGATCGAGGGAACAACAGTCAAGCTGAAGAGCGACGGTCCTATTCAGTTTGTACGCTACAACTGGACCGGGAAGCCGGACCAGGGGCTGGTCAACAGTGCAGGCCTGCCAACGCTGCCTTTCAATACTGATGCTGACTGGCAGTTCGCCTGGATTCCCCCGCCCGAGGAGCCGAACCTGCCTGAGGAGTACAGCACGACCGCCGACAAGTGGGGCAAGAGCGATGTTGCCATCATCAACGGCCAGATCGCGAGCATGGCGACCGGGGATTCGGAGCCGATTCCGCGCCGACCCGGCCCCATCGGCATCTACTGCGCCCCGTTCGGGCCCAATATCTACGTGATCAGCATCGACCCGGACACGCCGGCGGTCGGCAGGCTACTGCCGGGCGATGTGATCTACGGTGTCAACGGCAAGCGGTTCAGCGACGCTGCGGGCGTGCCGGACGACCAGCAGTACCGTGACCTGGCCGATGCGATCACCTACAGCGAATCTGACGACGGTGAGGGGAAGTTGGTTCTGAGCGTCCGTCGCGGCACTAAGCTGACGGACGTCGAGATTCAGCTCGAGGTCCTCGGGTCGTACAGCTCGACCACCCCGTCGTACTGCGAGAAGTCGGAGAAGATCGTGGCGAACGCGGAAGCGTGGAGCGCGAGACGGTATCGCCCGGAGTTCGGACGGGCTTCCGACCCGACGGGCATGCTGTATACGGATCTACTGTTCCTGCTGGCGTCGGGCACGCCTGAACACCAGGGACTGGTGCGTCGCGCGGTTTATGGTGTCATCGGCAAAATGACCCCGGAGCCCGTTGTGGCCGGGATGCAGTCCAAGCCGTGGAACTCAGGGCATGTCTCCTTGCTGCTCGGGGAGTACTATCATGCGACAGGTGACAGGAACGTGCTGCCCTACCTGAAGTACCAGGCTGACTTGTCGGCCGAGTCGCAGTTGAAGCCGCAAGCTGAGACGCCACCGACCAAGGAGGCAGCACAGAGCGAGGAACAGCTCGGAGGATGGCGTCACAACTACCCGGGTGATCCAGAACGCTGGAAATCCGGCTATGGCCTGTTGCCACACGCCGGCATGGGCTGCGTGATGGGGATGCAGTTGGCCAAGGAGGCCGGGCTCGGCATTGATGAACTGGCCCTGAAACGCGGCTTGGAGCACTTCAACAAAAGACGCGCCGAATACGGGTTTGTGCTGTATTCGTACTGGGGGGTGAGACGGGACGGTCCCTCGCCCGTCGATCCCGACGCCGAGGCCAACGGCAAGCTGTCGAGTATGAACGGCAAGCTGGGCATGGCGGCCTCGCTGTTCAACATGGTCGAGGACAAGGACACCGTCGAGATCTGCGCGCGCCGCTGCGTCTACGGCTTCAACAACACACGGCATGGACATGGCGGCATGTTCTTCAACAACTTCTGGACTCCCGTCGGTGCGTGGGCCGGTGGCGAGAAGGGCTTCCGGCATTTCATGAAGGGACAGACGTGGTGGCGTGAGCTGTTCCGCCGACACGACGGCAGTTTCAACCAAGTCGGTCGGGGAGGAGTCGGTGTCTCTTACGCCTTGCCCTATGTGGCGTCCGGGAAACGGCTGCGTCTCCTGGGGGCACCAAGATCGGCGTTCGGAACGAATTGCCCCGACTATCTCAAGCCCGCCATCGAGGCCCACCGGAAGCGCGACTACGCGCTGTGCGAGGAACTGATTCTCAAGCAGATGGAAGGTGTCACCCCCGCCGAGGACATGCCGGTTGTGAATCATCTTCTGGACTCCGTGCGAATCCTCCGTGCAAGCATCGAGCATGATCTGGCCCTGACCGAGAGGCTGATCGAGGAGGGCAAGCACTACTACGCCTCACTGGAGATGCGCCAGCTCGAGGCGGTTGTTGCGGAGCAGAACCCGCGACTGAAGGCGATTGTCGCAACGCTCGCATCACCCGATGGGGTTGCGAAGATCGCAGAGCACCGCAAGATATGCGACGCCCGGGAAAGGGAGAAGGCTACACGCTCCTCGGATACACCGAAGGAGGAATGGATCACCCTCGTCGCCCAAGAGCAGAAAGGAAGCCCGGTGCCGGCCGACACCTGGCAGATGAGTGTTGTCGAGCACATATCTCACGCTCCAAACGGGTGGATGAAGCCCGAGTTCGACGACGGTGCATGGAACAAGGCGACGTTGCCCATCTCGTGGACCATGTACCACACCGCCCTGTTCCGGAGCACGTTCAACGTTGACGATAAAGACGCGTTCGACGCGCTGAGAGTACAAGGGGAGTTCTTCCAGCAGGCCAACGTGGTCATATACCTAAACGGCGAACTCGTCGCCAAGGTGGACAACCTGGAGCGCGGGATCGGGGTGACCGATGCGCGGCTGACCGACTACGCCACGAAGCTGATCGAGAACGGGGAGAACACGATTGCCATCTCTTCCCGTCACAAGCGTCGCTGGGGGGCGTATCGCGGCACCTACAAGACCGCGGCGACCGTTGGCTTCTGGGTCGAGGGGAGACGGGCGGAGCAGTGAAGCGTGAAGCGTGAAGCGTGAGCCGATCCTGACCCTAGAACCTGAACGGTCAATGCGATGAAGAAAGCAGTTCCCGGCATACTGGTCTTCTGTTCCGGGTTTGCCGGGCTGGTCTACCAACTGCTCTGGATGCGGCAACTGGGGTTGCTCTTCGGTAACACTGCACACGCAGCGGCCGTGACGCTGTCGGTGTTCTTTGCCGGTCTGGCGGCCGGGAGCTGGCTCTGGGGGAAGCGTGTGTCGGTGCGGCCCGATCCGCTGCGGACATACGCCTGGCTCGAGGTCGGGATCGGCGGCACGGCGTTGCTCTACTTCGGGGTGTTGACGCTCTTCTACCTGGTCTATCCCGTGGTCTACCAAGCCATGGGGAGCGGGACGGTGTTGTTCCTGGTCAAATGTCTGCTGGCGATGGCGCTGGTGTTTCCTCCGGCGTTCTTCATGGGAGGCACGGTCCCCGCAATGGGGCAGTATCTGATCACGCGGGAGGAGTTGTTCGGCACGATCACAGCCAGGATATACGGCATCAATACCATTGGCGCAGCCCTTGGAGTCCTTGTTGCTGCATTCCTACTTATCCCCCGGCTGGGTTTCAGAATGACCTGCGTCTGCGCCATGGTGATGACCGGCTGTATCGCCGCCGTAGCCTTCCGGATGTCACGGGAGACATCGACACAGCGTGACGCGCCAACCGCGCCGCGCGAGCCGAACGCGGAGCCCGCACGACCACGTTGTTCGTCTCCGTCCCAGGCCAAACCGGACGGGGGGCTGAGCCGCCCCGCCATCGCCTTGCTGGCGTTCCTGTCCGGGTTCAGTGTGCTGGCACTGGAGGTGCTTTGGACGCGCATGTTTGCACAGGTGCACGAGAACTCGGTCTACAGCTTTGCCGTCGTGCTGGTGATTGTGCTGTCCTGTCTGTCTCTCGGGGCGCTGCTGGCCGCCTTCCTCGCCAGCAAGGGAGTCTCACCGAGGCGCTGTCTGTCGTTGCTGATGGTCGCCGGCGGCGTGGCACTGGTCTTCTCGCCCATGATATTCGTCAAGGCGACCGGGAACTTCTCGATGCTCCCAACAACCGGGACCTTTGCGCAGTACGTGGCAAAGCTGTTCGCCGTAGGGTTCCTGAGCGTTGGTCCGGCTTGCCTGTTGCTGGGGACGATCTTCCCTTTCCTGATGAAGAGCGAGGAGCGCTTTGCCGACCGTCCCGGCCGAAGCATCGGTCGCCTTTCGGCCGTGAATACTGTCGGCGCCATCCTGGGATCCCTGTTGTGCGGTCTCGTCATGCTCCGGACGTTGGGCATGTGGTGGACCGTGCATTCGATTGCCGCGGCCTATCTCCTCGTGGGTATGGTCCTGCCGGCGGGATTCCGGGCGTTCGAGTTGGCGCTCAGGGGGACCGGCGCCTTCTTTCTGGTTCTGCTGTTCACGGCGCTCGCCCCCTCCGGCCTCCCCGTGCTCGGGACGGATCCCAGTCGCGGCCCCCAAAAACTCGTGGAAGTGTGGGAAACGAGTGACTGTTCGGTCGCCGTGGTGGAGGACGACCTCGGGCATCTGGCAATCAAGCTGAACTCCAACTACGTGCTCGGGTCAACCGACGCGATCTCGGATCAGCTCTTCCAGGCACGCATCCCCCTGTTCGCGTATCCGGAGACGGAGAGTGTGTTTTTTCTCGGGATAGGCACAGGCATCACGGCTGGAGGCGCCCTGAGCACCGATCTGTTCAGATCAGTGAAACGCGTTGTCGCGTGCGAGTTGGTGCCTGAAATCGTGACGGCGGCAAAGCGCTATGTGGCCGGTGGGACGGGAAGACCGGACTACACCGGTGGACTGTTCACAGATGAGCGCGTGGAAATCCTGGTCGGGGATGGGCGCCACTACTTGATGGCTGCCGATGACGCGTTCGACATGATCAATGCCGACCTCTTTCTGCCATACCGCAGCGGGGCGGGCAGCCTCTACAGTCGCGAGCATTTCGAAAACGTGGAAAAGAAACTCCGCCCGGGGGGCGTGTTTGTTCAGTGGTTGCCGCTCTTCCAGCTTACCGACCTGGAATTCGGTTCAATCAGCCGGACCATGTTGAGTGTTTTTGACCACGTCACACTGTGGCGCAACAACTTCATGCCCGGGCGCGAGATCGTGGCCTTGGTGGGACACACCGGCGGCACGCCTCTGCCGCGATGCGAGTTGGATATCGGCAGAGAGAAGTCCAGCTCGGTCGACGGCATGCACTGGCGTGACCTGCCGGCACTGCAGTTCCCCTGCAACGAGCAGAGCATCTCGCTGTTCTACTGCGGCAACGTGACGGCGGCCAGGGACTGGTTTGACGATTACCCGGTGAACACCGATGACAGCCCTGTTATCGAGTACATGTCGCCACTCTCGATGCGCAAGGCGAGCGGCGACATGCTGCCGCCGACCATGGTGGGTCCGCGTCTTGCTGATCTGGTCGACAGGCTGCTGGCGAACTGTCCCCCGGGCCGGGACCCCATGCTGGCGAACCGCACGGCCGAGAATCGCAGGCTGCCGCTGGCTGGCGCGGCACTTCACCGCGTCTGGGTCGGCTACGCCCTGTCTGACCCCGACATGTGCCGCCGAGCATGGGACGTGTTTGTCAGGGAATGGACCAACGATGGCTGACGGCATCGCATCACGTGGGTTGTCTGGCGGATGGCCTCCAGCCGCCATACAACATCACTGCGGCTCCCTCTGTGGCACGCCTTCCGGAACCGGCGGACGTTTCAGCGCCGCCGCTGCTTCGCGAACGTGTTCTCGTGTCCCGCCTGTCACCGCGATGCTGCTGCCGACGCACGCACCTGTCGCGTATGCAGTCAAGGAGCCCTTGTCCTTCCCTCCGTGGGCTGTCTTCCGCATCCAGGGCTGCACGCCTTTCCCCGGCTCCGGAGGCAGGCCGGGAGCCGAGTTGGCGAGCGGCACCAACCCGATCGCGTATTTCCCGTCCGTGACGATATCGCCGCCTTCGGGCGAGAGCGTCGCCCTGTACGGGCCCCAGACGACGGCATCCACGATCCCTTCTCTGTCCCGCAGGGCGACCAGCTCCAGAACAAGGCAGTCGCCCCGTTCGGTGATGCGGACGTCCGCGGAGACGCCCTGGAAAACGAGCTGAGCAGTCCGCGTTTTGAGATCCCACCCCATTCGCTGAGGCCTCTGGCACCTGCCCTTGACCTTGATCTGCAGCAGGGGGACCCGGGACCGGCCGGCGTCCACCTGATGGACCTGTTTGCCGGTGACCGGGTTGGACAGAGCGATGACGTGGCCCCCGTCCACAACCATCTCCAGCGCGTCACTGCGGAAGCGGTAGCCGCCATTGATAAAGACTGAGAAGCCGGCGTTGACGAACGCAATCCTCTTCGCGGCGTCTGTGTCGGCTGCGAGCTCCGCAGCTCGGGCCAGGTGGGCCGTCAGCCGAGCCCGGATCTCGGGTGTCCAGATGCGATCGAAGTCAGCCGGATCCAGGAAGACATCGATGAAGTGATGGCCCATGGCCCGGACCGTGGTAGGTGGTCGTTGCCATGTAGAGGAAGAAGGGCTCCGCAGGCCGACAATCGTCGAGGAAGTCCAGGGCACCCCGGGTTATCCACTCCAGGTTGTGGTGCCTGAGCTTTTTCGGAACCAGGCCATCGGCGTTGTCCCAGGCGATGTTCGAGAAGCCTGTATCATCCATGATGACGCAGACGATGTTGGAGGAACTGGGCATGACTCTCTTGCTCTGTTTGCGTCGGTCCCAAGCGTCGGCATGCACGCGCAGTCGCCCTCCCGACCTCTCTGCACCTGTGGTGTGATCTGTTGGTCGGCGGTCAGGGCTCCCCGGCACGCTTCTTCCAGACGATGCTCTCGACAGTCACGGGCACGTCCCAAGGCTGCGGGGACTGCGGTTCCCCGAGCGGATCGGCGTCCTGTGCCGGCCAGGTGGGAATCAGTCTCTCGAACTTCGCACGGGACGCCAGTGCCGCATCGCTCTCGGCGCCGGTGATGTCGGTGGTTTCATCGGGGTCCGTCTTTAGGTCAACCAGCTTTTCCGGCTTGCGGTCCGGGCCGACGTAGAGTTTGTAGCGTTCGTCGCGGACCACGCGATCTCGGAAGAACCACTCGTTCTCCACGCCGCGGTCGCTGACCTTGGCGTTGTTCTGGCCGCCCATGGCGAGAATCCACTCGCGCTCGGTCCGCTCAGACTCGCCTCGAAGATAGCCCGCGACGGACGTACCATCCACTCTGTCCGCACCGGGGACGGGTTCTCCGGCCAAGTCGGCGAAGGTCGGGATCATGTCCGTGAAGTCGATCAGGGCCTCGCTGACGCGGCCGGGCGGGATCGTGCCCGGCCAACTGGCAATGAACGGGATGTTCACCCCCGGCTCCACGGTCTTTGCTTTTCCGCCCCGGACCAACCGCTCCCCGATGTGCCCGAGGATCTGTCCCGTGGTCCCGTTGTCGGCCGTGAAGATCACAAGCGTCTCGTCGCGGATTCCCATGTCGTCAAGCGCCTGCACCAGACGTCCGACGAGGTAGTCGGAGTAGCGGACCATAGCCTTGTGCTTGTCCAGTTGGCTCTCGACATCTGGCTCGTGGGGCGTGGTGGTAAACGGCGTGTGTGTCAGGACCATGGGGTAGTAGATAAAAAAGGGATTGCCTGCCGCGCTCTGCGCACGCGCGAAATCAATGGCGTAATCGGAGAAGATGTCCGGTCCGAAGGCTCCCGCGTAGGTCTGGGCCGGGCGGTCCCTGGTGACGATGTACGGGTCCCAATAGCGCTCGGCGCTGGGCGGGTTCCCGGTCTCGTAACCGGTCCACATGCACCAATCGTCGAAGCCGGCCCGATCCATGGCGTCCGGTTCGATGCGGAAGTCGTTGATCTGCCACTTGCCGACCGCCGCGGTGGCGTAACCCGCTTCGCGCATCATCAGGCCCAGATTGCAGGGGTAGGCGTCGACATCGTAGCGCCCGACGCCCCAGCGCGGCACGTCCCAGTGATTGACCCAACCGTTGCGGTAGGGGTATTGCCCGGTCAGCAGGCACATCCGGGACGGCGTACACTGGGGCATGCTGTAGACGTTCTCGAAACGCACGCCGCTTCCGGCAAGTGCGTCAATGTGGGGCGTTTCGATGTCCGTCGCCCCGTAGCAGTGGATCCACTCTTTGCCCAAATCGTCGAGCAGAACAAAGATGATATTCGGTTTCTTCATGCTAGAGGGCGCCCGTGGAGGCGGGGTTATCTGTTACTGGTTATTGCGTTCTGTGAGCCCCACCGGCACAGGGCACGGTGGGGACCACTCGGAAGAGGGGGTGCCCTTTCCTGTAATCGCCAAGCCGCCGGCTCCACCGGCACAGCCGAGCCTGCGAGACGAGCGGAGCTAACGCACGGTGGGGGCACCATGGACAGGCCTACAACGTCAGGCCATCTCCCATTGCTCGCGTAGCATGGTTGCCATGTTACGGATCAGGCGGATTCTCTCCTCTTCCGAGAGACCCTTCTTTCCCTTGCCTGCGGGCCTCGGCCAGCCGCCCTCGAAGCTGACGGCACCGCGGTAGCCGATGAGCTTCAGCCCCTTGAAGCCGTCCACATAGTTGTCCGCCTCGGGATTGACGCCGGGGATGATCCGTTGTTTGAGCCCGGCAATGTGTACATGCACGAGCAACTCGCCGCCGCAGATGAACGCTCCCATGAAACTGGTTTCTTCCAGTTCCATGTGCCAGAAGTCGCCCATCACCTTCGCGCCCGGCCCGATATCCGCCGCCATCCGTGCGCCGTCCGCGACCTGTCGCAGGAAGGGCGTCTCGTTGCGTCGCAGTGGTTCCAGAACGATCGATGTGCCGTGTTTGGCCGCGTGCTCGGCCAGCCGTTTGCCGGTGTTCTCGACAAAGTCCTTGCGCAGATCCTTGCCGCTCAGCCAACCCGGTTCACTCAGCTTGCCGCGCGCGGGGCAGATGATCAGTCCGACCGACTTCATTCTGCCCAAGGCTTCGAGCACCGGTAGGAACTTCTGCACCTCGGCCTCCCGTTTTGTTTCGTCGGCATAGGCGAAGTTGCTCGGTCCGCACGCCGTTGCGATAAAGAGCTTGCGCCCCGCCATCGCTTCGATGATGGCATCACAGTTCTCGATGGGCCAGTTTCCCGAAGGGATCTCGACCGCTCGGAAGCCGTTGTCCTCCAGGAAATCCAGCTTCTCGCTCATCTCTCCACCCGGGATCTTGGCCCATTGCAGGCACAGGTTCAATTCGGCCGGTTTCTCGGGTGGGGTCAACTTCGGCATGTGACCTGACCCAGAGGGCTGATCGGCAGCTGCACGTGACATGCCAGACACGGCGGCACCAGTCACTACTGAGGTCGTCAGAAAATCGCGTCGGTCCATTTCAGCTGTTCTCCTCAATTGCTTTCCCGCACGATTGCGGGGTGGTTCCGTCTTCCGGGATGAGGCCCGACGGGGAGAGCACACACCGCTCGACACCGTGAAACGCTGGGAATCCGTTCCCTCCCGGGCGAGGCGATCGATGCTCGGTGTTGCCACATACGGATGGCCATGGCAACTGAGGTCTCCCCAGCCACAGTCAGGCGCTGTACCTGCAGAAGACCCGTTCCGCCTCGCCCAGCACATATCCTCTTCACGGCCGACTCCCTGAGCGCCTCAACACCCACCGGGATGCAGTCTTACCGTCCAAGGGCAGATTAAAGGTCATCTTGTAGGTGTTCGTGCCCGCATCGTAGTCGGTCTGCCAGAAGTCGTTGCCGTGCACGGACTGATCGAGCCTTTTCTCCTGGCCGTCCACCATTTCGTACAAGCCGTACCCGGCCGCCGTTTCAAGCGCTTCGAAGCGGATCGGAGCGTGGCCTATACCGCCTTGGATCTCGACCGTCACCTCGGGTTGCTCAGCCCTGATCACGATGGGTAGCTCCTGCAACAGTTCTCCGCCGTCGACCTCGATATCGAGATCGTTCCCCTTTATCTCGCGATAGGTCGTCTCCCAGGATTGAGGACTCTCCTCCAAGTGCTTCCGGTAGGCTTGGTTCGGGCCACCATAGTTGTCCCCCGTAGGCGCCAGGTGCAGCCATACGACATCCAGCGAGACGCTGTCGCCCGGTTGATATGTCGCCACGCTCGGCGGGGGGATGAGCCGCACATCAAAGGAGCTCTTCCCTCTCCTGGGATCCAGCACGCGGGCTTCCACGAAGGGATTGCTGAACGTCTTGCCCCCGAACCGGGCCTCGAAACCTCGGATAACCATGGCGATGTACCCGACCTGCT
>JGI10211J34971_10003444_pt1 | contig 12668 bp, 11 predicted proteins | sample Etolagsediment_FD_34971 | JGI IMG/M metagenome (IMG submission 34971) | reverse complement strand
GAGTCACGATCTTTCTGTCCGCGGGATGTGCAATAGACGGCGGCTTTCACTCACGGCGCACTATCCACCACCAACCGGAATCCCTTGAGAACATTCGCGTTATCCGGGAAAGACCCCGTGCGGTATGAGACGGGAAGGTAGTTGGCTGCGCTGTTCCAACCGCACCCACGTATCACACGGTACGAACCCGACGCGGGGCCTATCGGGTCACTACCCGGTGAGCTCGAATAGTACGTGCTGCCATACCAGTCCTGCACCCACTCATATACATTCCCGCTCATGTCGTACGTCCCGATCTCGTTAGCCGCCTTGGTCCCCACCGTGTGCGTCGTGCTTCCCGAGTTGGAACCGTACCACGCTACCACGTCCAGATCGTTACTCCCCGCGTAGGTGTATCCGTTGGACGCTGATCCGCCCCGGGCGGCATATTCCCATTCCGCTTCACTCGGCAGGCGATAGCCCGCCGCTTCGGCGTCAACACTCCAGTCGGACAGATCGTACGTCTGCTCTACTTCGAGTAACTCATTCAGATAAAACGCAAACGCAACCGCTCCGTACCACGTAACCTCCGTCACCGGGTGGTCGCCGTAGCCTGAGTTCACGACAAACCGTCCTCCGGAATAGTCGATCCGACAGTCGCTACTACCTACATCCAGAAGCTCCTGCTGGTTGCCGGATACGTTCCGGACAGTGCTCGTACTCGCCGTCACCCATCCCCGGTCGAGAGCCTCGTTCATCACGGCAGCAAACTGGTCGTTGGTAACCTCATAGGTGTTGATACTGTACGGTCGTGTGAGGGTTACCGAATGAACCGGCTGCTCCTGGGAAGTCCCATCGGTAGAGCCCATGCTGAAGGTGGCGGTGGCGCCGGTTGCGATCACCGGCTGGAACGCAAAATACGTATCGGATGCTAAAAGCGGCTCGTCGTAGGTCAGCATTGCTATCGAACTCCAGCCACCCACTGCGCCGTCCGAGTTGATTGCCCGCCCGCGCCAGTGGAGTTCGTCGCCATCGGAAAGTTCTGTTGGCCATGTATAGGAGTGGGCTGTTGCGGTTACTGGTGTGGCGCCCGGGATGCCCGCCTCTGTGCTCGCAATCTGCACTTCGTACGATGCCGCGCCTGTCACCGCATCCCAGCTCAGCGTTACCGTTGCTGTCCGGATGACTTCCCCGTCGATTGGCATCCTGCCGTTGAACAGGTCGTTCATCACAAACGAACGCGATTGTGTGCTATCTCCCCACGAACCGTTTTTTTGCGCCGCACCACGCCAATAGTACGTCGTGTCTGCACTCATGTCGGTAACCGGCGCCATGACGTTCGTTGCGAACCCGTCGTTGTCGAAAATGATATTACTCTGAACGGAGAAGTCATCAACCGACGCGAACTGCAGTTTATATAGATCGCCGCCGACGACTTCACTGATGGGAAAGACCATATAGTCCAGGTGTGCCCCGTTGCCGATTGCCGGAACGACGTCGTTTACATCGTCCACCGTGGTATACCCCTGGTAACCGGGCGCGCCGGGGTCAACCGGATTAGTTCTGTCCAGCTCGTTCAGCGGGTCCAGCACGCACGATCCAATAATACCCGCGAAAAATACGGAAACATTTCCTGCCATTCGAACATTCATCGGCGAACCGCCAGAAAGTTATATTTACAGCCACAATACCATGGATTATTAAATTTCTCAAGGATTACTACGGAGACAACAAAGAAAACGAGTTGGAACGATTCCGCGCTACGGTAAATCTCCCGATCGTACAAGCCGGAAACCGATATGCCCGCCGTCGTATCCAACCGCGTAGAATTCCCGGCTCGAAACGCGCAATGACCAGTCACCGGCGCCGAAGTTCCCTCCCCTGGCAACCCTGCCCGCACCGGCGTCCGGCCCCGCAGGGTTCTCCTCCGGCGATTCGGCGTAGTACCCGGAGCGGTACCAGTCCCAGCACCACTCGCTGACGTTCCCGCTCATGTCATGCAGTCCAAGTTTATTCTCTTGCTTCAACGCAACCGGGTGCGTCCTGCCGTCGGCGTTCTGGTCATACCACGCCACCGGGCTTGCAAGGTTCTGACCGGCGTACACCGTCCGCCACCCGTCCCGGCCACCGCGGGCCGCGTACTCCCACTCGGCTTCCGTCGGAAGACGCCACCCGTTTGCTTCGCGGTTCCAGATTGTCCGGGTTCCCTCGAACTCATACACCGGCGTCAGTCCGTCCTGTTCGCTGAGCCAGTTCGCGTACCACGCGGTATCGTTCCAGCGGACGTGGATTACCGGCCGATTCCCTCTGCCGAATCGGTCGTCCCCGGTATCTCCCGACCAGTCGCCTGGGCAAAGGCGGTATATTGCGCGAACGTCACCTCGGTTTCCATCATGGTAAACGAATCAACAACGGTGCGGTGAACCGGCCGTTCATTATCGCCGCCGGTAGAACTACCCATCTGGAAAGTCCCGCCGGGTACCGGGATTCCGACAATACCCCACGTTTCTTCACTGTACGGGCGCGGAATGTAGACAAACGATACGTCTGAAACCTGATCCGCTGTGACATCCGGGTGCAGCGTTTCAGTCCGGGCGTTATCGTAGCGCATCTCCAGATCCCGGACCCCGGCGAGGACTCCGTCAATCCGGATAACCTGGTCCGATATCACCGGTCCGAGCAGGCGACCGTCCATGAACAGCATACCGTCGGTGGCGACGCTCACCAGAAGACTCCCATAGGCAGGCGGTATATAGGTAAAACTCGCGGACACGGTTCGCCCGCTCACCGCGGTTATGGCTACCTCTTCGGTATTTCCATCCGGATACCGGGCGACAACCGTTTGCTCCCCGGGCGCAATTTCAGCGAGAGTCGTGGTACCGCCCGCGTTTACGCCGGTTACGAACGTGTCGGAGAGGTAGAGGTCGGCACTGGTAGCCACCGTAACCTCAATAGTCCCCGGAGCAATCGACAGAACGGGGCCCTGAACTGCGGGACGGGCCGCGCCGTCGGCGGGGAACCGGGGACCGGCGGGCGCACTTTGCGCCGCATCGGTTGAGGACGTCGCCTGCCCGGTCGACTGCGTCGCCTGCCGGCGGGCCGGCTGGCCGGACGTCTGCGCCGTGCCGGGAACCAGCGCGTAGCGTACCGTGACGTTCCCGTACTGTTCGGGGCGCTGGTCTCCGCCGGTCGCGTCCCGTACCTCCGCACTGATGGTCCGGTAGAGATCGTACACATCCTGACCGGGGGTACCGATATTGTTCAGGAACGCCCGGGTGAAGGGGCTGTTGCGCCCGCTCCCGTCGGCTGCGGTGGTACCGGCCGCGGTAGCGTAGACGATCATCGTTTCCGGCGGGCGCCGGTTCGCCGCGGCGAGCCCTCGGTTCATACTCCGGGACGCCTGCGGCAACGGATTGTCCCGGCACGCGTCCAGAAAAAACATATTCAGACCGGTGCCTGCCGCTTCCATATATGCAAGGATTTCGTCGGTAGAGACGGCGCGAAACTGTACCAGGTTGGCAGACGGCAGGTCCGCATCCACCGGGATAAGATAGTTTACTCCGTCAACCTGAACGCCGTGTCCGGCGTAGTAGAAGATCCCGACGTCGGCACGCTGGAGCGCTTCCCCAAACCGCCCGACGGCAACGCCGATTTCTTCCCGGGAGCCGTCAATAACGGTCGTGACGTCAAAACCGATCTGTCTGAGTTTTTCCGAGACATCGCGCGCGTCATTCGGAGGATTTGCCAGTGGCGAGACGGTTGCGGCCTGGTACGCTCCGTTTCCGATTACCAGGGCTACCCTGGTATCGTCGGCGCCCGCCTGCAGAATACCGGCCGCCAGAAGCAGAAAAATCACCAGGATGAGTCGACCGAAACATTGTGTACTTGATTCGTTTCTCATGGGTTGCCCCCGCTGACTTTTTTGTATTTTCTCCTTTCAGTATATCACGCGGCACGAATTTCGAGAGCATTTTTCCGGACATGCAAAGAAATCAGTTCCGGTGGTTACACATCCGCCGAGTACCAGGACAATGGCTAACACTGAAACGATCATACGAACTCCTTTTTTGAAATGATTCCTACTGCTGCCGCCAGAATCGCGGAGTGAAGAGTACCAGGACGGTGTACACTTCCAGACGTCCCAGCATCATGATTACGAAGAGAAACAATTTGATCCAGTCGGGGTAGAATGCGTAATTGAGCGTTGGCCCCACATTCCCGAAACCGGGGCCGATATTCCCCAGGGTCACCAGCGCCGTAGAAAACGAGGTAAGAATATCGTTTCCCGCAAGACCTACCAGGAGCGTCGTCACCAGAAGGAGGAAAACGTACAGCGTAACGAAGCCGCTGATTGCATAGACGATATCCTTCCGCACGCGCTCGCCGTTGAGCCGGATGGGAAATACGGCATTGGGATAGACGAGGTATCGCATCTCGTTCCACCCCTGTTTGAACATCGTGGTTATCCGTACCACCTTCATGCCACCGCCGGTCGATCCCGAACTGCCGCCGACAAACATGAGTGAAAAGAGAACCACCTGTGCAAACGCCGGCCACGCCGCAAAATCGTCGGTCGCGTATCCGGTGGTAGTGAGAATACTCGCTACCTGAAACGACGCATAGCGCAGACTTATCCCGAAACCGGGGAAGCGCGTACCGTGCAGGTCAAGCGCTACGACGAGCGAAGCCGCAACAAAGATCGCCAGATAGACCTTGACCTCGGTATCACGGGCAATGGAACGAAAACGGCCCGTAAGCAGCTTGAAATAGAGTACGAAGTTTACCCCGGCTGCCACCATAAAAGCGGTGATGACAATATCGACGAAAGCCGAATTGTAGTATCCGACGCTCGTGTTCTTTGGTGAGAACCCGCCGGTCGCCATCGTTCCGAAGGTATGGGTCAGCGCATCGAAGAGGTCCATACCGGCAAACATCAGGAGAATTGTTTCAATCAAACTCAAAATGACGTAGGTAAGCCACAGGATCTTGGCGGTTTCGGTAATCTTGGAAGTGATCTTGTCTACCGTAGGGCCCGGAGCCTCGGCTTTGATGAGCTGGAGTCCGCCGATCCCGAGAATCGGAAAGATCGCCACCGTCAGAACGATGATTCCCATCCCGCCCAGCCAGTGCGTCAACGAGCGCCAGAAGAGGATCGTTTTGGGGAGGGACTCGATCTCGGTGAGGATCGACGCCCCGGTAGTGGTAAACCCGCTCATCGTCTCAAAGAGGGCATCCACATAGCTCGGAATAGCGCCCGACAGGGTGAACGGAATTGCGCCAACCACCGAAGCAAGAACCCAGCTCAATGAAACGAGTAAAAAGCCGTCGCGGGTTGAAATGTCGGAGTGACGACCCCTGGTCAGAAACAGTACCGCCAGCGACGCCGCAATCGTGCCCGCGCCGGGGATGGCAAACGCCAGTACAACGTCCGTTTCACCGTACACGAACGCCCACACGAGCGAGAGGAGCATGAACAGCGAGACGATGATCAGCAGTGCCGCAACCACGCGCAGCACCACCCGAAGGTTAATCATACCGTAAACAGCCCCTGGATACGGTCGGCGTTTTTCTTGGTAGCCACCACAACAAGATGGTCGTTGGCGCGAATGACCTGATGTCCCTGCGGAATAAGGTTCATTCCATCACGTTGCAGGGCGACGATCAGCGTATCTTTCGGCAGATTCAGTTCAACGATCGGTTTTCCGACTGCGCGGCTCTCCGGGGTCACGGTCATTTCAATCGCCTCGATATGGCCGTCGGAGATCGCGTGCACGCTTTTTACGTTCCCGGAACGGATGTATTTGAGGATCGACATAACGAGGGCGTTTTTCTGGCTCACCGGGACGTCGATCCCCAGTTGGCTTGCAATTCCCGTGTACCCCGAGCGATTCACCAGTACCACCGAACGCTTGATTCCCAGTGACTTCGCATAGAGACCGGCGACGATATTCAGTTCCTGATTGTCCGTCGTGGCGATAACGAGATCGGAATTCGCGAAGTGCTGTTCTTCGAATACGCCGTCTTCGGAGATATCGGCATTGATGATGAGCGCGCCCGGAAAGCGCTCGGCGAGCATTTTACACCGGTCGTAGTCGCGATCCACGATTTTTACGCTTTTCCGGTCGATCCGGGCGATCCGGCGCAGTAGTCGGTTGATGAGCGTCGTTTTTACGTCGGCCAGAAGGTATTCCGCCAGTTGCTGCCCGATCTTTCCGCCACCGATGATAACAATTTTGCGAAGGTCGCCCTTTTCTTTCCCGAGGCGCGAAAAAATCTCTTCGAAGTCGGCCTGGGTCGCGACCATGTAAAGCATATCGCCTACACGAATTTCGGTATCACCCGACGGAATGAGGTAGTGGTTGTCCCGCACAATCACCGCAACCAGAAAGAGTCCCGGCAGGACGTTTGACAGATTCTTCAGCGCCGTGTCGGCCAGAACGCTCTCGCGGTCAACGGTTATATTGCGCATCTGCACCTGCGATTGCTCAAAAAGCATGATATCGCTTACCGCGCCGTGCTCGATCGCCCGGATAATCGCCTGGGCCGCTTCGGTCTCGGGATTCACTACGTAATCGATCCCCAGAAACTGCTTCCCGGAAATCCGGCTGGTGTGATAGTCGATGTTCCGTACCCGGGCGATTTTCGCCTGGACCTGAAATTCGCTCGAAACGAGCCCGCAGGTGATCATATTCACCTCGTCTGAATCGGTAACCGCGACAAAATAGTCGGTTGATTCCAGACCCGCCTGTTTGAGTACTTCAAGATTGGTCCCCTCACCGGTTACAACCATACAATCCAGCGTATTGGTCGCACGGTGCGCCGTCTCGGCGTTTTTCTCGATGAGGACAACGTCTTTGTTCTCGCTGATAAGCTGACGGGCAAGTTGGAAGCCGACCGCGCCCGCTCCTACGATGACCACCTTCATACGGCCGTTATACCACCCGCACCGGTCAAAGTCAAATTGGCTGGTACCCCGGGCAGTATCCGTCGTATTCTGATTCTGATGGTACGGATCGGCACGTGCAGCTGGAAATACCCTTCGTGGTACCCGATGGTCTATTCCTCGCCCGCGCCGGAGAACTTTCTGGCGGAATACGCAGCGATTTTTCCGACCGTTGAGGTAGACCAGTGGTTCTGGTCGCTCCCCAATCCGGCGACGGTTACGGAGTACGCGTCATCGGTAGGTGGTGATTTTCGTTTTACCATCAAAGCTCCAAACAGCATCACACTGACAAATACCTATCGCCACGCGAAAAAAAACGCCGGAGAACGCAACCCGGATTTTCTTTCGGTAGATCTTGCTCGTCGTTTTCTCTCGGCAATTACTCCGTTGCAAATGCGTACCGACGCGATCATCTTTCAGTTCGAGTATCTCAACCGTACAAAAATGGCGGGATTGACCGTGCTTCTGGAACTCCTCGAATCCTTTCTGGCATCGTTACCGGACGGATGGCCGTATGCCGTAGAGCTCAGAAATCCGAACTTTCTGAAACGTCCCTACTTCGAGATGCTTTACCGACAGGGCGTCGTTCACGTATTCAGCGAGGGATATTATATGCCGCCGGTAACCGATATCTATCGGTACTACCATGACTTGCTGATTTCCCGGAGCGTCATTCGCCTCCTTGGAACCGAACGAGCACAGATGGACGAAGTTGCCGGGAAACGGTGGGATCGTCGACTGTCACCCAAAGACGAGGATTTGAGAAGAACTGCCGCAATGGTTCTGGATATGCTGGATCACGACTTTGATGTGACGGTGAACGTCAACAACCACTACGAGGGATCCGCCCCGAAAACGATTGAAGTGCTCCAGAAGTACCTTGCCTCATAGCGAGGTTGCCCCTACACTGTCGAACGTGAGTGACATAACGGAAAAACTGGAATTTACCCTGGTTGATGGTGCCCGGACCCAACCCGAATTGACGGTGTACGCGCTGTCCACATGCGCCTTCTGCAAAAAAGCGATGGATTTTCTCAGGAAGAATGACTACCGGTTTCGCTTTTCGTACGTAGACAACGTCGATCCCGAGTACAAACGCGAATTCAAGCGTCAGCTCTCCAACCGCTTTGACGTAGTGGTGGTCTTTCCCATTCTCGTTGTGAACGACGAGAAGGCGTACTCCGGGTTTACCGAACTAATCTGGTCGCGCGCGGTAGGTATTTCCTGATGGCGAAGTTTTCCCTGGAGCAGACTCGCCTCTTCGTGCAAAACGCGGCAACCGAACGGAACTGGGTTGCCAACACCGATGAAGCCTTTCGGGATGCCCTGGCCGAAGGGCTGAACGTCAACGTCGGCCGATACGGCTATTACCTGTGCCCCTGTCGTGACAGTAACGGCTCCCGGGAGCGTGACCGTGACGTTGTGTGTCCGTGTACCTACGCCACCGATGATATAACCGAGTACGGCCACTGTTTCTGCGGTCTGTTTCTGTCACCGGAGTTCGCGGCGTCGGGAAATGAGCCGCAGCCGATCCCTGAACGGCGCCCCGAGGAGCTGATTTGATTGCCCGGTCAGCACCGGCGGGAAACTTCGGCGACAAGCGCTTTGATTCCCGGCAACAGCGTCCGAAGTTCTTCGATTACTCCGGAAACGTTCCCGCTGCGCGCAAATGATTCGGTTTTCTGCGCAATCTCGGCAAGCTCGTACTGTCGAAGCACCGACGTATTGTTTGCAAGCAAGTGTACAAGAATGATCACCCGCTCAAGCGAGTCGGTCGAAAGATTCTCGGACATTTCCTGTAACGATTCCGTCGCATCAGGTACTTTCTGGAGAAACAGAGCATAGATCTGTTTCAGAATCACCGGATCATGATTGTAGATCCGCTCGAGCTCTTCGATCCCGTTCAAGATTTCCTGCAAAACGTCTCCCGTTACATCAGAGATTTCAGACGTTCCACGAAACGTCCGATTCGTACCTCTTCAGTATCGTAGGAAACCATGAGCCGTGCCATGTTTTGATCGCGATTCCACAAATAAAACCCGAACTCTTCCTGCAACGGCGCAATCGTGTGCGCCGGAAGCCGTACAAATACCCCGTTTGCTTCTACCGGTCCCGCAAGCGAAACACCGGGAATGCCTTCCAGTTCACGGCCAAGCGTCACAGCCAGACGATTCGCCCGGGCGGCGTTCTCCGCCCAGATTCCGTCGCGCGCCCACACGAGAAACTGCGCGGCCGTATAGCGCATCTTCGAATGCAGTTGCGTCGCCTGTTTCCGGATGTATTGCATCTGCTGTGCGAGTTCGGGCCGGAATACGACAATCGCTTCTCCAAACATAAGTCCGTTTTTTGTAGCACCGAACGAGAGNATGTCNACGCCGGCGTCCGTCGTNACCTGCCGGAGCGCNTCGACGGCGCCGACGCGGGCCGGCGCGGTTCCATTCTGCGCCAGAAAAACCGCCGCATTCGAGATGCGTGCGCCGTCCATGTGGAGATACAGCCCGTTTTCCCGTGCAAACGCTGAAATCTCCGCAATCTCTTCCGGCCGGTAGACGGTTCCAATCTCGGTAGCCTGTGTGATCGAGATCGTTCGTGGCTGGTTCGTGTGTTCGAAACCTACCGAATCGAGAAACGGCCGCAACTGATCAACGCGCATTTTCCCGTCCGGCGCGGGTACGCCGTGCAGCTTGAACCCGCCGAACTTCTCCGGCGCACCACATTCATCCTCATTGATATGCGCCATCCCGGTGCACAATACCGCTTCGTGGCTCCGTGTTGCCGACGCAAGAGAAATCACGTTGGCGCCGGTTCCGTTATACACGAAAAATACGCGGCAGTCGGAGGCGAAGAGCGCTTGAATCTGCGCTTCCGCCGCACGGGTCAGATCGTCGTCGCCGTACGCGTGTACGTGATCGCGATCGACATTGATCAGCGCTTCCAGGACTCGCGGGTCAACCGCCGAACCGTTGTCGCTGGAAAACAGCTGGGTACTTGTCTGCTTACTCATCATGAAGAATCTTTTCCTCTCCCAGTTCCCGGCAAAGCTCCTGAACCAGGGTGTTGTCCGGATCGAGTTTGAGTGCCATCCGGCAATCGGCGTGGGCTGAGTCCGGCTCGTGTTTGTCGCGGTAAATCCGTGCCCGTGCGACTCGGGAATCGATATTGTACGGATCAAACTCCAGACAGCGGGAGAGGTCGGCGAGTGCCTCGTCGTTTTTTCCCAGAACGCGCATCACCACCGCACGATAGTAGTACGCACGGGTCGTCTGCGGCGAAATCGCGATTGTCCGGGAGAAATCCTCGATCGCTCCATTCAGATTATCAAGGGCAAACCGCGTCATCCCCCGGTGGGCGTGAATCACGGCCGCGACGTGGTCCGGCGGCTGGTACGCCAGAATATCGGTGTACAGCCGTTCCGCCGACTCGTAATCCTTCTCGTTATGGGCGTGCAACGCTTTGATCAACATCGAGTCGATCGTATCGCTGCCGGTGTGAATGACCTCGCCATCCGAATCGATCGCCTCCGGCGGTGTCCCCGGACTCCCGTTCGCCTGCAGCAGCGTCCAGAAATCGTCCCGCCGTTTCATCAGGCTCCGGTTCATCATCCGCTGATACTCGCGGATCTCCTGGAAAATAATATCCGAGAGGCTGAGGTTTGCATTGAGCGCCGCAAGCTTCCTCCGCAGCTGCCCGTCGAGCGGGGTAAGTTCCGCTTTATAGACGAGTTCGTGCTCGACCTCGGCCCAGGCGTCCTGGAGAATGGTACGCAACTGTACCTCACAGACGATTTCCCGCCCGACATGAAAGCTTTCCATAATATCGCGCGGTATCTGAACAAGCAGATGCACCGAACTGTATCCAAACTCGGTGCTGGCGAGCTGCGAGCCCTTTCGCTCGACCTCGACTACGGTAAAATCCTTGTCAATCTGCGCTTCGACGAGGCTCAGGTCCTCCATGAAGGGACAAACCACGCGGATTCCGAGGATGTCGGTGATTACAATCGAATCTCCGTCTCCCCGGTTTTCATCCCGCGCACGGCGGAGGAGCTTTTCGTAGAAGCTGTCAAAACGTTTAACCCGGTATTTGAGGCTCGCGGTGACATCAGGAATCTGAACGGAGACGGCAATACGACGCTGCAGCTCGTGCAGTATTTTCTGGAATTGGTCGTACAGATTGTCGTATTGACGTTCCAGCTCTCGCCGGGAAGGTAACGGAAACTGAATTCGGAACATCGTGGAGAATTATATCACATTTTCTGGTACGATTCATACGCTATGACACGTACCGACCGACTCTTTCTGGAGGGAGTATTTCTCCTGACGCTGATTGTTTTTTCGGCCGCATTTCTGCGCCTGATGCAACCCTTTTTCCTCGATATATTCCTGGCGCTGGTTTTCGCCAATATTTTCCGCAAGCCGTTTCTGAGGATGCAGGGAACGAAGGGCCGAACACGACTTGCCGCTTCGCTCACCATCGTACTGGTCCTGCTGGTCGTGGCGATTCCGGTAGGAATCGTGATGATGCTGATCTCCACCGAGATTGCCACCGGGTTCGGATCGTTTCAGGAGAGCTGGCCAACGGTAAAGGAGAGTATCGACGGTCTGCAGATCGTCGGACGCCTCCAGGCGCTGCCTGGTGTCGGTAGTCTGTTTGCCGAAGTGCCCGAGATTGACGCCGCTGAAACGGTGCGAAAAATCCTCGGAACCGGAAGCGACTATATCGTAAAAGTTTCCCAGCGATCATTCGCAAATGTCGCCGGAGCGGTCTTCAACTTCATCATTACGCTTTTACTGCTCTTCTATATCCTGATGGACGGAAACCGGCTCGTCGCCCTGCTGTACCGGACCATCCCGATTGCCAACCACGAGATTGACCAGATCGTCAGGGAGACGTTCAACACCACGAGTGCCACTCTTATCTCGACGATTATCATCGGGCTGATGGAAGGGAGCCTGGCGGTGATACTGTTCCTGATCTTCGGCCTCTCATCGCCGTTTCTCTGGGGCGTGATTACGATGGTCCTCTCGATGATTCCGTTGATCGGCACCAATATCATTCTGATACCGACGGGAATCATCACCCTCGCCTCCGGACGGGTCTTTGCGGGATTTGCCATTCTGGCAGCCGGCGTCGTAGGCGTATTTATCACCCAGAACATCATCAAACCCAAGCTGCTGGGCGACCGAACCGCGCTGAATCCCGCGCTGGCATTGCTTGCAACCATCGGCGGTATCGCGTGGCTGGGGCTGATCGGATTCCTGGTTGGGCCGGTGGTGGCGTCACTTTTTATCGTGATCTGGAGCCAGTTTGCCCTGCGGTACAAGACGCTGCTGGCCGGGAAAGACACTACCGAAGAATAACGTCAGGAAAAACCGGCCGCCGGCGACCCGATACCCCATCTGTTCAGAGACAGCCGCGTTCCCGCCGGTTATCGGTTGTTCTGCGGCACGTACGGGCGAAGTTTCTGCGGCAGCAAATTCCGACGCAGACGAGCAAATCGCTGGACTCCCCCTTCGATGCCGATTTCCGGCCACGTGTCGCCGATAAGCGGTTGAGCGTAGCGCACAAAATCATCGGTCACATCGAGCTGGTCCGCACTGAGCCAGTGCGCCGGGAGTTGCCGGTGGAAGTTGGCCACTGCGGCCAGAGGTACGTGAGCGTAGACGGGGCGGTACGCGGGCGACGCGGGCGCTGCCCGAAACGGCCCTCCCGCGCGCGCAGCCTGCCCGGCGGAGGGCGCACTGCCCGC
>JGI10211J34971_10003443_pt1 | contig 12670 bp, 20 predicted proteins | sample Etolagsediment_FD_34971 | JGI IMG/M metagenome (IMG submission 34971) | reverse complement strand
ATATTAAAAGAGCATTATATTTAGTGTTATGTAGCATGACTATGTACCACTAAGTCTAATGACTTAATTATAATTTTTTTAAATAATAAATTTAAAAATTCCAAGATTCTTTTTTTTAAATATTATTTTTTAAACATTTTTTTTGAATAACCAATAACAGCACAAGTAATTCGAGGTCCAGCATGTCCTGTTGTTAAACTATCAGCAAAACCTCCTAAACCTAAATCATCTTTATGTAAATGAATAACTATTGAACGACCAATAATATTTGATTTTGTTCCTCTTAATTTTATATAATCATCTACCATTTTAATCTTTGCATTTCCATGAACATCAAAATAAATATTTCCTAAATCGCCTACATGTCTTTCATATGAATTTGGACCACCATGATTCTTTTGATATGGATTAAAATGAGCACATGCACCATCACATTTATCAGATAAATCACCTGCTTCATGTACATGAAAACCATGGTATGATTTCTTAAATTTATTACTTTTTAAATTACCATTAATAATTACTTGATTGTTTTTTATATCTTCATAAAAATCAATTGTTCCTTGTATATTTGGATGGTCAAAATAAGTAGTTGCAATAACAGGGTGTTTAAACATATATATAATATAAAAAGATAAGTATTATTATAATTATGAACCTACCTTTAACTTTATTTCAATATAAAAATTTGATACAATTATTTTATAATTATCATAAAAAATTTAATGATTATTTACATACTATTTTTGATGAAAATAATTTAAATGAAAATTATTTTATAACACAAGGTGATGAAATGCCCATATTTATGCCTTTTGATTAAAAATTGATTTTTATTTTTTTTTTGTATTAATAATACAATGGAAAATTTAAATAAAATTCATAATAATGAAAATGATGAAAATAATAGAAATAATGAAAATAATGTAAAAAGATGTAANTGTCCTTTATGTATTGGTTTTTTTTATATATATGATAATGTAGTAAAAAATAAAAAAGATAAATANAAANTATCAAATATAAAAATGTAAAAATTAAAGTGATTCATAAAAATGATCTATTTCNTCTTGATAATAATTTATTAATTCTTTTCTTTTTAATGACATTTTAGGTGTTAGAAAATTTGAAAAAGCATTGTTNTTTAATTCTAAAATATCTTTAATATGAGCATATTTTGGAAGAGTTTCATTTATTTTCGTNATAAGTTCTTGACTACATTCATTNGACTCATTTTTTTCCATGATTAAAATATTATAAGGTTTATCAACTCCATATAATATTAAAGGTGTATTTTTTATAACATCTTTAATACTTTTTTCATAATAATCTACACTAATAAATTTTCCATTAGTTAATTTATAATTATTTGATTTACGTCCTTTATAATATAAATAATTATACTTTTTAGTTCCTTCATCACCTGTTTTATAATACTTCTTCCCATTATAAAAGATAAATGATGATTCTGTTTTTTCTTTATCATTCCAATATCCTTTACTAATATTTGGTCCATTTACACATATTTCACCATTAATAATTTGTACATCAACATTATCTAATATTGCACCTATACTATTTGTATCTCTTGGATATTGAATATGATTTACACTAATCATCGGGCTTGCCTCTGTTGTTCCATATCCTTCACAAATATTAATACCGTTTAATGAAAAGAAATTAGCATTATCAGGATGAAGTTTTGCTCCTCCCATAAAAATAGTAATTAAATTAGGTCCAAATAATTTTGAAAGTAAAAAAGGTATTACTTTATGAATAAGTGGTTTATCCAAAAAATTTAATTTTTTATGTATTTCTTCTAATACACGAGGTACTAAATATAATACATGAGGTTGAACATCTACTAAATCTTTTAAAAATTGATTTGGATCATTATTTAAATAAATAATATTTTCATTTAACAAATTATAATAAAGCTCAGTATTTAAACTATAAATATGTGCCCATGGTAGTATATTTAATGTTTTAATATTTTCTTTTTGTGTTAAATCAGGAAACATTAATTGTAAAGATTGTATATTTGAATATAAATTTTGATGTGTTAACATAACTCCTTTTGGACTACCTGAAGTTCCTGATGTATATATAATATGACTCAAATCATTTTCTTCATAATTTACATATTCATTTTTTGTTTCTACTACTTGAGAATAATGTGTTCTTATATTTTTTGTTGTTTCAAAATCTTTATTATCATGTATTAAAAGTTTAGCTTTTGAATCTTGAATAATATGATTAATATAAGAATTATTTTGATTATGATAAATAGGTACCCAAACAGCACCTAAACTTAATGTTGCCATATTCCAGGCTAACCAATCTACTGAATTTTTTCCTTTGTATATTACATGATCATTTTTTTGTATGTGATGTTGTTTTAAATTATAAATACAATCATTTGATCGAGCATATATATTTGAATAACTAAATTCTTTCCATTGATTATTTATCTTTTCAACTAAAACTGTTTTGTTTGGATTTTTTTGAACTTTGTGTATAAAAGATTTATATAAATTCATATTAAATTTTATTATAAAATTATTTTTAAATATATTATATTATAAATGATTAAAGCTTTTATTTTAGATAATTGTTATTATAGTCAACAAGCATTTGAATTACTTAAAAAAAGCAAATTTCGCTTTCAATATTTTGAAGTTCCACAAGATGAAAAAATAAAAACATCTCTAAAAAAACAACATAAAATGAAAACATTCCCTCAAATTATTTACGAATTACCTTCTGGTAAATCAACAACCATTGGTGGTTATAGCGAATTAATTGAATATTTTAACATTTTAGAACAAATCAAAAATGAAAAATTAAATAAGGATTTTCTAATTCATCTTTTACAAAAAAAATAATTATTTCATGTTATAATCTTGTATTTTTTCATTTAAATTATTAATATACTCATTATTTTCTTGAATAATATCATTTAAATCTTCGGTTTGAGAAGTAGATATTTTTTTCTGTTCATCATAAATAGGTTGTAATTCTTCATAATTTGTTAAATCAACATAAAATTGGTCCGTTTCTTTATCTTTACAATAATTACATTGAAAATCATATTTACATCCATTCTTTGAATTTGAGTTTTTACATCTACCTCGAACACATCCGGATTTACATATATCCATATTTTCACTTGAAAATCCTTTTGGTAGTTGTTGTATAGTATAAGTATTTATTTGTTGATATTTAGGTACAATTAAGTTTGTTTTATTTACCAAATAATATAACCCTATTAAAATTACAATAATTGTCAATGCATAAATTGCAATATTAAATATTTTATTACTTAATGAATTTATTTTATCATTTTCCATGGTTCTAAATTATAACCATATAAATTTTTAATTATAATTTTTATTTATTTTTCAATATTTGATGATTTAAAATCATTTTTAAGTTCTTTGTATTTTTTATTCACCTGAATATTTTCTATATAAGATTCTAATTGTTGATATACATGTGTATCAAAATCTATATTCATTTTTTCTTTTATAAATTGATTGATAATTTCATATGAATTACAAACTTTATAAGGTGAACAAGGAGGACATATTGAAAAATATATATCTAATATTCTTTTAAATCCACTATTATTTAAATAAACACAAACTAAATCCACATAAGCTTCATTAAATTTATGTATTTTATGGTTAAAATATGCTTGTTTCATTACATATTTTAAGGGTAAATTATCTTGATTATTTAAATCACTAATCAATATTATTTTTTGTTTTTCTTTTTTACATTTTAATAATATTGTTAAATAAGTTCTTTTATATTCTTCAAATACTTCATCATTCATTTTTTCATTATCAATAAAGAAATATACTAATGGCCAATGTTTTGTATTAAATTGTATCATATTATTTATTTATAAATTATTTTCTTTAAGTTAATTTAATGACGTTCAATAAAATTATTGTATTTTCCTGGTTGATTAAGTTGACTAATTTGAAACATAAGCATATTTTCTTGTCCTCTAAAATTAAATAAACTTCCGTCATAATTTAAAAATTCAATATCTAACCAAAATAATTTTCCTAAAGGAGGATTAAAAAATTTAATAACACCATGAACTGGTGTGGTTGCTTGATTAAATATTGTATTATCATTATTCATTAAAGGAATAATATTATAAGCATTATTTGAAGCATTAATTGAATTAAGTAATTTTGCTTCTGATATTTTTAAAATAACATAAGGTTTATTTTCAAGTTGATAAACATTAGGACTTTCTAATATAGAAATATTTTGAAATATATTACCGCTTAAAATAGTTGGGTCTCCTCCACTTAATAATTCAAAAACAATTGTATTATCATTTTTAATTTCATATATTCTACATGAAAATGTTGTTGCATTCTTTAAAATAATATAATCACCTATTTCAAATATTTTTCTAAAATCTAAATCTATTGCTGACGAAGAAGATGCTTTTAATTTATAAAGTTTATAATCACTTTCACTTACTTTTGTTAATCCCACAATATTACCTGCTGAAACATTAATATAACTTAAATCAATTAATTGAGATTTATACGAAGTATTTAAAAAGCCAATACTTTTATCAATACTTTGAATTTTACATGGACTACACTCAACATTATATTCATAATTTAAATTATAAACAAAATCATTTGAATAAAGATTATTTGATTGTATTCTTATTTTCAAATTATTTTCATTTCTTGAAAAATGATAATTATTTTTTAGATCCTCAAATAAATCTCCTTTAGAACCATTTAAAATATTAAGTAATTGTTGATTATTGTATTGACCAATTGGAATTTCTATGATTTGAATATTATCACTTCCTTCACTTATATAATATTTATTGTTTTCTACAGAAATATTATAAAATGTATTTGGTATTTGAGCTAATATAAGTTCTAAAGAAGTAACATCACGAAATTCTTCAGTAATTTCTACACGATAACGATTTGAATCAGGATATTTTAAATAATCGCGATCACGACTATCAATTACTATTTGACGTGTAATAGTACCATGAGTTACATTACGACTTGGTGGTTTAATAACTACTGGATCATAATCATATTTTACTTGTTGTATATGAGGATTCATTGTATTTGAAAATGGAGAAAAATTATTACTCATCTTATGATTTATAATAATAAAAATGATTTAAGTATATTATTAAAAAAAATAAATTAATAAAATATATATGGATTTAAAAAATGAATATTTAGAAAAAAACATAAAAGAAAAATTGTTTAAACATTTTAAATCATGGAATAAAGAAGATTTTCATTTTTTACTTAGTTTATTAAATTACCCTACTTATTATTCATTAGGACTTATTATTTTAACTAATTTAAAAAATTGGATCTTATATGGTTCAGGAGAATTTTTCTATAAACTTGAAACTATTGAAAGCATATTAAAAAAACATCATTTTAATTATGATCATTATCAAGAATGTATTCATAAAGATAATAAAAAAGAAATACATGAAAAAGAAGAAAATATAAAAATAAATATAAATAAAAAAGATAAAAATATAGAAGATAACTTTGAAAAAGATGAACAATTTATAAGAATGAATGATAATTGTGAATTTGTATTTGGTGATATATTTTCAGTAGATATTTTTAGTTTTGGTTTTTGGGTAATTTTAGGTTTATTGTTTTTAGTTATTAAATCATTTCAAGAAAAACCTTATTATGAACCAAAAAATCCATTTAAAACATCATTTAATATACCATTTGAATTACCTAAAAAAGAAAATGAAAAAGAAATTAAAAATAATTTTGATTTACCTCTTAATAAAAAAGAATTAATTAATAAAGTTATAGATTATTTTATAGGAAATAAAAATATGTTCTTTGAATAGGAATGTTTGAAACAGGTAATGTATTATTAGATTTATTTTTAATGTTTATATTAATTTTAAAATTAACCAATATATTCTTAACATTATTTCAAAAGTTATTAATAAAAAGTCAAATTATGAATGAATCACAAATAATTGGTATTTTTGATTATTTACAAAATATTATAATTTTATCAATGAGTATATTACTTATAATATTATTTAAACCATTCGGAGATGATATTAATTTAACAAAACATATTAAATTATTTTTATTTACATTTGGAATTTTACAAATCATTCAATTTATTAATAATAAAAAAACATTAAAAATTAATTATGAATTAAATTAAAAAAAAATATATTATATATAAAATATAAATTAATGTTAGTTATGAAAGATGAAAATATTATGATTGGAACTTTGATTATTGCAACTGGAATTATTACTTCAGGATTTATTTATGGTGGTTTACAAATGGGATTAATGTTAATTTCATTATTTTAAATTTTATTAAAACTATTTATTATTTTTTATTTAAAAATAATGTATTTATTTTATAGATATGAATGAATTTAATTCTAATAAAAATATTCAATTATTGAAAAATATTTTAGTAGATGATTTAAAACAAAATTATAATATTCAATATTTAGATCAATCAATACAAAAAACTATGGGTTATGTTAAACAAAATGTAAGTCATCAAACTCCATCAAATATTAATGATAAAAAATATCTTTATTTATTAAATAAAAAAGTATATGACTTAATAATTTCTTCTTATAAAAAACAACCTAAAAATCAAGTTCAATCTGAATCTAAAAAAATTCAAAATAATTTATTTGATGCAGATATATTAAAAAATTATAAGAATACTGATTCAATTATTGATTATCCAAAACCTTCTTCAGAAAATAGGGAAAATGTAAATAATCATTATGAAAAATTACAAGAAGAACGAAGTTTAATTTATCCTAAAATTAAAGAAGTTAATTTTAATTTAGATAGTAAAGATGATAATAATCAAAATGTCATGGAAAATTATAGTCAATTATTAAATAGTTATAATAGTCAAGTAGATAGTTTAAGTCAATTTGAACAAAATCAAAAACAAATGAATATACAAATAGATAATGTAGTAGATGAAATAGAAAGTAGTACACCTATTCATCAAGTATTAACACCTATTAATCAAAATCAATCAAGACAAATAAATACAAATATTCTACCCAATCAAGATATTCAAAATGATTCAATTGAACAATTTCAAAATTTTTTAGTACAAAATAAACAAGAAATACAAAAAGACAGTAAACAAATTGAAATTGAATACAATAAAAATAATCTTGAAAACACTATTAAAAGTGATTCTATTTCATATAGTAGTGTACATATGCCAAGTAATAATATTATGTTAAAAGAACCTGATTATAAACAAATATTAAAAACGGATTCAATTATTGTTTCATCACGAAATAGAAATTTAGAATTATTTCCAAATCAAAGTGAATTTATTGTAAAATTTGCTCCAAATGATAATAGTTTTATTTTTAAAGCATATAGAGATGAAAATAATGTACTTTTAATTCGAGAAAAAAATATTGTTATCGGAAATTATTCTGAAAATGATATTGGTGAAACATTTGATAATATAAAATATGTAAAATGTAAAGCTGTTAGTGTTCCCACTCATTCATATGAATATGTAAGTGTGGTGGACAATGAAACCACTACAGATGATTTTGGTTTAACATTATTTAAAGATAGTTATTTATTACTTCAAATACCTGAATTAAGAGGACCTTATCGAGGAGGAACCAAACAAGTAAAAAATGCTCTTGTTCAATTAAGAGTGAATCATGGTAATAATTTACAAAATTTAACATTATCATCTAATTTTTCTAATTTAGAAGTATCTGATGAAATAATGGAATATGACCCAGTAACATTAGGTAAACTTGATAAATTTACCATTCAATTAAATAATAAAAATGGTCGATTATATAATTTTGGTATTGACAAATTATATGTCAAGAATTTTTCAAAAGGAGAACTTAAATATTTAGGTCCATGTGGCAAGAAAATGTTTAGTACAAAATTTGAAATTCAACGTGTTCATGATGATTATAGAAAATATTGTGGTGTTTATTACGATATAGAAAATTGTAATACTATCAATGATAATCCTCTTAATTTTCGAGATTTAATATATTTTTATAAAACAATTCCAAATGAAGATGAAATGGTTTTATTTGAAAAAATAGTAAAAATTCAATCTATTACTGAAGAAACAAATTCAATTAAAATTGGTTTAGAATATGAAATCAATGGTGTAAAGACAAAAATTAATATACAATATATGTTTGCTGATTTTATGAGTAGTCAAGATAAAATAACTGATTTTTATATTGTTTTTATTGAAAATGGTATTAAATTTGCATTTCAAATATTAGCAATTGATGAATTTTATATTTATATTCAAAAATATACTAACTTTCCTCAATTTCCTGATTTATCAGCTGTTTTAGTTGGTATAACAAAAGGAAATAGAGCAGGTATTTATGATGATAAAATTAATTCATTATTTAATTTTAGTGGATATAATGTTATTAATGTAAAACAAACAAAAGATACAAAAAATACATTGGGTAAATTTATTATTGAAGTTGATTATCCTTGGGATAACTTACCTTATACTTTACAAAATAATTTATTTTCAAAAGATGATATATTTTTAATACAAGATAAAAAACAAATTACATATGTGTTTTCGATTACTTATCATGTTAAAGATTATAATCAATTAGATTCTTATTTAAATGAAAGCGGTAATAATTAATCATTTTTTTTATCATCTTCATTTAATTCTTGTGTTGTATTAATTTCTTGATTTTTAACCTCTAAAAAATCATGACGACAATTTGGACAACTACTATTTTTTTTAAACCATTTATCAATACATTTTTTATGATAAGCATGATGACAACAATTTAAAGTTCTTTTATATTGTTTATGTTCATATTTTTCTGTACAAATAATACATTCTTCTTGATTATGAAGTAATTCATCATTTTTCTTTATAAAAGATGGCTTTCCAATTATTTCATTAATATGTTGGCAATTCTTGAAATAATTGGGTAAATTTTCTATTTGTTCTAATTGATTTTCATCTAAGATGAATTCAAATTCAATAACATATCTATTATTAGTGTTTGTTATATTTAAAACATTATTTTGAAATTCTTCTAATATAGATTGTATATTTTGAAGTGATTCAGGATCATTTAAATTAAAATCATTACTCATTAATTTAATACATTAAAAAAACTTTAAATATTGAAAAAATAAAATAATTTAAGATGCATGTATAGATGTCCACTCTTTTGCTGTTTTTAAATATTCTTCTTTATTTTCTTCATATAATTTTGCTATATCTGGGACCAATGGGTCATCTATATTTGGGTCATTTAATAAAGAACAAATTGATAATAATATTTTAGAAATTGTTAAACTTGGACTCCAATTATTTTTTAATATATCTAAACAAATATTTCCATTATGATTAATATTGGGGTGAAAAATCTTTGTCTTAAAAATAACATTTGGTGGTTTTATTGGGTAATCATGGGGTATTAATATTTCTAATACAAAACACCCATCTTCATAAGGAGTATCTTTTGGCCCAATTAATAATGCTTCCCATTCAAATAAATTATCATCTAATGGTCCCGCAGAAATATAAGCTGGTGGATCATTTTTTATATCTTGAAGTTCTTTTGCTAATCGTTTCATAATATTTATTGATTGATTAATATTAATAAATTATATTTAAGTTATTTTTATTATTTTTTTTAAGAATAAAAATATAATGGAAAAAACAGAACGTCCTTGGGGATGGTATATAAATGTAAAAGAAGAAAAAGAATGTTTCAAAATTAAACATATTTGTGTTTATCCGGGTAAACGATTGTCTTTACAAAGTCATTTTCATAGAAGTGAACATTGGGTAATTGTAAAAGGTAATGCAAAAGTTCAAGTAGGTAAAGATGAATTAATTCTTCATAAGAATCAAAGTGTTTTTATACCAAAAGAAACACTTCATCGTATTGAAAATATTGGAAATGAAAATGTTGAATTTGTTGAAACTCAAATTGGTTCTTATTTAGAAGAAGATGATATTGTTCGTTATGAAGATGATTTTGGAAGAAAATAATTATTTAGATTTTAACTTAAAAATTAAATACAAATATAAATTATGTATGAATATTTATTAGAAAAAATAAATAATTATTTACAAAAATATTATTATGATACAATTATAAAAGATAAAAAAATTATACTTCATAAAGATGATTTTGTCTTTAAATTTGAATATTTTTTATATTTAAAATTTTATGTTATGTATTTATTTTTTTATCATTTTAAGAGACATCATACATTAACTTATAGTTTTTTATTAAATACTCAATATTTAGTGGGTGAATTATGCATGAAAAATCAAAATCATTATCAATTGGTTCAAGAAAACAATATTGAGTTTTTAGATAAAGCTTCTCATTATTTCTTTTTAGGATTATTTTTAATGGAACTTTATTTTAATTCAACACTTTTTAGTGTAAATAAATTTTTTATTATGAATGGAATATTTTTATTTAAATTCGGTAATATAATAAAAAAATTATTTGAAAAAAGAAAAAAATGTATTGAAAATAATACTCATTTTCAAGACCCTTTTGAATTTTTATTTATTTTACCCAAATTAGAAGATATAAATAATACCTTGGTCAATACAAGATTTTTGAATGATATAAATATGTATTTTTTTATAAATGTTTTGTTAATTTTACTTTACTAAATTATTTTCTAAATCATTTTCTATTTTTAATTTATTTGTACTTTCAATTAAATTATTTATACTTTCATTCTTTTTTTTTCTTGTTTTTTTTATTATTTTATTTTCTATTTTATTTTCTATTTTATTTTCTTCCATTTTATTGTTTTTATTTTCTTCCATTTTATTGTTTTTATTTTCTATTTTTTCTTTTTTTTTACATTCAATAACATAATGACGTTTACATTTAAAATTATATTTTGAATGTCCAATACTCATACAATATTCTTCTTTATTTTTTAATTTAAAACCACATGTTTTTTTTAAATCATCATTTTTATAATGAATTTCTTTTTTGTATTCATTTTCAATATTGGGTAAGTACCCACCATTTTTTCTACATATTGGACACATTCGAATCATATTATAATTATGATTGTAAGTTGATTTAACATTCATTTTTGTTTCTAAATACCAATCTTTAATACAAGAATAACAAAAAATATGTTTTTTATAATTACATTTTAAACCAATAATCTTATTAGGTTGTATTATTTCAGTACAAATATTACAAATAAATCGATTATCATGATTTGGGTGATTAATAATATATGAATAATTCATGTATTCTTTTTAGTATGAATTCTTTAAAACAATATTTTTTTATAAATTTAAAAAAATGATTTAAGATTTTCCTAAATAATATATACATATTTAAAATGAAAATTCAATTTAAGAAGTTAGATAAAAATGCTTTAATGCCTATTTATGGTAGTCAATTTGCTGCTGGTATGGATTTATATTCATCCAATGAAGAATCAATTGTAATTGAACCTCAAAGTAGAAAATTAATACCAACAGGACTATCTATATGTTATGATGACCCATCTTATTATATGCGAATTGCACCTCGTTCTGGGTTAACAGTTAAAAATAATATTGATGTAGGTGCGGGTGTTATTGATTATGATTATAGAGGAGAAATTAAAATTGTTTTAATTAATAATGATAGACATAATTCTTTTGTTGTTCAAAAAAACATGAAAATCGCACAAATGATTCCTACAAAAACAATTAGTACTCAAGAAGTTTCTTTTGAAGAAGTTAATGAATTAGAAGAAAGTAATCGTGGAGCTGGAGGTTTTGGCTCTACGGGTGTTTAATATTATTTTTATTTAAATTAAAATTTAAATATATGTAATAATCATGAAGACTAAAAAAAAGAATGTTAAAATTAAAAAAAAAGGTGGAGCAGATGCAAATGTACCAAGAGCAGCAGTTGGTTTAGTAAAAGAAGCAATTGGTTTAACAACTTCAATTTTTAGTGCTATTGGTGGAATAATGTCAATGCCNGCAGATATGGCAAAAGCAGTTCCTCCAANTGTTCAAAAAAATGAACCTGCACAGGTAAAACAACCTCAACCTGCTAAACTTCCCCAAGAGCAATTAGATNACCANCGCNNTAGAGTAAAAGGAAAATAATTTAACAACAAAATAAAAGTTGAATAAGAATCCAGAGACCTAAAAATTGCCATATACTTTCTAAAGGTNTAAGTGCTGTTATTTTTTTACTTAATACTTGATTCCATAAGAATTTACCAAAGAATAATAATATNATAACAACAATAATATATACAATTATTGCCATAATCATCATATTTCTTAAATCTTCTTTATTTCCAAAATTTTCATTGTTTTTCATATTATCATTAATCATAAACCAAAGTTTCTGCATATATAATAAACAAATATATTTTCTTAAAAAAAATGAATATAAATTTAAATTTATAAAAATGTATATATATTTTTATAAAAAATGAGTTCATTTAATTTATTATTAGCATGTGATAATACAAGTTCAATGGGGGAGTCTTTACATGCTATAAAAAAATCTATTTATGAATTTTATGTTAATGCTAAATTACTAAATATTGATATTCAATTAGCTTCTATTGGAGATTATGATTTA
>JGI10211J34971_10003442_pt1 | contig 12670 bp, 9 predicted proteins | sample Etolagsediment_FD_34971 | JGI IMG/M metagenome (IMG submission 34971) | reverse complement strand
AAATTGACCATTTTTTCCACCGGCGGCACCTTTAGCTATCTTGAAAAACTGCTGGGTTCGGCCGCCGGCCGGCATCTGGTTCAGGTGTCTGATTATACCGGGCAGCCCGAAACCCAGGGCGGTCTGGTCAAGACGCTGGATTTCAAGATTTACCTGGGCCTGCTGACCGAAACGTACAATGCCGACCATCAGCAGGATTTGGTCCGTACTCGCGCCGTGCCGATCGATATGGTGGTAGTCAATCTGTATCCATTCGTCAAAACGATTGCGCGCAGCGATGTCACGGTCGAGCAGGCGCGCGGCAACATCGATATCGGCGGGCCCTGCATGATTCGCGCGTCAGCCAAAAATTTTCTGCGCGTGGCCGCGGTGGTCGATCCGCAGGATTATGATTGGATCGTCTCTTCGCTGGGGCGTCATCAGGGCGCGCTGCCCCTGGACGCCCGGTTTGAACTGGCGCAAAAAGCGTTTGCCCATACGGCTGATTATGATCGGGCGATTGCCGATTATCTGGGCAGTCAACGCCTGGCCGATGCCCGCGCATGCTATCGTTTTTCAGAACAATAATTGACTTGACGCTGAAAAAAAATTATGAACCATCGCCATGGCGGTATGGCTTATGGTGCGGCAATCGCCGGATTTTGAAATTTAACTAACTGGAAACTCGATACCAAATGAAATCAAGAATTGAAACGATTTTGCGTGCCGCGGTCACCCGGGCCTGCGAACAGGGCCGGTTGCCGCATGTGGTCAACCCCGACATTGCCGTGGAAGAACCCAAGGCCGCCGCGCATGGCGATTATGCCACCAATTTGGCTTTGACACTGGCATCGGTACAAAAAATGGCGCCGCGCGACATCGCCCGAATTATTATCGATCATATACAAGATGATGACAACCTGATCGCCGGAACCGACATCGCCGGGCCCGGGTTTATCAACCTGGTGATCCAGCCGGCGGCCTGGCTGCCGCTGCTTAAACAGGTCCATGCCGCCGGCGCGGCCTATGGCGCTTGCGATATCGGCCGGGGCCAACGGGTGCAGGTCGAGTTCGTCAGCGCCAATCCCACCGGGCCGCTGCATGTCGGCCATGGTCGCGGCGCCGCGGTGGGCGACAGCGTGGCGAACATTTTGGCCTTTTGCGGCTATGATGTGCAAAAAGAGTATTACATCAATGATTCCGGCCGTCAGATCCGGACATTGGGCTTGTCGGTATATTTGAGATATCGCCAATACTTCGATGAAACGGTCGATTTCCCGCAAGACTGTTATCAGGGCCAATATATCGCGGACATGGCGGCCGATATCAAACAGGAAATGGGCGATGCCCTGCTTGCGCAAGAGCATGACCGCGCCGTGGATTTGTGCGCGCGGCGCGCGGCCAAGCTGATTCTGAATGGTATTCGCGACGATTTGGTCGATTTTGGCGTTACGTTTGACCAATGGTTCAGCGAACAGCGCCTGTATGATGAAAACCGGGTGGATGCGGCGCTGCAAAATTTGCAGCAGCGCGGCATTGTATATGCCAAAGATGGCGCCCTGTGGTTCGGCACCCAGCAATTCGGTGATGAAAAAGATCGGGTGGTGGTGCGCGGAAACGGGCAAACCACCTATTTTGCATCCGACATCGCCTACCATCTGGAAAAATACAGCCGCGGCTTCAACTGGGTCATCGATGTTTGGGGGGCTGATCATCACGGTTATATTCCACGCATGCGCGCGGCCATCGAGGCCGGTGGGCAGCGGCGTGAACAATTCGATGTCATTCTGGTCCAACTGGTCAATCTGCTGCGCGGCGGCCAGCCGGTGGCCATGTCTACGCGCGCCGGTGAGTTTGTAACCCTGCATGATGTGGTGAAAGAGGTCGGCGCGGATGCAGCCCGGTTTCTTTTTTTGAGCCGCCATTATGAAAGCCCGTTGGATTTTGACATCGAGGTGGCCAAGCAAAAAAATAACGACAACCCGGTTTACTATGTTCAGTATGTGCATGCCCGCATTGCCAGCATTGGCCGCAAAGCGGCCAATATGGGGATCGATGCCGCTGCAAACGATGATACCCTGCAGCGGTTGCGCGATGACCGGGATATCCAGTTAATTAAAATGCTGGCGCGTTATCCGGAAACGGTTCAACTCAGCGGGCGCGCCCTGGCCCCGCATCGAATCACTTTTTATTTGATGGATTTGGCCGCGGCATTTCATTCTTACTATAATCAGCAGCGCGTGCTGGGCGATGATTATCAATTGTCGGCCGCGCGGCTGTACCTGGTGCAGGCGGTGCGACGGGTCATTCACAATGGCCTGACACTGCTCGGGGTCGAGGCGCCTGAACGCATGTAGCCCGGCGAAAGAAACCCCGGAATGAGTGAAAATAACGAAAAAAAACGAGCGCCCCGGAAACCGCCGCCATCGACTGCCGACGAATCGGCGACGCGACGGCGGGCCGGCTGGCTGTTTGGCTATTTTTTATTGTCGGCTTTTATGTTTACACTGGGGGTACTCACCGGCCGGGGCTCCGCGCCGGTGCGTTTCGACATCGAGGCATTTGAAAACAAAGTGCTGGGGCGCAAGGCTGAAATGGCCGAACAGGAACTGGCGCGTTATCGGGTTGCCCAACAAGACGGCAGCCAGGAAGAAAATCTGGGTGTCTGGCATTTAAAAGATGAAGGGGTCGAATCCGTGGCGCCGCCGCCGGTTCCCATTCCACTGAAAAAGGCCAAATTCAAAAAAGAGATTTCAACTGATGCCGATGAGGTCAAATCGCCTGAGATAGAGCAGGGTCCGGAACCGACGCCGGAACGGCTTGCCAAGACAACGTCGTTGCCGGCCGCACCAGCTGTGCCCAGACTGGTTTTGCAGGTGGCCTCGCTAAAAGATGAACAAGGGGCCATCAATATGGCCAAGCGGCTGCAGGCCAAAAAATTTCGCGCCTACCATGTGGCCGGCCAACTGGCCGACGGCAGCCGTTGTTTTCGGGTGCGCATCGGTCCGTATGTGGATCGGGCCGCGGCCACGCGTGATTTGATTCAATTGCGGCGGGATAAATTTCGACCGATGGTTATTCAGTTAAAAGGGGATGCAGAATGACAATTTCCAAAGAAGATGTTCAACATGTCGCCAACCTGGCGCGCCTGGCCCTGGATGATGATCGGGTCGATCTGTTTTCCAGACAATTGGACAATATATTGACCTATATGGATGCGCTCAATCAGATCGATACCCGCGACGTGGCGCCCACATCGCATGCGATCGAGTTGACCAATGCGTTTCGTCCGGACACCCCGGCCGAGCCTGCGGCGCGCGATGCGCTGTTGGCCAATGCCCCGCAACAAGAGGATGGACAATTTGTGGCGCCGCGCGTGATATAGGAGGTATCGGGTCGGAGAGGCTTTTGTCACAAGGCGGGACCGTTTTGATTGACTTTCCGTGTTCGTGCTCGCGAACATAATCGTGGACGAGCACGTTCACGAGCACGATATTGGGTTGCGGCCAACCGCCCGCATCCTTATTTTAAAACCCATGTTTTAACTGCCGGTTGGTACATACAGGCAGTATGGTCTGAAAACCTGATTTTGAGTCGCATACAATGGAGAATGAGCGTAAATGGAGCCTTATCAACTTACGATTGCACAGGCGCATCAACAACTGATCGACAAACAGTTGACATCCGAGGCGTTGACCCGTTCGGCGCTTGCGCGTATCGAGGCGATCGATCCCCAAATCGGCGCCTTCATAACGGTGATGGCCGACCAGGCGTTGGACCAGGCGCGACAGGCCGACAAACGGATCGCGAGCGGTCAGGCCGGCATGCTGACCGGCATTCCCATCGGGATCAAAGATTTGATCTGCACGCGCGGCGCGCGCACGACTTGCGGCTCGCGGATGTTGGAAAATTTTATTCCTCCGTATAATGCCACGGTCATTGAAAAATTGAACCAGGCGGGCGCGGTGCTTGTGGGCAAATTGAATATGGATGAATTCGCGATGGGCTCATCCACTGAAAACAGCGCTTTTCATGTCACGCGCAATCCCTGGGATCGTCAACGCATTCCCGGCGGTTCCAGCGGCGGCAGCGCCGCGGCCGTGGCCGCGGATTTGTGTCTGGCCGCAATCGGCTCGGATACCGGCGGCTCCATTCGGCAGCCAGCGGCCCACTGCGGCGTGGTGGGTCTCAAACCGACCTATGGACGGGTCTCGCGTTTTGGCCTGGTGGCTTTTGCGTCTTCGTTGGACCAAATCGGCCCGTTGACCAAAAATGTGGCTGACAGCGCGGTCATGATGAATGTGATTGCCGGCCATGATGCCAGAGATTCGACATCGATACCCAGGGATGTGCCCAATTACCTGGATGCATTGAATGGTGAGAGCCTCGATGGCCTGAAAATCGGCATTGCCGAACAATATCAGAATCATGCGGGCATGGATACCGAAGTGGCGCACGCTGTCGATCGCGCCATCGCCGTGCTACAGGAACGCGGGGCCACATGCGTGCCGGTGTCTTTGCCGCACAGCGATTACGCGATTGCCGCCTATTACATTATCGCGCCGGCCGAAGCCAGCTCCAACCTGGCGCGCTATGACGGCGTCAAATACGGGTTTCGCGATCCGGCGCCGGCGGAACTGATGCAGATGTATCGCAATACCCGGTCAGCCGGTTTCGGCGCAGAGGTACAGCGGCGCATCCTGCTGGGCACCTACGTGCTGTCAGCCGGCTATTATGATGCTTATTACGGCAAGGCATCCCAGGCGCGCACCCTGATCCGCAATGATTTCAAGCAGGCGTTTGCCGATTGTGATGTGATTGCCGCGCCGGTCACCCCGACGCCGGCGTTCAAGTTGGGAGAAAATGTCGATGATCCGCTGACCATGTATTTGTCCGACATTTTTACGCTGGCAATCAATCTGGCCGGCTTGCCGGGCATGTCGGTGCCTTGCGGGTTTACCCGGGCCGGATTGCCGATCGGCTTGCAGTTGATCGGCAACCATTTTGACGAGTCGCGCCTGCTACGCGTGGCCCATCACTATGAACAGGCAACCGAACATCACTTACGCCGGCCGGCCATCGATGCCGCTGGTTGATCACATTTATCGAAAGGAATCATAGGTATGAGCATTCAACCCAAAGGCGATTCGATTCGACATGCGGTTAAATGGATTTCGGAGAAATTGAAAGAACCGGGCGACCATCACATCGTCAGATGGATCGAGCAGGCATCCGTACAATTTAACCTCTCGCCCAAAGAGGAAGGCGATTTGCTTCATTTTTTCAAAGATTCTCCGCCTTCCAATTGATTTGACAGGCCCTTACAATGGCACGCATCCGAATCATGCCGGAGATATTGTCCAACAAAATCGCTGCCGGCGAAGTGGTGGATCGGCCGGCCTCGGTTGTCAAGGAGTTGGTCGAAAATGCGCTGGATGCCGGCAGCCGCAAGATTCAGGTGGACATCGAGCAGGGCGGTCGCCGGCTGATTCGCGTGGCTGACGACGGCATGGGCATGGCCCATGACGATGCCCTGCTGTCGCTCGAACGCTATGCCACCAGCAAGATTTTTTCAGATCAGGACCTGTTTGCCATAAATACCCTGGGCTTTCGCGGAGAGGCCCTGCCCAGCATTGCGGCCGTATCGCATCTGCATTTGGTTACCCGGCCGGCTGATGCCGATGCGGGCGTTGACATCCGGGTGGCCGGGGGCAAGCTGATCGATGTTTGCCAGGCCGGCGCCGCGCCCGGCACGGTCATCACCGTATCCAGCCTGTTTTACAACGTTCCGGCGCGGCGGAAATTTTTGAAAACCGTGCCTACTGAAATGGGCCATATCGGCGATTGTCTGGCCAGCATTGCCATGGGCCGGCCTCAGGTGCAGTGGCGCCTGACGCACAACGGCAAAATTGTCAGGCAATGGGCGCGTAGTGCGGATGCCGCCGGCCGGGTGGTGGATGTGCTGGGCCGGGATGTCGGCGCCGCGTTGATTGACCTGGATGGACAGGCGCAGGATGTCGCGGTGCGTGGTTGGGTGGCCGCGCCGCATGTTACCCGGGCGACATCTCGCGGGATTTTCGTTTATGTCAATGGTCGCTTTGTGCGTGACCGCGCGGTGCAGCATGCCCTGTTTCAAGCCTTTGGCACACGGCTGATGAAAGGCCGTTTTCCGGTGGCGGTGCTGTTTATCGAGCTGCCCTTTGATCAGGTCGATATCAATGTGCATCCGACCAAACATGAGGTGCGTTTCGTCAACCGGCACGGGCTGCACCAGGCTGTGCTGTCTCTTGTTTCTTCAGCGCTTGCCGAACATGCCAGGCCGCAGTGGCAGCCGCCCCCTAAAAGCGATTGCGCGTCCGCCGACAGCCCGGCAGGGGTTGCCTCTCCGCAAGCGCCTTTTTCAGCCGCGTCGCGATTGCAGCCATCCCGTGGCGCCATCCAGAACGCCCATACGGCCGGCGGGGACGGCCAATCGCCTGATCATGCAGTCGCGACCGATTCGGCAGATGGAAATGATTTGCCGGAGCCGGCCCGGAATACCGCTCCGGCAGCCCCTGCTGTCAACAAGCCCGCTCAGAGCGGCCATGCGGTTCAAGGCAATTTCTGGCAGAGCGGTTTTTTCAGTCAACTGCGCGTCATCGGCCAGTTGCGCGGCCTGTACATCGTGTGTGAATCGCCTGACGGCCTGGTGCTGATCGATCAGCATGCCGCGCATGAACGGGTGGTTTACGAAGCGCTGCGCGCTCAATCCGATCCGGCCCGGCCTCAGGCTCAGCGATTGATGACTCCGCAAACCATCGAACTGAGCCATCGTGAGGCCGATGTGCTGCAATCGATATTGCCGCGCCTGGCCCGGACCGGGTTTGAAATCGAACCGTTTGGCGGCACGACCTTTGCCATCAAAAGCGTGCCGGTGCTACTGGGCAAAACCAATGTCGGACCGATCATTACCGAGGTTGCGGAGAAAATGGCGCAGATCGGGGTGACCGACAACGCGGACAGCGTGCTGGATGACTGCTTGAAGCTGATTGCCTGCCATCGCGCGTTGCGGGCCGGCCGGTCACTGGAAATGCGCCATATCCAGCATTTGCTCAAACAGCTCGAGGCTTGTCGGGTGCCGTCGCACTGCCCGCATGGCCGACCGACATGGATTGTGTGGTCGGCAAAAGTTCTGGAAAAATCATTTCAACGAATCGTCGTTCGGGGACCGTAATCATCATGGCCTGGGTGCGTAAATTGTTTTGGGTGGGGATTGTCACGATCGCTCTGGTGGTCAGCGCATCCGCCATCGGGATCGTGTTCATCGATCAAATCGTAAACTACCCACTGGTGCGTAAACTGATTGTCAAGCGCATTTCGGTGGCTACCGGAATGGTGGTGCAGGCCCGGCAATTCGCCGTAACGGCCCAGGATGGCATCGGTGTCAGTGGCCATCAGGTGAATATGGAAGGCATCGACGGTCACCGGCGTATTGCTGTTGCCCAGGTTCAGATCCACTGGAGATGGCGTGATCTGCTGCGCGCGCGCTGGACGCCTGACAATATTTTTCTGGATCAGCCGGATGTCCAGTGGACAGGTTTCCGGACCGCGGAAAAACAGACCCGGGCAGCGCCTGCCGGCGAAACATCGATATCACCGGCATCTGTGGCCGCTGATTTGCCCCGTATCGTGGTGCGCAACGGTCGTCTGGCGCTGAATGCGCCCGCCGTGATCATGGATCGGCTGAGCCTGACAGCCCTGCCCGATCCCGCCCTGCCCGATGCGCTGCAAATCGCTTTGGCCGGTCGCCTCGAATACCAACGCCAGTACATGACAATCAAGGCCACAGGCACGCTGGCGATGGCCGCTCCCTTGACCTGCAAGGGTAAAATCAACATCGCGGCCTTGCCGTTGACGCTCTTGCCCAAAGTGGCCAGCCTGCCGATCGATCACGGAACGGTAGACATCGATCTGGATGTCGACGGGCAGTTGGACGGAAAGGTCGTCGCCACGGCTGCCTTGCAGGGCAAGGATGTGCGCTTTCGGCTGATCAATGCCAAACGCTCCCACTTGTATGATTTTCCAAAACCATGGCTGCGACTTTATGCGGCGTATGATGCACAGCGCTTGAGCATCTCGAACTTCGAACTCGACATCCCGCAAACTCGCATCAGCGGCAATTTTTCATGGGATCATGCCCAAAATCAACACTTGCGGCTGGAAGTTCAGGCGCCGAATATGAAGATGGCGGCCTTCAAGCAGGTGCTGCCCGCCGCCATTTTGCCGGAATGGATCGAAACCTGGCTGATGCCCGCGCTTACCGGCGGGCAGGTCCGTCTGAACCGGTTTCGGTTGGATGGCGCGCCTGCGCAGTGGGCCGCCCTGGATGCCCCGCAAAATGCAGATACACTGTTTTTGGACATTGAGTTGGATAAGGTCGTTATGTTCAAAAAACAGTCACCGCTGCCGCTGAGCGATGTGGCTGCTCAAGTGGTGATCGATCATGCCGCGCTGACTGTTTCCAGGCTTCAGGCCACGTGCGGGCAATCGAGTTTGACCGCCGGACGACTGCTGATGCCTAAACTTTACCAAATGCCGGATCGATATACCCTGGCGGCTACCGGGCGCTTTGCCCTGCAAGATATCCGTCAACAGGCGCAGGCGCTGCTGCCGACAACGTGGACGGCGCCCTATCTTGACAATGTGAAGACTTTGGATGGCATGCTGACCGGTACCATCAAGGCGGCATCGGAAAAAGAGGATCGATTGCGGCTGCAATCAGGCACAAATCTGAAATTGAGCCAGGCCCATATCGTTGCCAAATCACTCATTTTTCCGATTGCCATTGACCATGCCACCCTGGCTGTATCCAAAGACGGCCACAATCAGGCACAAGCCAGCGGAAAATGGGGAAACAGCGCATTGACGGTGCGCATGCAGACGCCGCCGGCATGGGACCAATTCAAAATTGAAGCTGACGGCCATGCGGCTATCGACCAGCTTCTGGCCCATTTTCAGCCCGACCGCCCACCGATTGTGACCAGCCCGCATCCGTTGCCCTGCGCACTGACGGTGTCCGGGGCCGGCAGGGCCTGGAACGTTCAAGGTGATCTGGGCATCGGCGGCGCAACGGTGATGGCCGGGCGCATTCCGATTGAACCGGCTGAAAAAAGTCGACTCACAGTTGATTTGCAAATAGATGGCAATCAGGTTCGTACCGATCAATTAGGCGTTGGCGCCGGCGCATCACAATTGTCGCTGGGGGCGCCGCTGAATTGGCCGCTGCCGGCGGGCGCCTGGCGGATCGAACTGGTTGCCGATCAATTTGACCTGCACGGTTGGAAAGTTGATGCCAATGCCGCATCCGGACTAGCCAATGGCAGGATAGCAATTTCCGGGCCGTTGAAGTCACTTGCGCTGGGTGGTCAGTTAGACATCACCGCGGCCCGATTTCAACTGAATGCCAACGCCCCGGTCATCAGCCAGGGCCACTTGACCCTGCAAGCCGATGCGGGCGGATCGACGATCATCGATCTGGCCAGTTATGTTGGCCGCTCGCCGGTCAGCGCAAAGGCGCAATTGAGCCGGCTGTGGCCGCCGCGTGGCCGGATTCAGATTCATTGTTCCCGTTTTGACCTGGCGGACATGATGCCCGGCGGTTTGCCCGATCTCAAGCAACATGCCGATATACAACCTGTAGCCTGGGATGACTCAACGCATACGGCTGAGCACTCCGACCTGTTGATGCGCGTTGAGGAATTGCTGTGGAACCAATCTCGATTCGGCCCGTTGCATGTGGTCGGTAGATATCACCGTGGTCAACTGCTGGTAGACCAATTGGCGCTGGACTGGCCCCATGGCCGGGTGGCGGCCAAAGCCCGTATCGCGTTTGACAACGGTCGGCCGGTTCCGGCGGCGATGGTATACAGCGCCATTCGCAATCAGCCGATCGATAAGATTTTGAAGTTTCTGGAGTTCGACAATTACGTGACTGCCAACGGTTTCGATCTGGAAAGCTTGATCCGCATTCAGGGCCCCGATCCGGATGCTTGGTTGCGCAGTTTGTCCGGTGTTCTGGAGACCGCGGCAATGGATGGCGTGATTCATAAATCCAATGTGCTGTTTCCCATACTGAAGTTCATGAGTATTGAAAACATTATCAAGGGCGAGTGGAAGTTCGACGGCAGCGACAAGGGCCTGCCGTTCTCACGCCTGGATGGGCACTGGGACATTCATGCCGGGGTGGCCACGTCCAACAGCCTGGTCATGAAAAGCCCGGTGCTCAACGCTGTTGGCCAGTCGGTCATCGATTTGCCGGCATTCCACATCAAGGGCCAGATACAGGCTCAGCCGCTGGGCAGCGTGGATGCCGTATTGGGCAAAATTCCGATTTTGCGTCATCTGCTGCTAAACCGCAGCGGCTCTTTTTTGGGATTGACCTTTGATGTGGACGGCCCGCTGGACAAGCCCGCCGTCAAATATCACCCAGCCGCCGACATCGGCGAACAGATGATGGGGCGCATGGAAAGTCTGTTGAAAACCCCCAGCCGCCTGTATGATCGTTTGACTGACGCCCATCCGGATGCTTCGAAATCCACCATGCAGCAGCAATTTGAGGCGCAATCTGCGGAAGATTTGTAGGCATCCTTCATTTATCGCTTTACACTTTTTGATGAATGCATGATGAGATACTCTCGGCCCCGAAGGGCCAAAGCATGTAGCCTGGCGGCTTTAGCCCCAGGTTTTCGTCGCCCACCCTTCGGTGCATAGCCGCCAGGCTAAGGGGGTGGGTTGTTATTTTCACGGGTTCCATCGATCCGCGTTGCACGAAAAATCGGTATCGGTATCGCTATCGGGGTCGAGGGCTTGATCATTATTTCGGCCACTTGCTAATTGGAACATTCGGAATTTTCCAAAAGTAGAGACGCAAAATTTTGCGTCTCTACCTGGTGGCCGAAAATGTGATCAAGCCCGGTATCGCTATCGGATCGAAATCGGTATCGAAATCAATATCGGAGCCGCCAATTCGATCCCGATCCCGATTCAATCAAAATGAGAATTGCTGAACATACATTGTGCCAAATAAAACCAAAGTTGACACATAATATATGAGGTCATCAGATGAAACGGAATGAATTGATAAGGCAAGTCAGGCAGGCTATTCATGGAATTGAGCCCGACTGCGACATTATACTGTATGGTTCGCGTTCTCGAGGAGATTTTCTCCCAGATTCTGACTGGGATTTTCTTATCCTGATCGACGGCGCTAATAGTGAATCGCGCACGGATCGGATCAGACACAAACTTTATGAAATAGAGTGGGAAACTGGCGAAGTTATCTCCTCAATTGTGCGAAATCGAGATGATTGGGCCAGTGAACGCTATCAGAGCATGCCATTTCGTCAGAGAGTCCAGCAGGAGGGAGTCATGCTGTGATCGAGTGGAGCAAGGATTTGGTTTCGTACCGCATGATGCGGGCAGACGAAACGCTGGAAGATGCTTGCATTCTTGCGAATGAAGAACGGTGGAATGCATGTGTGAACCGTCTTTATTATGCCTGCTTTTATGCCGTTTCCGCGCTACTTCTAATAAATGGACTGTCATCATCCAAGCATACAGGGGTGCGCAGTCTTTTCAATCGATATTATGTAAAGACGGGCAAAATTCCAAAAAAATTGGCACGGACATACAATGATCTTTTTGAAAGAAGGCAAGAGGGGGATTACATTGATTTTGTCAGATTTCAAGGACCGCTGGTATTGCCATGGATTTCGCAAGCAAAATTATTTATTGAATACATTCGTGGGTTGACTGACAAAGAAATAAATTGATTACTGGAACCGCACAATGCAGCTCCGGAGGGATAAACAGAAATGAAACTGGGAATCATCGGTTTGTCGCAGTCCGGCAAATCAACGGTATATGAAGCGCTGACCGGCAGNGATGTGGTCAACCGCAAGAATGACAGTCACCTGGAAACTGTGGCTGTGCCTGACGATCGCATCGATCGGCTGTCCGGCATGTATCAGCCGCGCAAAACCATTTATGCCCAGGTGGCCTATCTGTTGCCCGGCCGCCAGGATGGCGATGTGAAAAAGCAGCCGGCCTGGAACGGCGCCCGTGATTGTGATGCCCTGATCCATGTCATCCGTAATTTCAGTGTGTACGGCATGGAAAAAGCCGATCCGGCTTCGGATTTTCGGCAATTGGATCAAGAGCTGATATTCAGCGATCTGGTGGTGGTGGAAAAACGGCTGGAACGCATCGAGGCCGACCGCAAACGCGGCAAAAAAATCGATGCCGAGGAATATGCCTTGCTTAAAGATTGCCTGGCGCAGCTTGAGTCGGAAAAACCGTTGCGTCATGAGCCCCCACTGGCCCAGGCCCCGGCGCTTCGCGGGTATGCCTTTTTTTCCGCCAAGCCGATGCTGGCCCTGTTTAACAATGAGGATGACGACAGTCAGGCGCCGCAAGCTGATGCGATGTTCGATTGTGAACAATTCATGATTATTCGCGGCAAACTGGAGCAGGAGTTGTGCCAGATGAGCGATGAGGAAGCGCGCGAGTTTCTGGCTGAATTTGAAATCGAGTCTGCCGCTGCGGATCGGGTATTGGCCGCTTCGTATGCCCTGCAGGGATTGATCTCTTTTTTTACGGTCGGAGAAGATGAAGTGCGCGCCTGGCCGATCAAGGCCGGCACCGCTGCTATCGA